>Ga0105045_10005151_pt1 | contig 11471 bp, 10 predicted proteins | sample MAT02_FD_78089 | JGI IMG/M metagenome (GOLD analysis project Ga0105045, IMG submission 78089) | Freshwater microbial communities from Lake Fryxell liftoff mats and glacier meltwater in Antarctica - MAT-02 (megahit assembly) | ecosystem: Environmental > Aquatic > Freshwater > Ice > Liftoff... | reverse complement strand
CTCGCAACCACCTGCACACGCGTCCCGCCGCTCGCACGCCACTCCTCCTCCACCGTCACCGCGACCGGCGTCAGTGCCGACGACGCGGTGAGCGCGACAATCCGGCCACTGCCGCGAATCGCACGCAGCACCGCGCGTGTGCGTGCATCCGGCGGCGCACGCAGCGTCACACCGATGCTGTCCGACCCGGCGCGCAAGAGCGAGGCAACCGACACATCCATCACGCCACGCGCGCCGACCTGCACCAGCGTGTTTTGCGCCGCTCGCGGCGCAAGGAGTCGCCAGGCGAGCAGCAGCATGCAGACCAGGCCAATCGCATGCAACACGGCACCCGCAACGCGCACCGCGCCCTGCGTCGACGCGACACGTGGCGCGGCGCCATCGGTCCGCAGTTCAGCGCGTGAGGGCATACACCACCAGGTTCACGCCGAAGCGCGTGTTGTCCACCGACAGGAACCGCTTGTTCTCCGGATGGAACGACCACTCCGAACTGTAATCCTTGCTGCTGTAGATCACGACCAGCCGACCGTTCCGCTCGATACCCAGCAGGTGATCGTGCACCAGATTGTCGCCCCAGCCATTCAATTCGTGCGAGGTGGTGGGCGGACCATCCCGAAAGGTGAAGAACGAACGATACAGCGGATGTGTATTCGCGATGGGCAGCAGCGGGCCAATCGCCTGCGTGAGTTCCTCGGTGCAGGTCTTGTGGAAGACGCCATCGATGTCGTGGTTGTGATCGTCCACGAACAGCAACCCGCCCCGTTCACAGTAGCGGCGCAGCATCGCACGCTCGGTCGCCGTGAATCGCACCGGCAGGTGACCCGTCATGAACGCGAGCGGATACCGGAGCAGTGCCTCCGATGACAGCGGCACGATCGCACCCGATGGCGCGACATCGATGCTCGTGTATCGTGCGACGGCATCGATCACGTTGGCGGCGAGGAGCGGCGCCGAGTCCCAGTCGCCGGACTCGTACTGCACGGTCGCGAAGGTGAAGCGCGTCATGTGAGCCACATCATGCAAGCCTCATGGCACGCCGAGCCAGAGCGCGCTGCCCTTGCCCTGCCGCCACGGCGACAGCGCGAGGCGACGTGCGCGCAGCAGTGCACCCGTGACATCGCGTCCACGATCGAGCGCGTCGATCACGTCACCGAGTGCCGCCGCCAGTGCCGGCGTGGCACCGAGCGCGTCGAGTCGCACCAAGCGCAGCGAGTCGGTCGCCGCACTGTCGCGGGCCGCCAGCAGCGCGATCCCGCGCAGCACGCGTTCCGCGAGCCGACGTTCCGGTGCCGGCAGGGCACTCAGTGCACGACGTGCCTCGAACTTCGCCGAATCCGTGCCGATCAGGCGAACCTTCGCCAGATCCACGACGGCCGCCGGAGGCGTGCCGCGCAGGTAGATGCGCTCGGCCGACCGCGCACGCTGGATCGCCGCGAGAGCGCGACGCATCGGATCCAGCGCATCGCGCGGCACACCGCCCTGCAGCGCGCGCGACGCGTCCCACATCGCGTTGTAGGCTTCGAGCAGCGGGCGATTGACCGCCACGACCGGCGTCTCGTCGCCATGCGTGTCGAGCATGCCGCTGACGCCGCCCGTTGCACGATCGGCCGCCTGCAGCACGGACTCCGGCGTCGATCGTCCCGCGAGGTCTGCCGCCGAATGATCGTGACCATCACCCGGGAAGTGCGCATGCTCACCGCTCGGATTGTCGCCCAGCCGCGCGAAGACGATATCGGCGAGCTGCTTGCGCAGGCGGGCCTGATCCAGCCCGATGCGACTCGACTCGGTCAGCATGACCTGCGGTGAAATTCGTGGCATGCGCGCGACGAGTCGCTCCGTGAGCAGCAGCAGCTGCCGCTGGCTCAGCACACTCTTGTCGACCGGCGTCGGCGGCAGCTGTTCGACGGCGATCGAGTCGCGCTCATCGGAGCGTGGAATGCGAATGGTGCGCGTTTCACTGGCGCCGAGCGACGGACCGGTGAGCGTGTTGCCGTCGTGCGCGGTGAGTCGCACATGCATCAGGTCACCCGGCTTCAGGCCCAGCGCGCCCAGATCCAGTGTCGCTGCGAGCGTGATGTCACGTCCCGGTGCCCTGCGGGTCGCGGCCAGTGCACCCGACTTGAACGTGAACTGTTCCCCGCCGCCGCTCGAGACGATGTACTCGATGCGTGCATCACGCAGCGCGATGTCGTCGTGCACGGTGCCCGACACTCGAATCTTCGCGGTCGTGTCGAACACCAGTGTGTCGGCGTCCGGCACCAGCAGCGTCGCGACCGGCGCGGAATCGGCGACAGGCGTGACGAGCAGCCATCGCTCGCCGACTGCATCACGCAGGCGTACCGCAATGGGTGCGGACCCGACGCGTACGGTACCGCGCCAGCCATCGGTCCTCGGCGCACGGTCCACGGTGCGCGCTGTGCCGGCACCGCTGTCGGACGACTCCTGCACCTGCAGCGATGCCGCACCCACTGCACCGTCGCCGTCCACACGCAGCACGCTCCCCGCAAGCGCCGACACCGTCTCGCCGAACGCCAGTGTGCGCATCGGACGGTTCGTGTAGCCTGGCGGCAGCAACATCACCGCCGCGCGCACCCGTCCGGCAGGTGCCAACGCGTCAGCGATGCGCGTGGGAAGTGAATCGACGCGTGTCTCTGCATCGAGCTCGCGCACCCGCCACGGATACGCGGCGATGGCAATGACTCCTGAGGCGAGCGCGATGCGTCCGAACAGGCGTGTGCGGCGCACGCGCAGCGCGGCGGCGGCCGCCTGCTCCCAGTCCGTCTGCGTCGCGAACGCCGCCAATCGGCGCTGCACCGGATTCGTATCGCTCGCGCGCTCCTGTTCGGCCAGCGTGACCAGGGAGTACCGCAGCGAGGGCTCCAGTGATTCAACCCAGAGTGCGGCATCCAGTCGCGTGAGGCCTGCGGCGCGCGCACTGCGCCAACGCCATGCAGCGGTCAGACCACCAGCCATCAGAGCCGACGCAACGATGAGCGCGGTCGGCGGAACGCCACTCGTGAGGCGAAGTACCGCACCGATCGTCAGCACGACCGCTGCCGCGCCAAGCGACCACGCCACGAGGGACGCGAACGCCAGTCCGCGCAGGCTGCGGCGCACGCGTTCCAGCCGCGCGAAGAGCTGCCGTGGCGTCATGCGCGCCGCACCCGTCGCAATGCCAGCTCGAGTACCGCCAGCGCCAGTGCGCCTGCGACCAGCCACTTTCCGATACCCGACGCGACCGACGCCTCCACGACATCACCGTCGGCAGCAGGTGCCGCGGCCAGCCACGCCGGCGCTGGCCTGGCGGTGGCGATGTCGCGCTCGCAGCTGCGCACGAGCGCCGCGACCCACGCCTGCGCACTCAGCGAAAGCACATGATCGCCAGCAGCAGGCAGCGATGCGCGCACATCGATCCGGCAACCGCTGCCGATGTCCGAGACCCACGCCGCCGGCGCGCCATCAGTCCACCAGGCGATCGGCTGTGCACGAACAGGTCGCGGCGTGACGCTGTCACGTCCGATCGGTGCGATCCATGTCGTGCCTGCGACGGTCAGCGCCTGCAGCGGCTGCGTGCGTGCCGCGAGCTGCGCAGGCCACCACACGACGGTCGCGCCACGATCCGCAGCGATTGAGTCCTCGGCGCTCAACGTCGCGCGTCGCGCAATGATCATGCCCTGCACCGCCACGCTGTCGCCCAGCAGCTGTGCGGTCGCGGCAACGGGATCGTCGCCGTCAGCATGGACGATCAACGCGCCACGCGCGGGCGCCGTGTCGGTGGCGACGGTGATCGGCACGATGTGGATGGAGTCCGGCACGAGCGCGCGTAGAACTGCACTCGCTGGATCGACGCTGTTGGCCGCGAAGGGCGAGGCGACCGCAATACGCAGCTCCTGCGTTCCGCGTGCCAGTGAATCCCGTGAGCGCACGAGGCGCGCCAGCGCGGCACTCAACGATGCACGTCGCGCCCGCACGGGCATCACGCTGGTTGGTGCACCGAGCACGGCATTCGTATCGAACGTGATCACCGCGTCACCCTCGCGCAGCATCGCAAGCGCCGCGCGCTGTTCCTCGACCGGCAGCGTGCCGTCCAGCAGCAGCACGGTGCGCGTCGCCACGCGGCGTCCGGTCAGCACTGGCTGTGCCACACCGAGCGTCAGCAGCGCGATGATGAGCAGGCGCAGCAGCATCCACCAGCGATCCATCGGCACCCGCTGCACCGTCGTCGCTTCCAGCATGCCGGCGGGCAGGAAGCGCGCCGTGGCCAGCGCAATCGCGCGCGGCCGCTGACGCGACAACAAGTGCGCTGCGATCACACCAAGGAGGCCGAGTGCACCGGCTCCGAGCGCCCATGGCGCAAGCCACGTCATGCCACGGGTCCGGTGCCGGTTGCGACACGCACCAGCTTGCGCACCGCATCGGCCGGCGGCTGGTCGTCAACGATCTCGACGTAGCGCGCGCCTGTGGCGAGCCAGTGATTGCGCATCGTGCTGCGAAACGCAGCGAACGCCACGTCGTACGACCGGTGTGCGCTCCGCGCCAGCGGACGGCGCAGTGTCTCGTTCTCCGGATCCACGGCCACCGCCCGCTCCAGCGCCAGCGACAGCTCGGCACGCGCGACGAGCTGCACCACGATCACCTCCACGCCCCGCGCAACGAGCGACGCCCCACGCACCAGCATCGCATCGGCGTCGCCAAGCAGATCGGAGATGATCACGACGCGCTCCACCCCGCGCATGCCCTCCAGCAACGGCGCAACATCGGGCGACCCATCCACCAGTACCGCATCCACGACGCGAATCATCTCGCGCACCACGTCGCCGCGCGCACGTGGCGCGAGCCGACGCGCGCCACTCGCCAGCGCGATCACGAGCCCCACCGGATCACCGGCGCCACGACCCACTGCCGCCAGTCCCACGCACAACATGCGCGCCTGTCGCCACTTGGTGTCACCGCCGAGGCCCGCACCCATCGAGGCCGATCCGTCCAGCAGGATCAGCGTGGGCGACGTCGCGACATCAGGCGCCAGACGCACGTACGCGCGATCGGTGCGCGCCAGCAGCTTCCAGTCCAGGCGGCGGGGATCGTCGCCCTGCCGATAGGGGCGGTACTCGGTGACCTCGACGTTCGGCCCGATGCGTTTCGCCGTGTGCGCACCCACGTTCGTGGTACGCGGCCGAAGGCGCGCCATCCAGCGCACACCGCGCAGCGCGTCGAGCAATGCGCCGTAATCATGCTGGCCGAGCGTCGCCATCGCGAACGGGCGCGTCAGCGGGAGACGGCGCCGCGCGGCAGCTCGACGCGCGCCATCAGCTCCTTCACGATGGCATCCGACGCGATCCCATCCGCCTCGGCGGCGAAGTTCGGCAGCACACGATGGCGCAGCACGGGAATCGCGACGCGATGCACATCGGCCGGTGACACGGCCACACGACCCGCGAGCAGCGCATGCGCCTTCGCGCCGAGGATCAGCGCCTGACCCGCACGCGGCCCGGCACCCCAGCGCACATAGCGCGTGACCAGATCGGGTGCGCGCGGATCACCGGGGCGTGTCGCACGCACCAGCTGCGCGGCGTACCGCAGCACCGTGTCGGAGGCGGGGACGTCGCGCGCGAGCTTCTGCAGCGCACGCACCTGCAGCGCATCGAGCACTGGCACGAGCGGCTCTGGTGCCGCGCCCGTCGTGCTGCGCAGGATGCCGACTTCGTCATCCTCGCCCGGATAGTCCACGCGGATGTCGAACAGGAACCGGTCCAGCTGCGCCTCCGGCAGCGGGTACGTGCCTTCCTGCTCGATCGGGTTCTGCGTGGCGAGCACGAAGAACGGCGCCGGCAGCGGCATGGTCTGGCCGGCAGCGGTGACGCGGTATTCCTGCATCGCTTCCAGCAGCGCGGCCTGCGTGCGCGGCGGTGCGCGATTGATCTCGTCGGCCAGTACGATGTTGGCGAAGATCGGCCCGCGCACGAAGCGGAACGCGCGATGTCCCGTCGCGGAATCCTCTTCCAGCAGTTCGGTGCCGGTGATGTCGCTCGGTACCAGATCGGGCGTGAACTGGATGCGGCGGAAGTCGAGCTGCATCGCCTCGGACACCGCGCGCACCATCATCGTCTTCGCCAGCCCCGGCACACCGACCAGCAACGCATGTCCGCCAGCCACGATCGCGAGCAGGATCTCGTCCAGTGCCTCCGTCTGCCCCACGATGCGACGCGCCACCTGAGCGCGCATGGCCTGCGCCGCTGCGATCAGCGACGCTGGGTCAAAGTCCTGCTGGTGCTCCACCGTTGCTGTCGAGTCGAGTGTCACCTGATCGGCTGCCGGCGTCGGAAGTGCAGCAGCAGTGTCGACCCATCCTTCACGCCTGCATCAGCCAGCGATTTGGCCTCGTCGCGGATCTCGAACCCGCCGAGCTTCGTGACGACGTCGCCGGGCAGCGGCACATCGGGCGCGAGCACGGCCAGCACGCGCGCCTTCACGGTCGCGACCGACGTGCTGGGCTCGGCGATGACCTTCACGGCATCCCAGGCTTCCAGCAGCTGCACACGGATCGTGATGGCGACGGCACCGGCCGGCGCAAGCGATATCGCCTCCGCCGGAACGCGGAGCTGGGTGACGAAGGGCGGCATGATCCGTTGGTGAAGACGTTGAGACAGCACGGCACCGCCTCCCGCTGGACGACGGTACACTCACCCGACAAAAGCTTTACGCGGCAGGGGCCGCTGGGGTTGCGTCGGCAGGCGGTGCGTCAGCGGGCGCGGGCAACTCGGGGGCCGGAGGCGGCGCGTCATACACCGGCAGCGTCGACAGGAACCGGGCAATCTGCTGATCGAACAGGTAGCTCGATCCCGTCACACGCGTCCCACCGGGAAGCTCGGCCACGCCGAAGATCACCTCTTCCCCACCCTGTCCGCGCATCGCGACGTACGTCGGCCCGGACTTCTCGACGAACGCCGCATAAATGCCATTGCGCGATGCGAAGAAGTCCGTCGCCGCCGACAGCACCGACGCGCCGTCGAGCGAGGTGTTGGTTTCCTGCTGGGTGCGAATGAAGCTAGCCATGATTCCAATGTAGCAGGAACTGGGGGCAGCAGTGATCGTGACGGCACGTGTCGTGCAAGTCGTTTGCTACCGAGGCGGCGGCCGAACGTCGCGTCCGGCACGATGCGCGGCCGACAGCGAGCGTCGCGCCGACAGGTCAATCGTCGCGAAAGGTCGTCACTCGATGCGAGCCGTCGCAGAACGGCATCTCTCTCGACGACCCGCACCGACAGATCGCCATGGAGTCTGCCTCGCGGATCAACGAGCCATCCTCGCGCTCGACGCGCACCGGCCCCGTCAGCACGAGTGGACCATGCCGTCGTAACCTGATGTGCACGGCCGCCGTAGTATTTTCATCATCGACATTCATCACCGCAAATTACCGTGCAGCGGACCCAACTACCATGGAGCATCAATGACGGCTGAAGCCTCACGCAAGATCCTCATCTCGAGCTATGCGTCGCCGCAGGGCGCCGGCGCCGCACTGCAGTCGCTCAAGGACGCACAGGTGAGCCTTGGCAATGCTGCCGTCGTGACGCGTGACAGCGACGGGAAAGTGGAGTTCACCGAGACGCAGGACTGGGGTATCGGCAAGAGCGCACTCGTCGGCGCAATTGCCGGGTTGCTGCTGCCGGGTGTCGGGACGATCACGTTGGCGGCAGGCGGCGCACTCGCGGCGTATTTCATCGACCTTGGTTTCCCTGATCCGCTCCTGAAGCAGATGGGTGCGGGGCTCGACATGAACAGCTCCATGCTCGTCACGCTGGTGGACGCTACGGGTGTGACGCGCGCGTCGGACGTCATCGTGCAGGTGGGCGGCACGGTGATGGGTACCAGCCACGAAACCGATCTCGCGGCGGCGATGGCAACCATGCAGCGTCCGTAGCGATCGGCAGACGCAGGCAGGACGCGCTTCATAAACTGCGCGATGCATGTCACACACGACAGAACGGCGCTCCTCGGGGGCGCCGTTCTGCATTCACACATTCACACATTCACGGATTCAGCGAATCGTGCAGTGCTCATTTCCGCCTGTCATGACGCATGCTCGCCTCATGCCTCGCGGCACGCAACAGCGCACCATCACGCCGTGATGCGATCCTGGACCCAGCTGCGGACCTGGTCCATGGCGACACGCACCTGTGCCAGCGAATCGCGCTCGCGGATCGTGACGCTCTGGTCTGCCGCCGACTCACTGTCGATGGTCACGCAGAACGGCGTCCCGATCTCATCCTGTCGACGATACCGCTTGCCGATGCTGCCTGTCGCGTCGTAGTCGGCGTTGAACGCGCGGCGCAGTTCGCCCGCGAGCCTGGTCGCCATCTCCGGCTGCCCATCCTTCTTCGTCAGCGGGAACACCGCAGCCTTGATCGGCGCGAGGGCCGGATGCAGGCCCAGCACCACGCGTCCCTCGTCCTCACCGGCGACGTCCTCCTCGCGATACCCGTTCACGAGCACCGCCAACGTGGTGCGATCCGCACCCACACTGGTCTCGATCACATACGGGAGATAGCGCTTGTTCGCCTGCTGATCGAAGTACTCCAGCTTCTTGCCGCTGAACTGCTGGTGCTGCGACAGGTCGAAGTCACCGCGATTGTGAATGCCCTCGATCTCCTGAAACCCAAGCGTGCCACCGAAATCGAAATTGATGTCGAAGGCCGCGCGCGCGTAATGCGCCAGCTCGCCGGCTTCATGCTGATGATACTGCAGGCGATCAGCGGAGAGCCCGAGCGACTTATGCCAGGCCATGCGATCTGCCTTCCACTGCTCGAAATGCTCCATGTCCGTGCCGGGCTCCACGAAATACTGCATCTCCATCTGCTCGAACTCGCGCGTGCGGAAGATGAAGTTCCCTGGCGTGATCTCGTTGCGGAACGCCTTGCCGATCTGCGCGATTCCGAACGGTACCTTCTGTCGGCAGCTCTGCTGCACATTGAGGAAATTCACGAAAATGCCCTGCGCCGTTTCGGGGCGCAGGTAGACCGTGCTCGCGCTCTCCTCGACGGGCCCCATGAACGTCTTGAACATCAGGTTGAACATGCGCGGCTCGGTCAGCTGGCAGGCATCGTGCTGACCCGGCTGCCTGCTCGGCTTCTGCGGGCAGCGGGCATCCTCGAGCTTGTCGGCACGGAAGCGCCCCTTGCACACCTTGCAATCCACGAGCGGATCAGTGAAGCCGGCGACGTGTCCACTCGCCTCCCACGTCCTGGGATGCATCAGGATCGCGGCGTCCAGTCCCTCGATGTCGTCACGCAGGCGGACCATGCTCGCCCACCACAGTTCCTTCAGGTTCTTCTTCAGCTCCACGCCCAGCGGCCCATAATCCCACACGCTACCCGTGCCGCCATAAATCTCCGAACTCTGGAAGATGAAGCCGCGCCGCTTGGACAGCGACACGAGTTTGTCCATCACGTCGGGATAGGCAGTGGCTGCCATGGAGCTGACCTCTACTGGGTGTGGCGCCCCTGGATGCCGCGGCCGAACGCCGCGACTGGGTGGGGTGCACTTGTGCAGACAAGCTACTGCTGACTGGAACGGGGCCGACCGCCGAATCTTCCGTTCGCGGCGTCGCAGACCGGAACGTCAGCGTCGGCGGCATCATGTCGCCGGTATATTCCGCGCCTGCCACGCGACGCCGGCGATCTGCCGGGGGCCACGCGGGCAGTCCGTGACCAGACTTGCCGAGGACCTGATGGGATTCACGCCATATCGTGCCGCACTGCCGGCAGTCGCTCTGCTCGCCCTGCTGTCCGGGAAGCTCTCGGCTCAGGCCATCATCAGCGGCTTCGTGCGCGACAGCCTCGCCGGCACCCCACTCAGCGGCGCGATCATTCAATTGATCCCGTCGGCCACACCATGGGCTGCTGGTCGCACCGCGACGAGCGACGCCATCGGTCGGTACCGCATCGATTCGGTGGCACCCGGCCAGTACATCTTCGGGTTCCAGCATCCGCGGCTCGACACACTCGGCCTTGACGGCATCACGCGCCCGCTCGATGTCCCACCAAACATGCGCGTGATGCGCGCAGACCTCGCGGTACCAGGTGGCCGCAGCTTCGTGAATTCGCTCTGCGAACCATCCGCCGACAGCACGGGCGCGGTGATCGGGCGCGTGTTTGCCGCGACCGAGGGCGAAGCGATCGCGGAGGGCAGTGTCACGGTGCGCTGGGCCCAGCTGCAATTCGGTGCGGGCGGTGTCGGGCGCGCGATGTTGCAGCAGGTCGCGAAGTTCGGCGCCGACGGCCGATACGTTGCGTGTGGGGTGCCGACCGGCGCGCCGGTGCTGGTCAGTGCGCGCGCCGGTTCGGGGAGCGCACTGCGCGGCACCAGCAGCGAGATCGAGTTGTCGTTCGCGCCGAAGGTGCCGCTGCTGCATCGCAACCTTCTTGTCGCACTCCGATCGACCGACGCCGTCGCGGGCACGGTCGGCGCAACAGGCGCGCTGCCGGCGCGTACTGTCGCGCGAACCGGCACCGCGCGCCTGAACGGGCGGGTCACTGCGGGGGACGGTGAGCCCGTCGCCGGCGCGCGCGTTCGCGTGCTCGACACGGAACTCGTCGCCACCACCGACACCGCCGGACGCTTTCGCATCACCGGCCTGCCCGCTGGCACGCGCGCCATCGAAGTCGTCGCCATCGGCTATACGCCGGTGCGGACCTCCGCCGACCTCCGTCCTGACCGCGAGACCGTCGCCACGGTCTCCGTCGGCATACGAATCGCAACGCTCGCCGCAGTGGACGTGGTCAGTGCCGTCCCGGACCGCAGCGGATACCTGAAGCGCCGCGCCACCGGCACCGGCTATTTCATGGACGGCAATCTGCTCGAGGCGCGCGGCGCGCAGAATGTGTCGCAGGCGTTGGTCATGGCCCCGTCACTGCGTGGCAACGGCTTCGACACCGCCAACCCCACACGCCCCAGGGTCTCCGGCCGCAGCAACTGCAAGCCGAGCACCTATCTCGATGGGCTCCTGATGCGCGATGGACTCTCTGGCGTCGATGACATCATCACCGTGCGACGCGTCGGTGGCATCGAAGTCTACGCCAACCCCGCCGAGGCCCCGTCGCAGTTCCGGGGCGACGGCAGCTGCACGGTGATCCTCGTCTGGACGACGGCGTACGTGCCGTGAGCCGCCGAACGGCCACGGCTGAACGGCCACGGCTGAACGGCAACGGCAACGGCAACTGCAACTGCAAAACTCCTCTCACACGGAGACGCGGAATCACGGAAGGCTCTACCCGGAGGCAGTCGCCAGTGTGATGAGCAGCATTGGAAAATGCTGGAGGAACTGCGTGACCAAAACGCTGTTCCCAGAGCCTTTGCAGTAGCTCCTTTCCGCGATTCAGCGACGTCGTGTGAAAGGAATTCGCCTTTGCAGTTGCTCTTTTCCGTGATTCCGCGTCTCCGTGTGAGAGGAGTTTGCAGTTGCAGTTCAGCGATTG
>Ga0105045_10005150_pt1 | contig 11472 bp, 7 predicted proteins | sample MAT02_FD_78089 | JGI IMG/M metagenome (GOLD analysis project Ga0105045, IMG submission 78089) | Freshwater microbial communities from Lake Fryxell liftoff mats and glacier meltwater in Antarctica - MAT-02 (megahit assembly) | ecosystem: Environmental > Aquatic > Freshwater > Ice > Liftoff... | reverse complement strand
TTCGAGCCAGCTCAGACGGGTTTTTAACTCTCGATTCTCTGCCAATAATCTCAATACAAGTTCCTGCACCGACTGGGGCGTTTCGACCCAATCCACCGCATTTAACTCGATTCCATCTAGAGGTGAGACTGTTTCCATGGCTTCTACTCTACCTCAACGCCCTACCCTCGCTCTTTTATTTTGCGTAACCCCCTTGAAGGGTTACCATTCCTTTAACCCTTGGAGCAACATTGATGGACAGAAGCAGTCTGATCGCCCAGATTATTGAGAAACGCCGCCCCTTCGCCGCTCAGATCGATCGCGTCGAGCAAAACTTACAAACTCTGGCAACTGTCCTCTCCAACGTCCAGACCTACCGTAATAACCTCAAAGCCAAAGCAGCAGATGCCAACACGATCGCCACCCTAGAAGCGATCGATCTCTCTGGCGCTCAAGCTACCCTGCAAGCCGAGTTAGAAGCCCTTGCCAAAATAAAAGCACGGTTCAGCCGTGACACCCTCAACATCGGAGTTGTCGGTAGAGCCAGACAGGGCAAAAGCCGTCTTCTGCAAAGTCTGACCGAACTGACCAGCGCCGAAATTCCTGACGGCGATCGTCTACATTGCACAGGTGTTCGCAGCACTATCTATCACCGAGACAGCACCGAACCCTACGGCGAAGTCATCTTCCACACTGAGCAATCCTTCTTGGATGAAGTGATCGCCCCCTACTATAAGGAACTCCAGCTCGGCACCCCTCTCGGCACCCCCCCAGCTACGCTACAGACGTTCGCCTCTCAACCGTTACCTGCTCTACCGCCAGAACTCGTTGTTAAATCGACTCCCAACGCTCAACATCAATATCTGAAACGCTATCGCGACAAGTTTTCAGACTACAGTCCCCAGTTTAAACAAGCTAGCCCGTTGCGCATCAGCCGTAACCAAATTCGCGAATATGTTGCTCAGGATAACGTATCCGGAGAGCAAGTCTTCTTTAAATACATGGCAGTCAAGGAAGTCAAGATTTTTTGTCCCTTCCTCAACCCTGATGTTAAACAAATTGCGCTGGTGGATATGCCCGGTTTGGGAGATACGGGAATTGGCGATGCGGCGCGGTTGGTAAAGGCACTGGGGCAAGATGTCGATGCCGTGCTGTTTGTGCGACTGCCCAAAGCGGGCGGCGACTTTTGGGCAGAGGTAGACGTTCAACTCTATGACATCGCCTCAGAAGCGCTGGATGTGCTGCCGATCCGGCTCTGGTCGTTTATGGTCCTCAACCAAACCGACTCTACCTCGAAAAATCGCGACAACACTGGTAATTGCAATGACTTGAGGAATACGCTGGCAGAAAAACATATTAAGGTTGTTGAATGCATTACTGCAAACTGTGCCCAACCTGACCAGGCGATCGCCATGCTTGATCGGGTCTTGGATTACCTGACCAAAAATATCACTCAATTGGATAAGCAATACGCCGAATCTCGACAGATCGAATTGCTAGAGCTGCACCGCACTCTACAAACTACCCTGACCGCCGCACAAATTGCATTAGGTCAGTATGACAACAGTGAACAGATCTTCAAGCAAGAATTTAATAAGTTTTGGGATGATTTGACTTCTGGGTTAGGCAGTCTGCTGCGAGAAGTTCGGCAACTAGTAGGCAAGGATGATCCGGCATTTCGGGCAAAAGTGGCAGAAGTGCTGCGGAAATGTCGAGAAGAAGCGGGTATTCCAACAGATCTGCAAACAATCGAACAGGGTTGCGATCGCGAAGGTAGCTATACCGAAATTTACTCAGCTTATCTACACAAAATGCGAACTGATCTATCGCAGCATTTTCTAGCCCTGGATGGGCAAATTCAGGCTTCTTTGGATACTGTCAAAACTAAAATTGTCCGCCGATTAGTCAATCAAATTGGCTTGAAGATTGTCGATCCACAATCACCGCAATCACTACAAATGATCGCTCAACAAATCAGCGTTCGGCTCAGCGGCAGCAATTTAGAATTAGGTTTTCACACGCTGGCAAATTTCAATGTCTCCTTTGCAGGAATCATTCAGCGCCAGCTCCGTGACTATTTGGATGAACTGATTGTCGATCGCCAATCGCTTCAGCCTTCATCACTGCTAGACCTGGATGATCTGTTGGCGATCGCCCGAATTTTGGCTCCATTGACCCTAGAAAATTTTCTATCACAGGTTGCTAGTCCCACATTGCCCCAGCTTCGTGAATTTGTGCAGGAGGTTGCAGCGAAAATCCTTGATCCCAATCCTGAGCAGTATCAAGCGCTCCAAAAACTAGCACCCTCGCGACCCAGTTCAGATTTGAATGCCCAACAGGTTTTGACTCGACTTCAGGATCTCCACGGACAGGTAGTCGATCACTGTGAAACAGTACTCAATACTTTGACGAAAGAACCAAATCATATTGCTTATGCTATGACTGCTGATTTTGTCGATCGCGTCCTGCGATCTGGAAAACAACGACCTAAAGATGTCAAAGAAGAATGGGATTCGTTCTTAAGAGATCAAGAGATTTCAACTAAAATTTGGTCGCAATTTCAGCAAATGAGTGATCGGGTTCAGGAAAAGCAGGAATGGTACGATCGGCTTGAGGCAGCGATTAAAGCGAATGCAGAACCGCTCTACCGGTTTTTAGATTAGTGGGCACGATACTGCCCTGCCCACTGCTGTCCCAGATGACGCAATATTCCCTTGAGGACGAGAATAAAAGTAGGTTCCAGCCGCCAGCGATCGGCGTGATCTATCGCAAGTTGGTTTTGAACCTGATGATTTGTAGTCTGGCATATTCCACGCCACAAGAGATCGCCATCGGAGAACTCCCAGCTCTGTCGATCAGTATGTAAGGGGCGAATTCCTTCAATTTGCAGTTCTTCTAGGGCAATATGAAAGTCAGCCAGGAAGCTGCTAAATTACTCTGCTCTTAAGACACGGAAACTCTGTACCATTTCGTTTGAATCGACGCAAGTATTCCAACCCATTGTCTTCCCATTTAGCTCACAGGTTTCACCCAGGATGATGACATCCTTAGTTTTTTGAGTAGGTTTCCGTAACTTTGTAGAATTCGGCGTAGAACTCAGCACCAGACCACAAGCCACTTCATCGCCCGGCTGCTGACTAAGCCGCGTTTGTTCAGAGGTATCTCTAAATCCTGCTCCACGGCTGAGCATCCGGCTCAGTAAACTGTTGATTTCAGAGTTGCGGCTAAACCGCCCTGTGTAATCCAACCAGTGCAAAACGCGAGAGCCTTTTCCTCCCAAATATACTGGGGTGAGTTCTTGCCGCTCATATTGTCGCGTGTTATGTAGCATCCGCAGTAGTAAGCCGATGTAATAATATAGACTCGCTAAGCCGATCGCCATTAACTGTACTAATCCCTGCACCTCTGGTGTATAAATCAGCGTGGGGCGCGTTCTTCTAAGCCACTCTTCGCTTTCCCAATCTAATAAAGTCTCTAGTTTGGTGTTAAATACATCACGCTGTAACCTTTGCCATTCAGATAAATTAGCGCCAAACTGCCGCTCTAGAAAGTGGGGATTTTGTTCTAAAAACTGAAACAACAAATCTTGCTCAGCAAATTTCAGATTGCATTGGTGGATCAGTTCGTTATCCTCCCAAATTGAAACTTCTGAGAGCGCAGTTTCGATTTTTAAGCAAGTGGAATAGATCAGGTCATGATGCTCTTCATCTGCAAAGTACTGAGCAAAAGCAAAATTTCCAGAGCAAAACCGATCGCTGCTAGAGTCTTCTGGGCAGGAATGCTCAATTCCTGTTTTAGATTGCAAATCCTGAATAATTTCTTGCCGTAGTCGGAGATATCCGTCTCACTCAACTGTAGAAGCAGTTGTGGGATAAGAGAAAGACCACTGAATTTGCTTGACTTCATTGCTGACGGCGATCGCCGAAATCTGAAGCACCAACTGCTTTAAGAACAGCTCAGTAGAGGGTCGATCGCCACCTACGCGAATATCTGTATATATTGAATCTGAACGTAGATCAAATTTTCTAGGACTCGGTATGTATATTCGACCATCTAAAATAGGGCGAGTATGCCTACTCAGTCCTAAAGCTCCTTTAGTCGTCAGAACATTGCGGATAGGCAGAGGTTTTTCTGGTGGGAGGAAGTTTCTGGAATAAAGTATTCAATAAGCGTAGGAAATCTGGTAGGTACATCAGATTTAGTGACCTTAAGATGAAGCGGCCTCAGCGGTAGGGGTTCTACAACCGATGGTCTTTTCTGGATATACACATTTGTAGATGCATCGCCCAGATCAACGCCAACCGTCCACTGCTTATCTATCCGTGTTTCGCGAGGCTGCTGCAATAAAATCAAGCCCACGGGTATGCCGTCCAAATTTTGGCAATAGATCGCTGTCGGAAATGCGCTCATTCGTACTGTTTGATAGCTGCCCCTTCTTGATCTGTGAATCGAGAGCTAGATTCAACGTTGTCAAACTCCCCCTGGAACGTATCTTTCCCGAGTCCCGCATCAAAGTAAAAGCCATAGTATTCTTGCCATCCAGCACAGCTAATATTGGGATACACCTCTAAGATCGGTAATCCATCAAAGGCATTCTCTTCTTTCAATACATAGTCTTGCGTCCAGCGCTGTGAAGTATTCGGCAACGCTAAGATTACCCGCACCCCGCCCTCGTCGCCGAAGATTGGCTGAAAATAAACGGCACTACTGAGCTGTTCTGGCGTGAAGCGATCGAGCAGATACGCATGGAGTGGCACCAGTGGAGTAATTTGCTCTCCTCTCCAAATTAAGGGCTGGAGTTGCTGCGGCATCAGCGCCCCTGGAAAGGCATCGGCTAGATGGTCGATAAAATAGAGTTCGGGAAGAAATAAATCAGTCTGCTGCACTCGATCGCTCCAAAATCTACTAGGTCTTTTGAATCACGTAACAGAACCGTCCCACGATTGGCGGGGCTTGCCGCATCAGAGCAACTGTCTGCCCCTTCAAATCGGAGAGAAAATTCTGGAGATTGTGTGTTTTACTACCGTCTGTAGAAGCAGGAGAAGAATGCCACTTCTGCCACCAGGCTTGATCAGGCAGCGGATCTCCTGTGGTGTCAACTCGCACGTCTACTTCAAAGCTGTAGATGCCAGGAGGCTGAATCTTTTCTGGCTGAATCTGCGTTGAAAACGATAATTTATTATTCGCGACCTGCCAATCTTTGAAGTTGAGGACTTGCTGAAGCGATGCATTTTGCAAATCTGGCTGAAACTTGCCACTTTTTGGCTCAAAAGAATATGGTGTTGTAGTTGTTGATAAAGCTGTTGTGTCTGCTCCCAAGACTTGCGAGATCGGTAATAGCTCGACGTTGTAGGACAGGTCGATCGGCCGACTTTTTTTGTTGACGCTCAAAGGCTGAACATGCTCATCCCGCAGCTTTACTACTAGTCTGCCTTGCTTCATTCCCGTTCCCGGGATTTGCAGCGATTGCGACTGTGCGGGGGTTAGATCGGTTTTTGACTTGCGCTGCAAATAGGCAAGGGTTTGGTGCAAATGGTAGGGGGAAAAAATTACCGCTTCTTTGCCGTCTCCCGATCTACTGCTGAGCAATTTATTCAGGTAGAAGTAGACATCATCCAATTGACCTAGAAACAGCACATAGAACGGACGTAGGGGTTGCCCGTTTGAGTTATATGGAAATTTTCCGCTCCCACTCAAAGCTTCGGTGTAAACAGTGCCATTGAACTCGCTGCGGATGCCTAACACTCCCACGGCTCCCTGCTGCTGAGTTTTGTTGAGATATTGCTTAATTTTTTCGATCATCTCTGTCACATCATCTTGAGCCTGATACAGGTCAGTCAGGATGATCGTCAGTTCATTATCTTCATCGGGTGGGACGATCGCTGCATCAATCTGACTAACGCTCAAGAGGGGGAGTCCGCTACTGCCGCTGTAGAAGGCTGGTAGCTCGGCTTTGCGGTAATCGCCGGTAGTTTTCAGGGCTTCCCAGTCTTTACCTGTGCGATCGTTTTTTCCCAATCGAAAAAATCGGGGCGGGCGGCTGAAGGAGCGGAGCTGCCCCTGAAGCGAAACGGGTTCAGTTTGCAACAGGCTCAGCAGTTTTTCCAGAGTTTGCACATAGCGGCTGTTGGAATTAGAATTGGCAACGAATCCCTGCATGGAAGGCGTACCATCTACATAAACATTGATGGCTAGCTGTACCGTCTGCTTCGACTGCCCAACCGCAGAGGGAGGAGGGTTGCAGGTCACTTCGGTTTGGGTTGGTACACAAGCGGTCAAAAAAAACAGTGTGGCGATCGCCCCAATCAGCCATTTCATCCAAACTCTCATAGTCCTCTACACCTAAAGCAAATGATTTGAAGCCAATCAAGCCGCGATCGACAATTAACTCCGATTTGCCTCAGACTTTCCCAAGAAAGCCTAAAATTATTCGGATTATTTTCAATCCTAGATTAAATTTAGAACAGACAGTCCAAATCAACTGATTTACCTGCAATTTTAGGAGGACATTCGGTCAATGAAAGCATCTGAGCTGATTCGGATTGCTGCATTTGCGGTTTTGGGTGCATTCTTAGTCTTCTTTTTGCAGCCCTGGCTTTATCAAAATCAGATTCTATTTATGAGCGATCAAACGGTCGATACCTGGCTGACTGATGCTTATATGCCCGGTGCTATGCTTGTGTTCGGGGTAGCATTTGCAGCAACGCTTGCCTGGTATTTTCTATCTGCGGGTGCAAAGATTCTAATTGGCAAAGATACTTCTCTTTGGCAAGTGCTGTGGTGGATGATTCTTTTGGCACCCGTGCTCGCTATCTGTGCAGCTCTCGCTTTTTTCAACAATAGTCAGGATGCCCTCTTAACCTTGACCTCGTTATACATTGTTGATGTAGTGCTTTTGTTCTGGCTACCGACCGCAACCAGTTCTCCGCTTGCCACCAAATTTTTGCCGCCTGGTTCATTCTTCCTGCGCCGTTTGTTTGAACCAGACGGCTGATCAGAATTTTAATTTTGCAAGAAGTATTATAAGTTTTTCTACTGAAGGTAATCAGCCATGTCCCTCTATGTAATTGGAATTGGTGGAACGGGTGCAAAATGCTTAGAAGCGATTACCAATCTGTCAGCAACAGGGCTGCTGATTAAGCCAGGCCAAACTGAACAGACAGTAAATCTATTATTTATCGATGCAGACGAAACCAACGGTAGCCTAGAGCGAGCGCGCAACAGCCTCAACCTGTATCAGCAAAACCATAGCCTACTGAGCAGCAACCGCGCTCCCGTGCCGTGGATGCAGACACAAATCAAATCACTCAATCTCTGGTCTCCTTTTAGCCGCACCAGCACCGATAAGAAACTGGGCAATTTCTTCGGCTACAATACGCTGAAGCAAAATACCCCACCTCTAGGCAACCTATTTGATGTGCTGTTCACCGAGAGCGAACGGGAAGTGGCGCTAGATGTGGGGTTTCGGGGTAGACCAGCAATTGGCTCTGCCGTTATGAGCCAAATTGATCTACAGCGCTTAGACGAAGAACCCTGGAGAACCCTGATCGAGCGCATCCAGGGAGATGCTGGTGGTGGACTCGCCCCCAAAGTCATCTTGTATGGTTCTATGTTTGGCGGTACGGGCGCGTCGGGATTACCGACACTGGGACGATTGCTTGCCAACAAGCTGGCAAGGACAGGACTAAAGGATCGAGTCAAGATAGCCTGCGTTTTCCTTTTACCCTATTTTGGCTTTACACCTCCAGTTAGGGGTACAGAAGAAGTCTATGCTCGCGCCGATCAGTTTCTCCTCAACACAGAAGCAGCACTCCGCTACTATTTGACCCAAGCTGAACGAGTCTTTGACACAGTCTATTTACTAGGAAATCAATCGCTGTCCCAGGTAGAGTTCAGCGTAGGAAAACAATCACAGCGCAATAAGCCCCACTTTGTTGAGCTGTTTGCGGCGCTGGCAGCGCGCCACTTCTCCTTAAATGCACTAAACGAAACATCGCCAATTTTTCTGATCAGCCGTCAACAGCAGGGACGGTTAAACTGGCGGGATTTGCCCGAAACAATGCAAGTAAAAGAAGGATTGGGCAACGCAGCCCGGTTTGCCTATGTCTGGCTTGCAAACATTGCCCCAGAGCTAGCGAGAGCGAAATCTGTAGGAATCAATCGGTTTCAACGAGAAGCCCCCTGGTTTATTCGCTTCTTTCAACCTAATACAGGCACGATCGAGCGGATGATGGGGTTGGGGGGTGATCAAATGGCTGACTTCAACGATGCCAAAGAGCAAGCGGCGATCGTCACCATTAGCGACTGGTGTAAAGACTATCTGCGCTGGCTCGCCGACTTCCACCAATGTGAGGGAGAAGAGGTAATGCTGTTCAAGGAAAGCCTGCTGACTAAGCCTACGGGAGAGCAGATAATTCCAGATGAACTCTCCCAGATTATCCTGGGCATGGAACAAGATCGCGCTAAGCAGGCCAATGATACCATTTCTAAATTAAGAACTAACCTGGATCGAACGCCGCCTCTGGGTAAGGGCACGATTGGTCTTGCCCAAACGCTATATGCGCTCTGTAAGCCTTGAGTCCACTATCTTACCTCGAAACTATCCAGCCCCCCGCTTTACTCTGAATCTACATGACAAACACCCCTTACTCAACCAGCCAGTTTTCGCTCTTGTTGCCCAAACTAAAGCCAGAGTGCGATGTCGGGGCAGGTAAAACAGCAGGAGAGTGGACAAACCACAACAGCAAAGCGTTTCAGGATGTGGCAGCCAGCTTGGACTATAAAGCACCAGGCGAGTTAAAGAGCATCAGTTCTGTGCCGACGATGTGGGCACGTCCGTTGACGATGGAGATGGCGCTGCACAACCCAAACCATCCGATTCGGGCACAGATGATCGTGCAGTGGCAGGGAATGTTGGCAGCGATCGCCCTATCAGAAATGCGTGGCTTTCCGCTGAAAGCAGAGCTGATCGAGTTAGGAAAATTTCAAGGCGATGCGTTTGGGCGATCGCTTTGGGAACTCTTGCCCGACCCTATTAACAGCCTCTATAAAGAGACTGGCAAGAATCCCTGGCAAGACCTCTACGTGTTCTTGTGGAAGGGTAAGCCTGTTGGCATGACCACTCCCAGTACGCTGGTAGTGGCTTCGGAAGAGGGCGACTGGACTGACTTACCCTGGTGGCAGGGCAGCCTGCAAGTGCCTCAATCTCACTTGAATGACAATGAAAAGGCGCTACTGTGGCACTGGCTGGAAAACCTTCGCAATGAGCTGAATCAACATAACGGCAATCGGACTCCCATCAATACAATGGGCGGGTTGATTGCTGAATTTCAAGCTAGCCTATTGCCTATTCAGCCAAATCAGGGAGTTTCTCTCAGCGAGGAACTCCAGTTCTTTGGAACCCGCATAAATCGGGGAGTTTTGAAAGCGCTGAATCATCCGATCAAAGCGCCCGTCCGCCCTTCCAGCATCAAGATTGTCGCGAGTCAAGGTAAGCAGCCTAGCCAGGATTTGTTATTGCTTGATCCAAGAATTCCAGATCAGTGGAATAAACCGCCCCAAAATGTCTGGATTCATCAGGGAAAAACTTTTGCTTCGCTCGATCTGACTGCGCTACGGGCTAATCCGCAGCTTTGGCGAGAAGTCAAGTGGATTGAGCCAGACGGCCTGTTTTTACCGGAGTTAACGTTTATAGCTAATCTGGCAGATGCCTTGCCAGGGGCGTTGATGCCAGATGAAAAACATCCCCTCATGTTTGCCTCAGAGCAAATTACACCGCTGCTTCCCCTCAATCCGATCCTGTTAGACTACTTGACGGCTGAAGAATTACGGAGACGGGTCAAGTTTCATCCACTGACCGATCGATCGGAACCGCAAGTTGAGGTGACATTGGTGTTGCCGCTAGCAGGTGTAGGGGAAGTGCCGATGGAATACTCCCTGTCCAAGGTTTACACTCTTAAAGAAGAAAATGCTTTAGATGGAGTACCAGTCCTAGAGGTTTGGCCGAATCTCCGTGCTGCGGACTGGCATGAATACTACGGCTTCTACTTTGATGCTGCCCTTGGAAAAGATACGTTCCAGGTGGAGTTTCCTAACGGTTTGGAGACATCTCGGTTCAAAGATCAGAACGGAGGCAGCTATCAAATGGTACGGATGGATGAGTTTCCAGTGCTGGTGCTGTGTCGCAATCTGGAAGGTCAGGACAGAGGGTTGATTTTACTCAAGCAACCGGAAGAAATTTCCGCCAACGGGCAATGGACAGTCGGCGTTGATTTCGGTACTTCCTTTACTAATATTTACATTAATCGGGATAGATTAGTCGAGAAGCTCCCTTTAGAAAGCTTGCTCCTTGAAGTGGCAAGATCTCCCGTCGAAACTCGGTTCCCCACCCTCATTGAGTACTTTATCCCCACCACCTTTCTGCCGAGTGAAAAACCCCTGCCCCTATCTAGTGTTTTAACTACGTTAGGCAGTAATGCAAATCGCAGCGATCGCCCGATATTTGATGGCAGAATCTACATTCCAAGTCCCAGAAAGTTCGATCCCAAAACAGGTTCGATTCAAACAGATTTGAAGTGGAGCAACATTGATGCGAATCGGCTTTTTCTCAAACACTTAATCCTACACATTTCAGCGCTGGCTCTGAAGAGTGGTATTAAGCAAATCAGATGGTTACTATCTTTTCCATCAGCTTTCTCTAAGCCCGAACGTGTTGACTACGTGACTGCTTGGAAGGATTTGACCAGAGAGCTAATGCCTCGGACGGGGCTTAATTACGAGTGCCCAGACGGACTAGACAGCCCTGATTTTCGCACCGAAAGTCTTGCAGTTGCTCAGTATTTTGCCGATGCTGACGAAGAACGGGCAGATATGATCTACTCCACTTGTATCGACATGGGAGGTGGCACTTCGGATATCTCGATTTGGGAAGACAATAGACTCGTTCACCAGTGTTCCGTCCAACTTGCCGGACGGGATTTACTCTCGAAGTTCCTGGAGCAAAATCCGCAATTTCTTGAGAAACGATTTGGGGTAAATATTTCAGAGTGGCGAGGCTTACGGGATGGTGCTTTTCACGCCAAGCTAGATGTTTTGCTGCGCTGGGAGAGCGAAGAGTGGTTGTCAAGAAAGCTTCCAACATTGCTGCAAGCTGAGGATGTGCAGGGATTACTGCGGCTGACGGCGATCGGCATTGCGGGCTTATACTACTACGTGGGGATTCTACTGAAAGTTCTGCATGAGAATGGGAACTATCAACGCGGCACCATTACCCCTGTTTATTTGGGCGGTAATGGTTCTCGCCTACTCAACTGGCTAGATGGAACAGGGCGATTTACCCGTGACTCAGAAATTAATGATTTGCTGAGTCGGATGCTGAGTCGCGGATCAGGCTTTGCCGACACGGGCGAGAAAACTCGTCTCAGTAAAAACCCCAAAGATGAGGTTGCCTGTGGCTTAGTGCTCGACTATACCAAGCTTCAGGGACTCGATCAC
>Ga0105045_10005148_pt1 | contig 11474 bp, 10 predicted proteins | sample MAT02_FD_78089 | JGI IMG/M metagenome (GOLD analysis project Ga0105045, IMG submission 78089) | Freshwater microbial communities from Lake Fryxell liftoff mats and glacier meltwater in Antarctica - MAT-02 (megahit assembly) | ecosystem: Environmental > Aquatic > Freshwater > Ice > Liftoff... | reverse complement strand
GGGCTTCTTCACAGCGGCTTTCTTCGCCGCTTTTTTTGCAGACTTCTTCGCAGGGGCCATGGAATCTCCTGAGTGGGGTGCCGGTCCGTGTCGCGCACACAATGCGTGACGCGCCACAAGCTATAGGACGAAGCACCGTGCGCAATAGGGGATTTTGTGTTTTCCCCTCTGGGAATGATCGGCGCGCCGTCTGGGAATGCGGCGCCCGCCCGCAGGGCATCGCCGTCAACCCCCCGAATCATCGTGTTTGCGCCCTCTGAAAAGTGTCTTGTGCGGGCAAGCGACGTTGCGACTCGCTGCGTCCGAGGCGTGAGAGCAACCACTGCACGATTGGTCCAAGCGCTTGTGCGGACACCGCGCGCGATCGAAGCGCGCGATAGCGACGAGGGTCACCGATGCTGTCCGCGACGAGCAGATGATTCACACCCGGCAGCGGCACCAGTTGCACGTCACGCACTCCGCCGCGCCGCAGTAGCACCGCCAGTTCATCCGCCTGGACGACGGGCACCTGTTGGTCGCGCTCGCCGTGCACCAGCAGCACCGGGACGAGCGACCCCCACGCGATCGCGCGCGGATCGTGGGCCAGCCAATCGCGCAGCCACGGATCGACGCGCGCCATGCGCTCCGTCTCTGCGTCGAGTCGCGCCAGCGTCTGCAGCCGTTGCGCCGACGGAAAGCGCATCGAATCAGCGGCCAGAAACGCGCGTCGCTGCAAACGTGCGAGTTCCCGGCCCGAGCGCGACGGCGCACCCATCAGGACGAGCGCGCGAAGGGAATCTCGCGGGTGCAGGCCGCGCGACGTCGCGTCGGCGCGTGGCAGGTTGCGCGTCGGCGCGTCACGCACGGACACGCGGCTGTGGCGCGCCGCAGCCGAGCCCGCCTCGGCGGCGTGCAGCACGGTGAGTCCGCCATCACTGTGCCCCACCAACGCGAGGCGATCGGCGCGAACATTTGCCCGCGCGCGCAACCATGCCAGCGCCACGCCCACATCGTCGATTTCGTCAGACGCCGTCGCGCTATAGGCCACACCGCCGGATCGGCCGGTGCCCCGGTCATCGAGTCGGAGCACGGCAACACCACGTCGCGCGAGCGTGTCGGCGAGCGCCGCGAACAGTCGGTAGTCGGGCAACCCGGGCACCGAGAGGTTGCGGTCCTGCGGACCAGCGCCGCTCACAAGCAGCACCGCAGGCGCGCGTGGCACGTCACGAGGGCTCGTGAAGGTTCCGGCCAGGATCACCCCGTCGGAGGCCCGCAAAACCACCTCCTGGGCATCGTACGATGCGGTGTCGACCATTGCATCCATCGGCAAGGGGGTATCGAACAGGGTGTCGGGAGGCGACGGGATGCGCGACAACCGAAGCCGTCGTCCGTGGGCCACCCCGCCGAGCACCTGACCGTCGCGGCTCACAGCCAGACGCCAATCACCATTCGCGTGGCGCAGCAGCAGGGAATCGCCGCTGAGCAATTCGACCTGCACACTGCGGAGCACGTCGGAGTTGGGCAGCCCGACGATGTGCACGGTTGTAGCGGTGCGCGGTGCCGCGAGTCGACTCCCGGACTGGCGCGCGCGTTTGACCACTTCCTCGAGCAGCGCGCCGGACGCGTCGTGCCACGGGACGGTGTGGCGTGGCGCGGCGAGCGCTCGCAGTGTGAACGGTGCCCCGATCACCGCGCCCTGCGTGACGAAGAGCGAGTCGGCGGCTACGTGCACGCGCCATGTTTCCGGCTCGCGTGATGCGCCCGACATCGCGCCGCGCTCGCGCAGGAGGTCCCAGCGCACCGGGCTCCCGTCAGGACCGTGCTGCAGCACGTAGCGAGCACGCTCACCGCGCCGAGGAAGCCACAGGTGCGCGTCCCGCCAGGTGGCGCCGCGACGCACGCGCTCGATGGCCACGGTATCCCCGCCATCGGTGCGCAGCAGAAATCCGTATTCCAACGACGATAAACGTTCGTCCGTGCGCTCAGGGCGGGGGCTAGCCCGAGGCAGCGGCGAGTCGGCACACGCCGCAACGAGCGCGAGCAACGGAGCCGCACGCCACACGCCGCGCACCAACCGCCAACTCACGCCGCCTCGGACTCCGCGAGCGCGCGGAGACGCGCCAGATCTTCGACGTCCCAGGCGTCGGGCGTATCATCGTCCTCGGCGACGTCTGCCGCCGCCTGCGGCGTTTCCATGATTAACGGAATGCCGCGCGCACGCGGGTCGTGCAACAACCAGCCGAACGCCGCCGCGCCGATCGCCCCGTGGCCGATGCGCGCGTGACGATCCTTGTTGGAGGCGAGCACGCCTTCGCTGTCGTTGAGATGCAGAAACGACGGTGGCTCTCCGGTTGCCGCTTCGAACGCGTCGAGTACGCGTGTGAGTTCGTCGCGCGATTTGGCGAGATCGTACCCCGAGGCGTAGAGATGACACGTGTCGAGTCCGTATCCGGCACGCGCGCGCAGCTCAGCAGGCAGCGCTGCCAACATGGTGCCGACTTCCTCCGGCGTGCGACCCACGGTGGTGCCGGCGCCGGCAGTGTTCTCGATGAGCAGTCGCGTGCCGCCGTCAGGCACCGCCAGCAGCGCGCGGCGCATCGCCTCCGATACACGCGCCAACGCGGCGTCGCGGTCACCGTCGGTCGCCGCGCCGGGATGAAAGCACACACCTCCCACACCGAGTGACGTGCTGCGTTCGAGCTCCCTGGCGAGTGCGACCGACGCGCGTTCCCACTTGGTGTCATCGGGCGTTGCACAGTTGAGCACGTAGCCCGCGTGCACGATCACGTGCTTCGGATCGATGCCCGCCTTCTGCAGCGCCTCGCGGAATCGGGCGATGCGGTCGGGCTTTACCGACACTTTGTCGTTATAGAACTTGGGGATGGCACTGAAGATTTGCAGCGCCTGCATGCCACCGCGACCGGCGCGTCGCGCGGCCATGGGAATACCGCCGTTGTCGATACAGTGCGCGCCGAGCAGGAGAGGCGGACGTGTCATGGCCGGAATGGTCAGAAGAGTGGGTTCGTGTTCAACGCGCGACCGCGCGGCGGTAGAGAAAGGTGGTGTCACCACCGGCCGGCGGTGCCTCGTGCCATCCCACCACGATAGCGCGTCCCATCACGTGCACAAACGGATTGGCGGCCGGATTGAGGCCGGCGTTCACGTTCAGGCGGCCCTCGAACACGTGACCGGCGGCGCGAGACACCGCCAGGGCGATGCGCTGGCGTGCGCCGCTATTCGGATCCTCGTACACCACCGCGACGAGATCTCCGTCGGACCCCACGCGCGCGGCCCCGAGTCGTTCGCCGTATACGATCGGGATGGGCGGCTCAAAGGCCGCGCGCGGGTCCATCTGATGCGCGTAAAAAATGCCGGGTCCTTCCGGACCAACGAGGGCGTAGCTCACATGCACATAGCCGTTGACGTCATCCACACTCAGGCCGGCGGCGGGTCGCTGACAGCCCACCGCGCCGCCTTCGGCGACATCGCGCGCGTCGGTGGAGCCTTGATCGAGCGTGTCCACCGGAATGGGTCCGCGCCAAGTGCGCTGACCGGCATCGCGCCAGGCCGTCAGCAGATGCACGCGTCCTCCCGAACGTGCCGACCACCAGACGGCCACATCGCCCCGCGTCGTGCGATGCACGCGCAGCGACTGTGCGCAGCGAGCCGCATCAAGCGGCTCGACGCCGTCGCCGAGCGCGGTATTGGGCGCCGGGGGCATCTGTATCACGGGCAGCGCGACAGGATCGGCCAGAGAGTCCTCAGATTGTGACATGGTGCGCAGCAACTCCAGCAGCGCTTCACTGCGCGCACTGTCGTCGGCCATCGTGCGCGCGGCGAGTGGGATCGCGTCGGGGTCGGCCCAGTCGAGCGAGCGGCCGGAGTCGAGACAGGCCGAACACAGGGCGAGGAGCAGCAACGCGCACACGTGCGACGGTTTGGCAAAAAAAATGGTCTTCACACCAGTAATCTGACGGACGCACCTGCTCAGGGCACCTTCACTCATGACGAACCGAACGCCGGACCGCCAGATCGACTGCGCACTCTTGCTCGGCTGGGGGCCCGCTGGTGATGCTTCCCCGATGCACGTTGGCATTGTGGGACTCGGTTCGATGGGACAGGCGCTTGCCCGGGCGCTGGCCGCGCCGACGGCAACAACCGGCACGCACCATCGTACCGGTACCGATGTCCGGTTGGTGGCCGTGTCCAGTCAGCGTCCGGAAGCGGCCCGGCAACTGGCGCAGGAGCTCACGGGCGTGAGTGCCGTCATGACGCGGGCGCTCGCGGCGCACGTTGACCTGGTCGTGTTGGCGGCTGGTGACCGTGAGCTGCACGAACGCGCGCGCGACGACGCATGGCGCGAGGGCATCACGCTGGTGCACACCAGTGGCGCGCTCGATCTCACGCCATTGACAGCTGCAGCCGCACGCGGGGCACGTGTGGGAAGCTTTCATCCGATGGTGTCGCTGCCCGCAGCGCTCGCGCATTCCTCGCGTGATCAGGCGCTCCGATTTACTGGTGCGGTCGTGGCGATTGACGGAAACGACGCGGTGCGCGCGCAACTCGAAACACTCGCCGTGGCGCTGGGCATGACGTCGGTTGTTGTGCCCGCCGAATGGCGCACCCGCTGGCATGCCGCCGCAACACTGGTGGGCAACGCGAGCGCGGCGCTGGCGGCCCTCGCGGACGGTATGATCGGCGAGCTACCCGCAACCTCACGCGTGAAACGCGACGCACTCGCCGGACTGCTCGGCAGCGTGGCACACAACCTCCGTGATCTCCCCGACAGCACGCCGGCACGCGACGTCATCTCGGGCCCGATTGTGCGCGGCGACCTTGAGACGATCTCACGGCATCTGCACGCTTTCGCATCGCCAGCGCGCGACACCAGTCACCTTTCACTCGATGCCTATCGTCAGGCCGCCGCCCTCGTGCTGCTGGCCGCGCGTGATGCGCTGCCTCTTGAGACTCGCGTCGCATTGACGGCGCTGCTCACCCCTTCGACCATTCCCTGATGCCCCGCCCCACGATTCCGGAGTTGCAGGCCCGCGCCACACGTGGTGAGCCGTTGGTGATGCTCACAGCGTACGATTCCACCTTCGCGCGCCTGGCCGAAGCGGCCGGCATCGACTTCCTCCTTGTGGGCGACAGCGTTGGCATGACGCTGCTCGGTCATCCGTCCACTGTGCCCGTCACGATGGATGACATGTTGCATCACACGCGGGCCGTCGTGCGCGCCACACTAAACGCGCACGTAATCTGCGATCTGCCGTTCATGTCGTACCACGGCGGCGAGGACGACGCCGTACGAAATGCCGGACGGGCGATGCAGGAAGCAGGGGCACAATCAGTGAAGTTTGAAGGTGGCGCACGCTGGGCGTCGTTTGTCACGCGCTGTACCGATGCGGGCATTCCCGTGATGGCGCACATCGGGCTGCGACCGCAGCAGAGTTCACTGCTCGGCGGGTATCCTGCGCAAGGTCGCACGGCCGAAGCAGCGCAACGTATTCTCGACGATGCACTCGCGCTCGAAGCAGCCGGTGCGTGGGCGCTGTTGCTCGAGAAAATGCCGCTCGAGGTGGCGAAGGCCATCACGGAGCGCGTGAACATTCCCACGATCGGCATCGGGTCGGGACCACACTGCAGCGGACAGGTGCAAGTCATGCACGATGTGCTCGGCCTCGACGAACGTTTTCGTCCGCGTCACTCGGCGCGCTACGCCGATCTCGCCGCCACTGTGCGCGACGCCTTTGCGGCGTACGCCCGTGATGTGCGCGCTGCAACCTTTCCCACCGATGCGCAGTCGGTGCGCGGTGGCGAGCGGCTTGAGGGATTCCCGGAACGCGATACGTGAGTGCGGCAATGGGTGGTGTGCCGGTTGATGCGGCCGGTGTGGGGCCGCTGATCGTACGGGACATCGAGGCATTGCGCGCGGCGATTGCCGACGCCCGTCGCGCGCTCGGTGATCGCATGGGCTTTGTGCCCACGATGGGCTCACTGCACGACGGTCATCAGAGGCTCGTGCAGCGTTGTCGTGCCGGGAATGACGTGACCGTGGTGAGCATCTTTGTGAATCCATCGCAGTTCAACAATCCCGGCGATCTGGCGGCCTATCCGCGCGATGAAGCAGGCGATATCGCACGGCTCGCCGCCGACGGTGTGCAGATCGTGTTTGCGCCCGCGCCGGAGGTGATGTATCCGCCCGGTTTCAGCACCTGGGTGACGGTAGAAGACATCAGCGAGGTGCTCGAGGGCGAGTTCCGCCCCGGTCACTTCCGCGGCGTGGCCACGGTGGTCGCGCGATTGCTGCGCGCCGTGCGCCCCGGGCGCGCGTACTTTGGCGAGAAGGACTGGCAGCAGTTGCTGGTGGTGCGTCAGCTGGTGCGTGATCTGCTGCTCGACGTCGACATTGTCGGCGTGCCGACCGTGCGCGAGGCAGACGGGCTCGCGATGTCGAGCCGCAATGTGCGCCTCAGCGACGCCGCCCGAACCGGTGCGCTTGCGATCTCGGCGGCCATTCGCCATGCGCAAGAAGCGTATGAGGCGGGCTCCCATGAGATCGACGATCTCGAAGCGCGCCTGCACGCCGTGCTGCGACGCGGGCCGACGTTGACGGTGGAGTACGCGGTGGTGGTGGACGCCGAGACACTGCGCCCGATCACACGGGTGGAGAGACCGGCGCGGGTGCTGGTGGCCGCGCACGTTGGCGGGGTCCGGCTCATCGACAACGGGGCGATTGGCTGACTGCCCGGTGGACCGCAGGTCCGCTTGTTAGTTTGTCCGTACGCGCGCGGTCGCCACTGCGCACCGTTCGCTCGACTGTTCCCCGAATGATTTCCCCGGAGACGTTTCATGTCTTTTGCCGCCTTCGACGGTACGCGTCGCGTGCCGCCCGCCGTCAACGAGCCGATTCGCGCGTACGCGCCGGGCTCCGCCGAACGCGCCTCGCTCAAAGCGCGTCTCACCAGCATGGCCACCGAGCAACCAGAGATTCCGGTGGTTGTGGGCGGCAAGCGCATTCACACGGGCGATCTCGGGCAGGCCACGATGCCGTGCGTGCATTCGCACGTGCTGGCCACATATCACAAGGCGCGCGTCGAAGATGTGAGCGCTGCGATCACCGCCGCCGCCGACGCGCAGAAGGATTGGGCCAACTGGCGCTGGGAAGATCGGGCAGCGGTGTTTCTACGCGCCGCCGAGCTCCTGACCACGACGCATCGTGACACGTTGAATGCGGCCACAATGCTCGGCCAGGCCAAGACTGTTTATCAGGCCGAGATCGATGCCGCCTGCGAGATGATCGATTTCTGGCGCTTCAACGTTGGCTTCGCACAAGACCTGTACAGCGAGCAGCCGCTGTCGAACAATACGGCGTGGAATCAGCTCGACTATCGGCCGCTCGAAGGGTTTGTATACGCGGTCACGCCGTTCAACTTCACGGCCATCGGCGGAAACCTGCCCACGGCGCCCGCGCTCATGGGCAACACGGTGCTCTGGAAGCCCGCGTCGTCAGCCATGCTCTCAGCATGGCACACGATGCAGCTGCTCGAGGCGGCTGGATTGCCGCCCGGCGTGATCAACTTTTTGCCGGGCGACGCGGTGGCGATTTCCGATCGGGCACTGGCTGATCCCGCGCTCGCCGGCGTGCATTTCACCGGCTCGACTGGTGTGTTCAACAGCATGTGGGAAACGATCGGGCGCACCATGGGCCGCTATCGCGGCTATCCGCGCATCGTGGGCGAAACGGGCGGCAAGGACTTCATTCTGTTGCATCCGTCGGCCGATCCGCAGGTGGCCGCCGTAGCGCTCGTACGTGGTGCGTTCGAGTACCAGGGACAGAAGTGTTCGGCCGCCAGCCGCGCGTACATTCCGCGGTCGCTCTGGAACGACGTGCGCGACCGTGTGGTGGCGATGATGGCCGACATGTCGATGGGCGACGTACGGGACTTCCGCAACTTTACCGGCGCGGTGATCGATGAAAAATCTTTCGCACGCAACGAGAAGTATCTCGCGCTCGCGAAGTCGTCGGCATCGGTGATTGCCGGCGGCAACACCGATCGCAGCACCGGCTGGTTCGTGGAGAATACGCTGGTGGAAGCCACCGATCCGTCGCACACACTGCTGTGCGAAGAGATTTTTGGCCCCATTCTCACCTGCCATGTGTACGATGACGCCAAGTGGCAGGAAACGCTCACGCTCGTGGACAGCACGTCGCCGTACGCGCTCACCGGCGCCATCATCGCGCAGGATCGCGCCGCGCTGCACGAAGCGTCAACGGCGCTGCGACAGGCCGCCGGCAACCTGTATCTGAACGACAAGTGCACAGGCGCCGTGGTGGGGCAGCAGCCGTTTGGCGGTGCCCGCGGCTCGGGCACAAATGACAAGGCGGGCTCCAAGCTCAACCTGGTGCGTTGGGTGAGTGCGCGGAACATCAAGGAAACGTTCAGCCCGCCCACCGATTGGCGTTACCCGTTCCTCGGTGCGGAGTAACCCGCACCAATGCGCACGCTGCGGTTTGTCACGTGTGATGTGTTCACCGATACGCCACTGGCGGGCAATCAGCTCGCGGTGGTATTCGGTGCCGAGGGACTGCCCGCGGAGACGCTGCTCGCGATCACGCGCGAGTTCAACTTCTCGGAAACCACGTTCGTGTTCGATGCCGAGCGTGCGGATACCACGCATCGTGTGCGCATCTTTACGCCGGGCGGTGAGGTGCCGTTTGCCGGCCACCCCACGCTCGGTACGGCGCACGTGCTCGTGGCCGGTGGCAGCGTTGCCGTCACCGGTGACTCCGTGCGACTCGTGCTCGGCGAGAACGTGGGGCCGGTGCCCGTGACCGTGCGGTGCGCAGGCGGTGCTCCAGTGTGGGCGCAGCTCACCACGGCGCAACTGCCCGAGGAGCGCACGAGTGGTGTGCCCTCTATCAACGAACTGGCCGAAGTACTGAGTCTCGCGCCGGAAGATTTTGTGGGCGGCACGCATAGCCCGGCTGGAGTCTCGTGCGGTTTGCCGTTTCTTGTGGTGCCGTTGACATCAGTCGACGCGGTACGGCGCGCACGTGTGCACATGGGCGCGTGGGATCAGTTTCTCCGCGGCACCTGGGCGGCGGAGCCCATGGTATTTGCCGTGGTGCGTGATAACGACGATCGCGCCGATGCGCCGGACTCACTGCGTGAGGTTGATCTGCGCGCTCGTGTGTTTGTGCCGGGACTGTCGGTGCCTGAAGATCCGGCAACCGGCTCGGCCAACGCGTGTCTGGCCGGCTATCTCGCGGCGCGCACACCGCGTGATGGCACGCTGTCGTGGCGCGTGGCGCAGGGGATTGAGATGCAGCGTCCCTCGCGGCTCGATCTTGAAGTTGACAAATCAGGCGGCGTGGTGAGCGCCGTGCGCGTTGGCGGCGCGTCGGTGATCGTTACCGACGGGACGTTCCGGCTCCCGTAGGGCGGCGAGGCGGCTCCATCCCCGATAGCGTACCGGCATCTTCGCCGCTGGCACGCACGCCTTGCTCGTTCACCGCCGGTTGTCCCACCCGCAGCGCGGCCAGTCCGACTGACCATACCACCACACGATTGCGCCCGCTGCGCTTGGCGGCGTACAGCGCTTCGTCGGCACGCGCCAGCAGATCCTGCGCAATCGCCTCGTCGGTGACGGTGTCGGCAACCACGCCAAGGGAGGCCGTCACGGGAATGCGCAGCGCGTCACCAAATTCGCGCCGGCGAAACGCCTCGACAATGCGCAGCGCGAGATGCTGCGCTCCCGCGAGCCCACTACCCGGCGCGAGAATGGAAAATTCCTCGCCACCGGTGCGCGCAACGATATCACCCACGCGTGCATTCGCGCGGAGCAACTCACCAGCCTCCGCGATCACCCGGTCGCCGGCGAGATGGCCGTACGTATCGTTGATTTGTTTGAAGTGATCGAGGTCGATGTCGATGATGGCAAGTTCCGTCTGCGCACGAGCGGCGCGTGACAGCTCACGCCGGAACTGCTGTTCAAAGCCGCGCCGATTGAGACAGCCACTCAGCGGATCTGTCTCCACAATATCGGCCAGATGCGCGCGCATGCGATTGTATGCACGCCCCACGTGCGTGATAGCGTCCGGACGCAGGTCGGCCGAGACATCGTACGACGCGGTGAAGTCGCCGTCTTCGGCGCGCGCGAACATGTCGAGCAATCGGGCCAATCGTTCGTGCATGTGGCTCTGCACCATCGTGACGAGCCCCGCGCCGACACCGAAAATCGCCAGCGTCACCAAGGACTCGGGCCACGACAGATCGGCGGAATGACGCACGCCGATATCGACGATCAGCAGATAACCCGCCGCCGTGGCGCCAAGCATCAGCAGCGCCGGCCCCCGACCGAAGTACACATGGGTGAGCTGCAGCGCGAACAGGGCAACCAGCAGCGCGCGATCGTAGTCGCGCGCCGGTGCGAGCACGAACACCATCACGAACACCAGCAGCAGATCACACACCATCATGAACGTGGCGAGCGCCCGGCCGGCGCGCCGCAGGCGCTGCACACGGCGATGCAGGCCAATCACCACCATCACATACACCGTCGCCGACAGACCGATCAGCCAGTCGGCCGCATCGGCGCCAAGCAGCGAAGAGGCGACTGGAGACACACTGAGCCAGCCCACGGTACGCAGCAGCACGGCCACACCGGCGGCGAGCAGCGCCAGCGCCACACGGTACCGCGTCTGCCACAGCAGCACGTCCGCATTGCTCTGTTCGTATCGCGAATGATCGGGGCCGAGCGAATCGGTCACTGGGTGCGCGAGGCGTCAGGGAGCGGACGAAGCCGCCGTCCGGGGCGTAGTGGATCGCTTACGCGCAAGTATATCACCGAAGCAGGGAACGTGCAGGTGGGGCGGTCCGACTGGGGGCGACGGCCATTGCCTGTGCAACGATCAAGGCGTGTCGCTGGTCACCAACGAGTCGAGCGAAGGCTCGCGGAGCGCTCGTACGAGATCAATGAAATCGTCGGACCAGGCGCGGCCCGGCGGCACGGTGGGCTCGCGCCAGTGCGCGCCGAGCCCGAGTTTCTGCATGGCAGGCTCGTTGCGCGTCACCACAACGGCCGAGGCGGACGTGCTCTCGAGGTAGCCGGTCTCGGCGGTTGTTCGGGGGGGTGACCTCCAGAATCGAATAGCCAGCCCTTCGGCCGCAGCCGCACGCACCGCCTCGTTTGCGATGGCAAGGTGTCGATTGCTGACGTGCAACACAAGGACGCCATCGGGACGGAGGGCGCGCAGGTAGACGCGGATTGCTTCGCGGGTGATGAGGTGCGCCGGAATCGCGTCCGACGAAAAGGCGTCCGCGAGTACCACGTCGAGCGAGGCGGCGGGCAGACGTTCCATGACGAGACGTCCGTCGCCAAGCAGCACGCGCGTGTTTCTTGGGCACGCCGAAAGATACGTGAAATACCGTGGGTCACTCGCCAGCGCCGAGATCGCCGGATCGATTTCGATGAAGGTTGCGGAATCGCCG
>Ga0105045_10005146_pt1 | contig 11476 bp, 10 predicted proteins | sample MAT02_FD_78089 | JGI IMG/M metagenome (GOLD analysis project Ga0105045, IMG submission 78089) | Freshwater microbial communities from Lake Fryxell liftoff mats and glacier meltwater in Antarctica - MAT-02 (megahit assembly) | ecosystem: Environmental > Aquatic > Freshwater > Ice > Liftoff... | reverse complement strand
TTCCCAAATCCGGCAAAGGATCAACTCCAAGTAACATGGAAATCAACTGCTGGAGTAGAAAGAATCGACGTTTTTGATATGCGGGGAAGGCTCGTTCAAAGTCAAAATATCGGCTTCGGAGTTTCAATTGCAGATTTGAATGTTAGCGAACTCGGGCAGGGGGTTTACGTAGCGCGGCTAGTATCAGATCAAGGCATGGCTTCCGCAAAATTTACGATCCTGAAGTAAGAAGTTGCTTTGGTCTAAAACGCCAACAAACTAATAGCCCAATTTGCAATTGTGTATCCTTTCATTCGTACAACCCGAAGTGTGGCGATTAGCCTAGCTTTGCAGAATGAATAATAATACACGTATTGCGCTAATTTTGGCTTCTTCCATCCTTCTATTTGCGGGATGCAGCCAAAAAGATATACAGCGCACCCTCGACCAAGTGGGTCTCAATACGGGGGGTAGTGGCCTCACCACTTCGGAAGTAAGCGCCGGGTTGAAAGAAGCCTTGGTGAAAGGTTCCGGATATGCGGTCGATCTTTCATCGGTTACAGATGGCTTTAATAAGAATACCCGCTTGCGAATCCCCTTTCCGGCGGAAGCGCAAAAAGTGAAAGATACCGCGTTAAAACTTGGACTAAATAGTCAGGTAGAACGATTTGAAACTACGCTCAATCGGGCGGCTGAAGAAGCTGTGAAAGAAGCAAAACCTATTTTCATCAATGCTATCACCTCTATGACCGTCGAAGATGCTTTCGGCTTGCTGAAAGGCGGAAACAATGCCGCCACGGAATACCTTCGACGCAAAACGGGCGATCAGCTTTTCGCGAAATTCGAACCCAAAGTGAGCGATGCCGTGGAAAAAGTAGAGCTGACTAAATACTACTCCCCATTGGCTTCGGCGTACAACACGGCCACCACATTTACAGGTGGCGAAGCGGTAAATCCCGATCTCACAGCCTACGTTACGCAGGGAGCCATCGACGGGCTTTTCACACTCATAGCCGATGAAGAGCAAAAGATTCGCCAAAATCCAGCCGCACGCGTTACCGATTTGCTCAAGAAGGTCTTCGGATCCGATCAGGCCAAATGAAGATTTCAGAAGGATATGAACGGGCCTAATCAAATTACAGGTCACTACGCCACCTGCCCCATTGCACGAAACAAGGGATCAGAAGAAGGGTGCATTAACACTTTCGTTTTCATAAATACCAAGGATATGCGTGCATTGCTTTGGTGTGGAAACTACTTTAGGCGCAACAAAAGTCAAGCTATTGCGTCTTAACAACACCATGAACGAGAAGGAGATTGATGCCTTAATCAGCTTGATTGACGATCCTGACGAGCAGATATTTGCCCACGTCAAGGAGCGGATTGTAGCTTTTGGGCAGGAGATTATTCCCCATCTCGAAAACCGATGGGAGCTCAATGCCTTTGGCTCCGAGTTTCAACACCGCGTCGAAGACCTCATCCACCACATCCAATTTGAATCGGTGCAGGGCTCCTTGGAAAAATGGGCGAAGGATGGGGCTGAAAATTTGTTTGAAGGTGCCTTAATCATTGCCCGGTATCAATACCCCGATCTGGATGAGCAAGCCGCTCATGACAATCTCAATAAAATAAGGTTAGACCTTTGGCTTGAGCTGAATGAAGACCTCACGGCGCTCGAAAAAGTGAAGCTCTTCAACCATATTCTGTTTGACACGATGGGCTTTCGCGGAAATAAGAAAAACTACTACGCGGCTCAGAACAGTTTTATAAACGCGGTATTGGAAACGCGAAAGGGAAATCCGCTGAGCTTAAGTATTCTTTACATCGTGCTCGCCGAGCGATTGGGAGTGCCTATTTTCGGTGTCAATCTGCCAAACCACTTCCTACTCGCCTACATAGATGAGTTCCCCTTGCTCCGCATGATGGAAAACCCGGGTAAGGAACCGACTGGCGATGAAGTGCTTTTCTACATCAACGCTTTCAGTAAAGGTGCCTTGGTACATAAATCAGAAATCGACGCTTACATTAAAGAGCTAAATATAGAGTCTCAGCCGTCCTTTTTCAAGCCGTGCAGCAACGTGGCTATTGTCGTTCGCCTGATCCAAAATTTGATTTTTTCCTATAACCGGCTCGGCTATCCCGACAAATCCAAAGAGCTTAATAAGCTGCTGGCCACATTAAATCCGCGTCAGATTAACGGATAATCCGCAGGATGGTGAGACCGATAATACGAAGGTCTTCCGCAAAACTTCGCCGCTCCAGATACGCCAGGTTGATCGCCAATTTGGCCGGCATAATCTCGTAAATGTAGGTTCTGTTATGATCGATACTCTCAGCTAATATCTTACTCTCTTCGAAATATTGGAGGGAAGCATAATCGGTAATGCCAGGCTTAACGCAAAATACAGCGCGCTCCCCGGCAGAGTAATAGACCACAAATTCAGGCACTTCGGGTCGTGGCCCAACCAAACTCATATCACCAATGAGCACATTAATCAGCTGCGGAAGCTCATCGAGTTTATACTTCCGTACATAATACCCGGCTTGTGTCACGCGTGGATCGCGAGCGCCAACAGTAAGCTTGCCGTGGCTATCGGCGTGGGGCACCATAGTGCGAAACTTAATAAGTCGGAAAGGCTTTTGATGCTGGCCCACCCGCTCTTGGAAATAGAAAACCGATCCACGGCTATCGACCAAAATCCATACGGCAATGATGAGCAAAAAGGGAGATAGAATAAGCAAGCCGGTAAAGGCTGCGACTCGATCGAAAAGGGCTTTAAGCATGGCTCATAACCTGGCTTACCGCGGCCGCCAACACGCGCACCACTTCGGCTACTTGATCATCGCTTAGATTGTAGAAGAGCGGTAAGCTTATTTCATTCGCAAAACGAGCCTGGGCTTCTGGAAATTGTGCCATGTCGTACCCCAAGCCGCGGTATGCGGTGAGCAAGGGCAATGGAATAAAATGCACATTCAGGGCCACATCCATTTCGGCCACAGCCTGGATTATTGCATCGCGTTGATCTTCGCTGGCGCCATCGATCCGGAGTTGGTAAAGGTGATAGGAACTCTCGGTGCCCCAGGGACGCAAGAAAGCCGGCCGATCGGCCCATTCGAAGGGTTCTAAAAGATCGTCGTACCGCTCGCATATTTCACGCCGCCGTGGGAGCGTTTCAGAATCATACCGTGCTAATTCTACCAAACCAATGGCCGCCTGTATATCAGTCATATTGCACTTATACCCGGGCATCAACACGTCGTACTTCCAGGCGCCTTTTTGAGTCTTGGCGAGGGCGTCCTTGCTTTGCCCGTGCAGGCTCATGATGTTCAACATTCGGTAGGCCTCATCGTGATCGAAACCTTCTGGTAGATTGAGACAAACCGCTCCCCCTTCTGCAGTTGTGAGATTTTTAACCGCGTGGAAAGAAAAAGCAGCTCCGTCGGCCACGATACCCATTTGACGGCCGCGGTATTTTGCACCGAAGCTATGCGCCGCATCGGCAAATAACATAATGCGTCCGAGCTGCTCTTGAAATTCGCCATTTGGCGTAAACATGGCAACGTTTTTTGGATCTCTTATTACCTCCCAAAGATCATCGTACTTGCATGGGAGTCCGGCCACATCTACAGGGATGATCACTTTTGTTTGCGCCGTAATAGCTTCGGCAACTTTCACCGGATCCAGATTAAATCCGTTCGGCAGGCAATCGACCATCACGGGTTTTGCACCGCAATGCATCACCACATTGGCTGTGGCGCAATAAGTGTACGCGGGTATAATTACTTCGTCGCCCGGACCGATGCCATACCAGCGCAATACCAGCTCCAGGCCCGCAGTTGCCGAATTAAAGCAAATAGTGGTTTTGGCACCCATATAGGCCGTAATCTCCTTTTCGAAACGCTTGGTTTTTGGCCCGGTAGTAATCCAACCCGAAAGAAGGGTATCGGCGACTTCGTCAACGATTTTTTGATCCATACGGGGCGGTGAGAAGGGAATCATAAGTGCAGAATATAAGTGCGAAGGTACAAAACGGTGACAGAGCTCAAGCGGAAAGCGAATATCGGGTGCTTGAAGCTAAGCCGGGCAGAACATCCAAATAGCCTGGGCTTACGAACGGGCCTATCGCGTAAGATTGGGGTTTTGAACGTCGGGGGTTTTTCTCAATACTATAAATGCTACAATGCCTTGACCAAAGCCCCATCCGTAATAAAAATGAAGAATGAAAAAACAGCGCATGATGGCTAGAAAATCGCCCTTTTTTTCTTTTTTTCGATGAGCAAAGTAGGCAGCCGCAACTGACCACAGTGATGCGCCTACCGCGAAAAAGAACAGCGAAAAAGGGAATACTAATGACAATAGCAGGAGAGCGAGCATCGATGACACGAAGAAGAAGGGGACTAGCTGACGAACCGTGGTGATGGTGCCGTGCAAACGATTTACATAGACTTTCCAATACCCATACTGCCGGTATTGGCGGGCTAATTTATCAAACGTTCCGCGAACATAATAGCGCGATCGGATCTCGGGATTGAACCAAATTTTATAGCCCGATTTTAGGAGTCGGTAATTAAATTCATCATCTTGATTGCGCACTAATCGCTGATCGAATAATCCAATTTTCTCAAATACCTTATTGCGATAAGCGCCAAAGGCAACCGTATCTACTTCGCCTTCGGATCCACCTGTTCGAAAACGGGCATTGCCCACCCCGAAAGGAGAAGACACAGCTAAACCAATGATACGCGCCGTGTTTGATTCATAAATATTTTCGATACTCCCACCTACACAACCTGCATCTGGATGAAGGGCTAAGGTTTCAAGATTCTTTCGCGTAAAGTCGCGCGCTACTTCGGCATGGGCGCCCAGAATAATGACAGTTTCACTTTTGCTTTGCGCTATACCGATATTCAGGGCAACCGGCGTAACTCGCGCCTTATTGTCGCAAAGCGTTACGCGTGCGTCGCGTATTTCCCATTTCTTGATCAACGCGCGGCTTCCATCGGTACTCATTCCGTCTACAATTAGCAGCCGAAGACTTATGCCTTCCAAGTCTTGACTCAGCACACTTTCTATAAGCCGGTCGAGGTAAGCTACCTCGTTCAAACAGGGCACTACAATGGCAACCTTATTGATCATGCGGTGGGTGGCTTTTCAAACTGAAGAATAGCATGGCATTGAAGAATGCAAAATAAACCACGCCGCTTTGGGTCTCTGTCATGCATTCCACCAAGAATTGGAGACCAATACTGCCAATAAAAAACGCGTAGATCCAGTCGCGCTTGCTCCAAATGAGTGGTAATGGATAAAGCAGGGAAAAGATGAAAAAAAGCATAGCCATAACTCCCTGCGCCAGCGCAATCTGCAAAAAACTATTGTGCACATTCAAATTTCGCTCGGCGAGCGCTTCGTGGCCATCAGCCCTGAAAGTGGCAGCCAGAAAGTCGCCAATATCTCCCGTGCCTACACCGAAAGGGTGGTTGGGAATTTCCCGAATCGCCATTTGCCAGGCTATGAGCCGAGCCGTGTTGCTCTCTATCTCATTTGCCGGTGCTTGTAAATCTTCTTGTCCCGTAATTTCCAGCGATTTACCCACTCGGCGCTGTGCAACGGGGTCGAAAGCCAGCAGAACGAAAAAAGCAGTGGCAATCGCGACGAATCCTACAAATGACTGCTTATTTAAGGAGCCAGCTCTAATTGAGAGAAAGAGATAGAACAGCACTAAAAATATAAAATTTACGAAGCCAGCTTTACTTGCGGGAAAAACGAGGCAAATGCTAAACAAGGCAAAAAGCATCCAGGCTAAGGCTTGACGCACGCCTTGGTAATAATCGGAATGGAGCCTCCACAACAGTACGAAAGCGGCAAAATTCATATACATTGCCAAATAGGTAGGATGGTGAACAGGAGAAAAATTTGACATATAAAACTCCATACTATCTCCGGAAAGGCTGTAGGCGCTCCATGCCGTATAGAATGCCATTAATACGGCTATCAAAGTTCCTGAAAGGAAGGCCGTGAGCACTTTATTGCGTGCACCTTTCCCAAACCCTTCGACGGAACCAAATAGTAATGGAAATAGCAGTAGACTTAGTTTCTGCATCAAATCTGCCTTGCCCTTATCCATATTTTCGGTGTAGAAAATCGCCACGATATGGAATAAATAGATGGCTGAAAAAACCAATATCGGTTTCCAATTTTCGCGGAAATATTTTTTTGGGGAAAGAATCCAAGCCAGGGCCAAGACCATTATGGTCAGGGGCAAACCATGACGGATTATTGGAACGGCAAACGCAACCAACGATGCAGCAAGCGCGAAAAAGCTCCAACTGTCATTGCTTTTGGACAACCAAAAATCTCTATTCGGAAGTAGATTCGTCATAGCTAAGTAAGTTTTTGGCGAAAGAATTTCAACGTTTCTTGAGTCTTATGTCCGCGTTGCAAACGCAAACAGGTCGCTTTATTTGCTCCGAAAGATTCGAAAAAACGAGCTACTCCGGGTATCGTCGATCCGCAAAAATCAAAAGATTCGATACCCAATTCTTTGGCGTGGCATATTGCTTTCCACAGAGCCAGCGTGCCCGCCAACGAATCGTTGGACTGCGGCGCTCTGCCGGCGGAAAGGTAATAAGCGGTTTTTTGATCGTAAGCCACCATGCACGAGGCGGCAATAGTATTTTCGAAATACACATTTACCGAATAAACTAGCTGGGAAAGATTCGGCGCGAGCAAATGCTCGGCTATTGTTTTAGGAAAACCGCGGCCGACCCTTTCCATCGTGTCGCGATAGCACATAAGCGCGTCTGCGCGATTTCCATTTATCGCTATAGAGTATGCTGTACGCGCCGTCTTATTCAGTTTATTTCGGGTGCTCGAAGAAAGCGCTGCAAACAATTCGCTTTCAGAAAAAGCGAGATGTAAAAGGTAGGTAGGCCTGTGATCGACCGAGAAATAATTCGAGTCTGGTTGCCAATCAGAATTTTCTGATGTCAACCCAATGTCAAGTAATCTTTTTGAGCCTGTGCGAATCAAGCTTTCAATAATGGTATCCTTGTCAATAGCTGAATTTTCAACAATAAATAATGGATTGTATGGCGTAAAGGGTGCATTGCAGGCCACTTGGAATCCGAAGCGCCCAAAGTGGTAAAACCATGCGCCACCAAGGAGCTCATCGTTCTCATAGGCCGCCAACACTGTCTTGCCACCAACCGATTTAATCCAATCGGGATGGAAAAACACCTGCCTTCCGCAGCTTTCATAAAGTGCGCTGATCGCATTGCCTGTGAGCTCTTTTATTCTCAAAAGGTGAATTTTATCGCCGTTGGTTTAACATCGAAGTTCAGTAGTTTTTTCATTTGATAATCACACGCGCTGTTCGAGTTATACCCATCTGCGCTTAATTACTTGGTTGCACGTGTCGATCGCAGAAGGTAAAAAACCAAACGAGCATGAAAATATACAATACCACATTGATCCAGGTAATTGCTAAAAGGGCAATTTCAATGTCATAACCCATCGTAGCAATAAAAAATAACGCTAATAGCGCAAGCCCATTGGCAGCAGCGGTAACCACGAAAAATGGGCGCTGCCGATCCAAAAGCATCGGAAGCATAGAAAGCGGAGCAACCAGAAAATGCATAAACAACCAAGGGGCAATTATTTCGCTGTAGCGCCCTGCGACGGACCAATCTGCGCCAAATACGAACCCAAATATGGGCTCTCCAAAAAAGAATAAAACGGTGAAAGGAATTACTCCAGCCGCTGCCAGGGACCAAGCTGTTTTCGACATAATGGGCCTAAGCGACTGGCCATTTTGGATGGTGCTGGCCATACGCTCGTTAAGAACCTGCGATAGCGATGAACCAAATACTTGCACCGGGACGCGCAAATAGCGCAACGTAAAAGCAAATAAGCCGAGGGTAAGGTCCGAGTAGAAAAAAGAAATCATAAAAAGCAACAAGGTCTTTTGACCTTCGTCAAAAAATGCGTGGAAGCTGCTTACAAGGGGGAAATCCCGATACTTTTTGAATAGAACCCTACGTGAGATACGGGATTTCCAAACGGCCTGAAGTTGCTCTCTCACAGCTACTGGCCTGAGAAAAGCTAAGATGGGAATAAAGGTGCCTAAAATTAAGCCGCCCGTCAGCCCGATGGCCGATGCATTGCGCAAACCAAACAAATATTTGAATCCATTATTCCCCATGGCTCCGAGTATCTTATTCGAACTAATCTGTTTAAACGCGCGAAGCCTTATCAGTACCTGACTTAAAATATTGTGGGTGCCTTGAAGCAGGACTCCCAGAGGCAAGAATAAGAGCAAGAACGGTAAGTCGGAGTTTCGCAAGGCACTACCTATTTCGTGTCGGAAAGGAATAACAAGCACCGAAATGCAGGTAAACACAATCAAAATCTGAAAAGAAAGCCGCAATAAACCCTGGGCTTCATCGGCGGCTTTTGGAATAATAATAGCGAGTTCGAAGCGAAGCGAACCAACTACGGCAATTAGCGCCAATATTTTGGCATAAAGCTCAAATCCTGCGAAGTCGGCCGGGCCGTAAAGCCTTGTGATCAGCGGTGCAAAAAGAATTTGCAAGACCATGGCGATCGTATTAGCCGAATAAACCACCGCTACATTGCGTGCAAACTCCGAGCGCAGAAATCGATTTTTAAATTGCTTCATCCGCCTGCTCTGCTTTAAAGTTTCTAACGGCGACATGTATAAACCATCTGCTTAAGCCGATCATACTCAGATAAAATATGCTCTGCACGGCCACGAATATTCGGAGGGTGTCGAGCGCATCAAAACCGAGCCAAATACCGGTAAAAATACCGGCTACTACCAAGATCAAATGTACCAAGTCGAGCCACATGGTTTCCTTTTGTCGTTGTAAGTGCAGGTTGACAAACGAAAGCGCTGTGCTCACAAAATTGATTACAAACCACCACACGAGTACTTCAACGAAAGGTTGCGTTCCAGACCATCGCGGCCCTAACAAATAATCGATTGAGCCTTCGGGCAGCAGCAAGATTATCAATAATGTGCTTAGGGCAATACTCGCTAAAATACGCAGGCTGAGCACGTAAATTTTCAGCAACAATCGAGGGTCTTTTACTTCGCTCACCCGCTGATAAAAAACTTGTGCGAATGAGGAGGCAATGATATTGAGCGGGGCGAAAACCAGTCGGCGTGCTAAACCTATAAAACCTACAGCCGGGCTGAAATAAATGCTAAACAAATATACATGCGCCCAAGCGCTTGCGCGTCCGAATAAGCTGCCCCAAAGGTTATAGCGGGGATAACGGTAATATTCTTTCGCCAGACGTTTCATGGCCTCCTGATCCCAATTTGTGCCCTTCACTTCCGGATCGGCGGTAAATCGAGCCAGATAAAAGCCAGCCATGGCAAGCCTACCTGTTACAAAGCCAAATACCAATCCAAGCCCTGTAGGCCGCATAAACCCAAAACCCAATTTCGTAGACTCGGCCGTACTGGTTTCGATTACTTTGGTAGTTGCCAAAAGGTTATAACGCTTATTACGGCTAAACCAATAGTTAAATGCTAGGTGCACAGCGTAAAGCAAAACACCTACACCGATTAAAGGCGCCAGGGTCTTCATTGCCGGATTATTAAACAGATCGGCCAGGTAATCGTCGAAGAGGAAGCCTAACAGCGTGAGTGCAGCGGCAGAAATAAGGGAGAGCAGAAGTACAAGGTACACCAGCTGGATGGCATCGCTGCGTTTGGTGGGTTGCATTATGGCAAACTCGTACTTCAAAGTGGCAAATACCGCGAAGATTTCCACGAGCATCATATACTGCTCGAGACTTGCAAAATCGGCGGGTGTGTAGAAACGGGTAATTAAGGGCAATACCAGTAATGGTACAGCCTGTGCGAGTGTGGTGCCCGAAATAAGGCGAAGAACATTTACTCCAAAATCCGATCCTTTGAAGGGGTACTTCATTCGCCGGAACTATTGGCTTGCAAATTCGACCAATACCACGGCATGGCTTCGGCTATACCCGCTCGGAGATCGTGCGTTGGCTTGTAGCCCAAGAAGGTTTTGGCCTTTGAAATATCGGCAAGGGAATCGCGTACATCGCCGCCGCGGGCAGCGGCAAAATGCAAGGGCACATCCGCAATGGATGGGTCGAAATGGAGGAGCTCGCTGCGTATCAGCGTTAAGAGATCTATTAAAGACGTACGATCGCCAAAGGCTACATTGTAAACCTGATTTAAGGCCTGTTGATGGTCTGTAGATGCGGCCAAGTGATTCATTTGCAATACATTGACAATATAGGTAAAATCGCGGGTTTGTAAGCCGTCGCCATGCACTTCGGGGCTGCGATGCGAAATGAACGCTTCAATAAATCTAGGAATGGCCGCTGCATAAGCCCCATTGGGTGTCTGACGCTTTCCAAACACATTGAAGTAGCGCAGACCAACCAATTCGAGCCCGTAGATATTGGCATACACATGGGCGTAAAGTTCATTGGCATACTTCGTAACCGCGTACGGTGAAAGCGGCATACCGATATGTTCTTCCACTTTTGGAAGAGCCAGGCTATCGCCGTAGGTGCTGGAGCTAGCGGCATAAACCACCCGCTTTACTTGTTGCATCCGTGCTGCTTCGAGCACGTTTAAGAAGCCTGTAATATTAACTGCATTGGTACTCAACGGATCGTTAATACTCCTTGGCACGCTGCCGAGAGCGGCCTGATGAAGCACTAAATCGACGCCTTGCATGGCTTCCATCAGTGCATCTATGTCTCGAATATCTCCTTCATAAAAAGCGAAGCCTTCCCTCGAAATAAGGTGAGAAATATTCGAACGAAAGCCTGTGGCCAGATTATCGAAACAGCGCACTACATTGCCAGCTTCCAAAAAGGAGTCGCAAAGATGAGAGCCGATAAAGCCGGCACCTCCGGTAATCAAGACCACTTTGTCGCGGCAAAGTTGATCCATGGCTACTTATTTTGCGTAGTTGATTGCCCGCTTTTCGCGAATAACTGTAATCTTCACCTGACCAGGATAGGTCATCTCGTTTTGAATCTTTTGCGATATATCAAAACTCAGGGTATCAGCCTGATCGTCGCTTACCTTCTCGCTTTCAACCAAAACCCTTAATTCGCGGCCTGCTTGAATGGCGTAAGACTTGGTAACCCCTGGATAGCTCATGGCCAGATTTTCAAGGTCGTGGAGACGCTTGATGTATGAGGCTACCACTTCGCGGCGAGCACCGGGACGGGCACCACTGATGGCATCGCATACCTGAATGATTGGCGAAAGTAAATTGTCCATCTCGATCTCATCATGGTGGGCACCAATAGCATTGCATACTTCCGGTTTTTCGCCGAATTTCTCGGCGAGCTGCATACCCAGAATGGCGTGTGGTAATTCCGGCTCATCTTCGGGTACTTTTCCAATATCGTGGAGGAGTCCGGCACGCTTAGCAAGTTTTACGTTCAAGCCCAACTCCGCAGCCATTATCGCGCTGAGAT
>Ga0105045_10005145_pt1 | contig 11476 bp, 11 predicted proteins | sample MAT02_FD_78089 | JGI IMG/M metagenome (GOLD analysis project Ga0105045, IMG submission 78089) | Freshwater microbial communities from Lake Fryxell liftoff mats and glacier meltwater in Antarctica - MAT-02 (megahit assembly) | ecosystem: Environmental > Aquatic > Freshwater > Ice > Liftoff... | reverse complement strand
TTGGTGGTTATGCCGCGCTCCAGATCGGTCATGGCGTGGATGTCCAGGATGATCCGGGCCAGGGCGACGACGGCGCTGCGCCCCTCGGTCCAGTTGCCGCCGGCATGGGCGCTGCGGCCCTTTCCGGTGATGGTGAAGCCGCCGGTGCCTTTCCGCGCGGTCACCACGCAGCCGGTCGGGCCGCCGGCGGGTTCGGGGATGAGGACGGCGGCGGCGCGGGCGGCCTCGGCCTCGATGATGGCGCGGCTGGTTGGGCTGCCGACCTCCTCATCGGGGGTCAGCAGAAGGGTGATCGGCCTGTTGGTGGTGACGCCCTGGCGCAGAATCTCGCGCACCGCGTGGAAGGCCAGGAAAGAGCCTGCCTTCATGTCGTAGATGCCCGGGCCATAGGCGCGGTCGCCATCGACGCGGAAGGGCATGTCCGTTTGAAGCTGGCCGTGGTCCCACACCGTGTCGAGATGGCCTGACACCAGAATCGGCGCGTTGCCGGTGCCGGTGTTGGTGCGTGCGATCAGCGTATCACCGCGGCCGCTGTGCCCCGCCACGCGCTCGATGGTCGCACCCGCCGCGCGCAGCCCCGATTCGGCCAGGTCCACCAGGCGGTTGACCGCCGCCGGGTCGGCGCTGGGGGTCTCTATCTCCACCCATGTCCGCAGTTCATCGAGCAGGATTTCGCTGCTGGGCATGGCGATGGGCATGGGCGGGCGTTCCTTCAGAAGCGGACAGCGAGGTTGAGGCTGCCATATTGGGTGACGCCGCCACGCTGACCGTAGAATTCCTCGGAACGCAAGACATGGCTGTAGGCCAGCCGGTAGCTGCCCCAGAAGACGGCGGCGCCGGCCTGGGCATCGGCCACGAAGGGCCGGCTGTCCACCCGGCGGCTGTCGCGCCAGGTGTTGCCGTCCAGTGCTATGTCACGCCCCACGGCGCGGCCTTCCAGCCCGGCAAACACATACCAGCCCCAGTTGCGGCCATTGCGGTTGGCATCGGGCTGGAAATAGTTGCTGCCGGCGAGTGCCGGCCTGATCCGGCCCGGGCCAAAATCGGCCAGCAGCCCCTGCCCCATCCGCAGCGTGCCGCCCAGCGCGCCATAGAGGTTGCCATTGCCCAGCGAGACGGAGACCGAGGGCAGCGCCTCGAACTGCAAGGTGCCGATGGCGCCGATCGGCACGCGCCATTTCCGTTCGACAACAAGGTTGAACACCGCCTCATCGCGCAACTGCGTCGCCCAGCCAAAGGAGCGCTCGGCGCCGATGATGCTGTGGAAGCCGTTCTGCGCCTGGCGGCCAAGTGCCGAGGGGCCAACCACGCCGACCTGCAATTCCACCACCGTCAACCGCTGTTCGCTGGCACGGCTGAGCGAGACGGCGCCGAACAGATTGGCCGAATAGGGCCGGTCGTTCGGATCGGGATTGCGCCGGCTGGTATCGAGCGGCGTGAACATGGTCTGGCCGATCGCCAGCCCCCAGCGCAGATCGCCCGGCCCCATCAGAAAGCCCAGCTGACGGTCCAGCCAGGCCAGGGGCTGCGGAAGGTCGGCCGAGGGGCTGCGCCAACTAGCCTGCACGCCATTGGTGTAGTTGCGGTCGCTGCCACTGCGGGCGAAAGTGTCATTCTCGACCGCCACTGATAATGTGCCACGCCAGTCCGGCGGCGGTGCGCGATCGGTGCCGGCGTCGAGCCGCACGGGTTGTGCGAAGGCCAGGCCCGGCATCAGGGCCAAGGCGGCGAGGAAGGCGTTGCGGCGCATGGGATGCTCTCTTCAAACACCCACACAATGCCGCAAAGCCGCCTTCGTTGCAGCCCGTTTCGCGTCCCCACGTTCTGGACTACACCGGGGCGGACAGACAGGGGACCAGACGATGTTCTTCGACGAGCTTTCCGTGGGGCAGAGCGCCAGCTTCGGCAAGACGATCAGCGAGGCCGACATTCTGATGTTCGCGGCGGTGAGCGGCGACACCAACCCGGTCCACATCAATGCAGAGGTGGCGGCGGCGTCCATGTTCAAGGAGCGAATCGCCCATGGCATGCTCTCGGCCGGGCTGATCTCGGCGGTGCTCGGCACCCGGCTGCCGGGCGAAGGTGCGATCTACCTGTCGCAGACGCTGAAATTCCGCGCCCCGGTGAAGATCGGCGACACGGTGACGGCGCGCGTCGAGATCACCGCACTGGACCCGGCGAAGAACCGCGCCACGCTCAGCACCATCTGCAGCGTGGCCGGCAAGCCGGTGATCGAGGGCGAGGCCACCGTCATGGTTCCCACGCGGGGGTGAACGGAATGGTCTCGATTTGTGTGTTCTGTGGCGCCGCCTCGGGCGTGGACCCGGCGCATGCGGCGCTGGCCACGGCGCTGGGGGCGGAGATGGGCAGGCGGGGCATCCGCCTGGTCTATGGCGGCGGCCGCGCCGGGCTGATGGGCGTGGTGGCCGATGCGGCACTGGCCGCGGGTGCCGAGGTCTATGGCGTCATCCCCCGCGCGCTGCAGGAGCGCGAGTTGCAGCATCTGGGCGTCACCCGGCTTTCGGTGGTGGAGGATATGCACACCCGCAAGGCGCAGATGAATGAATGGTCGGACGGCTTCATCGTGCTGCCCGGCGGCATCGGCACGCTGGAGGAGGCGGTGGAGATCCAGTCCTGGTCGCAGCTGGGGTTTCATCGCAAGGGCATCGTCTATCTGGATGAGGATGGTTACTGGGACCCGCTTTTCGCCATGACCCAGCGCATGGTCGTGGGCGGCTTCCTGCGAACAGCGCATCGCGACATCGCCATCCGCGCGCATAGCCCGGCCGCGGCGCTGGACGCGCTGGCGGCGTGGAAACCGGATTTCGAGCTGCGCCTGGCGCCGATGCCGTGAGGGTCTTCGACGATCTGGTCGCCCTGCCCGAAGATGCGCGCGGCGCCACCGTGGCCCTGGGCAATTTCGACGGCGTGCATCTGGGCCATCTGGCGGTGCTGCGCGCGGCACATCAGGCGCGGCCCGACCTGCCGCTGGCCGCACTGACCTTCGAGCCGCATCCGCGCGAGTATTTCCGACCCGAGGACCCGCCCTTCCGCCTGACCCTGCTGCCAGCCAAGGCCGAGGCTTTGGCGGCGGCGGGTGCCGCCACCTGCTACGCCCTGCCCTTCGGCCAGGCCTGGGCACAGATGCCGCATGAGGCGTTTTTCGAGACCCTGCTGCGCGAGGGCATCGGCGCGAAACATCTGGCCTGCGGGCCGGATTTCGCCTTCGGCCACCGCCGCGGCGGCACCTTGGACTGGCTGCGCACGGCCTGCGAGGCGGCGGGGATCGGGCTTTCCGTCGTGCCGCAGCTCAGCGACGCGCAGGGCGCGATCAGCAGCACCCGCATCCGGCGCGAATTGCAGGGCGGCTACCCCGAACGCGCGGCCGAGCTGCTGGGCCGGCCCTTCGCCGTGGTCGGCAAGGTGATCCATGGCGACGCGCGTGGCCGCACCCTGGGCTTCCCGACCGCCAATGTGGCGCTGGGGCGGCAGGTGGAACCGGCGCGCGGCGTCTACGCGGTGCGGGCACGGCTGGCGGATGGGCGCGAGGTGGCCGGCGTGGCCAATCTGGGCCGCCGGCCGACGCTGGGGGGGGACCCGGTGTCGCGGCTGGAGACCAACCTGTTCGATTTCGCCGGCGATCTCTATGGCCAGGTGATCAGTGTGGCGCTGCTGCACTTCATCCGGGAGGAAAAGCGCTTCGCCGGGCTGGAAGAATTGCGCACGCAGATCGCGGCGGACAGCGCGACGGCGCGGGTATTTCTTGGCTAGCGCCAACCGCTCAGCGCCAGCTGCCCAGGGCCAGCCGCTCGGGGCCAGCCGCTCGGGGCCAGCCGCTCAGCGCCAGCCGCTCAGCGCCAGCCGCTCAGGGCCAGCCGTTCGGGGCCAGCCGCTCGGGGCCAGCCGGGCGACCCCGCCAGCCGCTCCAGCTCCTCGGCGATTTCCGGCATGGCCAGGATAAAGACCTCGCGCTGCGCGCCGTTCAGCACGCCGTCGAGATCAAAGCCGGCCAGTGCCGCCATCACCGGCGCCATGCCGGGGTTGGCCAATGCGGTGGTCAGCCCCACCAACCGCCCTTGCCCATCCACCACCGGGCCGCCCGAGAATCCCATCAGCGCGCCCATCCGCGCGGTGAAGCCGGGGCCGAAGCTGCGCATCCGCACGGCTTCGCGCCGCACCTGGCCCTCCGCCACCGCGCGGCCCAGGCCTTGCGGGCCCAGTGCCCAAAGCCGCTCGCCGCGCGCCGGCTCCACCTCGGCCATGCGTGCGGATTGCAGCAAGCCGGGGGGGGCGCGCAGCACGGCCAGATCCATGCGGGGCGAGGTGGCGATGACACTTGCCGGCCATGCCTCGCCGCCATCGGCGCGGCGCAGTTCCAGCGCCCGGCCACCCTGGCGAAGAACATGCGCGTTGGTGATCAGCACCATGCCGCCGCAGGCCGTGCAGGGCACCGCCACGGCCGCGCCAATCGTGGCGCCATTCGCCTGGAGGCTGACCAGGCTTTCCCGCGCGATCAACTCCGCCGGGGTTCCCGCCGCCTGATCCTGCGGCAGACCAGCACAACCTGTAATAGTAAACAAAACGGAAAATACACCAAAAAGCCGCAGCCTGAGGTTTGCAGTGAATATGCGCAGCGACATGCGGTGGTTCCTCGGCAGCGCCCATCTGTGGCGGCACTATCGCGGAGGAAACAAAATAAACCGTTGATCGTTGCAGGACTTCAACCGTGGATGGAATCAACGCAGCCGGGCAAAGAACTGCCGCAGCACGGCGGCGCATTCGCCCTCGCGCAGCCCGCCCACCACCTCCGGCACGTGGTTGCATTGCGGGTGGCTGAACACCCGGGCGCCATGCTCCACCCCGCCGCCCTTGGGGTCATAGGCGCCGAACACCACCCGGCCCACGCGGAACAGCGCCGCCGCCTGGGCACACATGGCGCAGGGCTCCAGCGTCACGGTCAGGGTGCAGCCGGCCAGGTGCTTGTCCCCCAACACCTGGGCCGCCGCGCGCATGGCCAGGATTTCGGCATGGGCCGATGGGTCGGCGCGCGCTTCCACCTCATTGCCGGCCTGGGCCAGCACAGCGCCATGCGCATCGGTCACCACCGCGCCCACCGGCACCTCGCCGCGCGCCGCCGCCGCCGCGGCCTGCAAGATTGCGATGTCCATGGCTGTGGCCATGGCGCAACTTGCGGTGTGCGGCTGCAACAGTCTAGCAAGGCGGATGCGCAAAACTCCCGTCATCGGCCTGACACTGGATGCCGAGGAACCCGGCGGCTATTCCAAATTCCCCTGGTATGCCCTGCGGCGAAACTATTTCGACAGCGTGCGCGAGGCCGGCGGCCTGCCCATCGCCCTGCCGCATGACGCGGCGGCAGCCGGCGAATACCTGGGGCTGTGCGACGCCATCCTGGTGACCGGCGGCGCCTTCGATGTCGACCCGGCGCTGTATGGCGACGGCGCGCGGCATGAGACGGTGGTGCTCAAGCCCCACCGCACCGATTTCGAACTGGCGATCACCCGCGCCGCACTGGCGGCCGCCAAGCCGGTGCTGGGGATTTGCGGCGGCGAACAGCTTCTGGCCGTGGCCTTCGGCGGCAGCCTCATCCAGCATATCCCCGACAGCGTGCCGGGTGCCCTGGCGCATGAGCAGCCCAACCCGCGCGACCAGCCGGGGCATGACGTGGCCATCACGCCCGGCACCCTGCTGGCGCGCATTGTGGGAGCGGCCTCCATGGCGGTGAATTCGGCGCATCATCAGGCAGTGGCCACGGCAGGGCCTGGGGCGGTGGTCAATGCCCGTGCGCCCGACGGCGTGATCGAGGGCATCGAGCATCCTGACCACCGCTTCGCGCTCGGCGTGCAATGGCACCCCGAATTCCAGGTCGATGCCCAGGATATCGCCATCCTTCGCGCCTTCGTGGACGCCGCCCGTGGATGACACCGACCCCGCCGGCGCCCCCCCCGGTTCTCCCAGTGGCGAAAAGGGCGAACGCATCGCCAAATGGCTGGCCCGCGCCGGCGTCGCCAGCAGGCGCGACGCCGAGAAGCTGATCGCCGAGGGGCGGGTGAAGCTGAACGGCAAAGCCGTCTCCACCCCCGCCACCTTCATCACCGCCGATGACGCGATCGAAGTCGATGGCCGCCTCGTCGCCCAGCCGCAGCGCACCCGGCTGTTCCGCTACCACAAGCCCGATGGGCTGGTGACCACGCACAAGGACCCCGAAGGCCGGCCCACCGTCTTCGACAAGATGCCGCCGGGCCTGCCGCGCGTGGTCAGCGTGGGCCGGCTCGACCTCACCTCCGAGGGGCTGTTGCTGCTGACCAATGACGGCGCGCTGGCGCGGCGGCTGGAATTGCCGGCCAATGGCTGGATCAGGCGCTACCGCGTGCGCGTCTTCGGCCATCCCGACCCCGGCGCGCTGGCGTCGCTGGCCCAAGGGGTCACCATCGATGGCGTGCATTACGCCTCCATCGATGCCGAGGTCGATACCAAGCAGGGCGACAATGCCTGGCTGACCATCAGCCTGCAGGAGGGCAAGAACCGCGAGATCCGCCGCGTGCTGGCCTATCTGGGCTTCCGCGTCTCGCGCCTCATCCGCCTGGCCTATGGGCCGTTCCAGTTGGGCTCCCTGCCGCGCGGCGCGGTGGAGGAGGTCAACGCCAAGGTGCTGCGCGAACAACTGGGCATCGCGGCACCGGCGCGAGAAAAACATTGAGGGTCATCGCCGGCATCCACAAGGGCCGCCGGCTGGTGGCGCCGGGGGGCGAGGCGACGCGTCCGACCTCCGACCGCGCCCGCCAGGCATTGTTCGACATGCTGGCGCATGCGCCCTGGGCGGACCCGATGGCGGGGCTGCGGGTGCTCGATGCCTTTGCCGGCTGCGGCGCGCTGGGGATCGAGGCATTGTCGCGCGGTGCTGGCCACGCCACCTTCATGGAGACCGCCAAGCCCGCCCAGGGCGCCATCCGCGCCAATATCGAGGCCTGCCATGAAGGCCCGCGCAGCGCCCTGCTGCCGGCCGACGCCACCCGCCCGCCGCGCGCCCCCGCCCCCTGCTCGGTGGTGTTTCTCGACCCGCCCTATCGCTCGGGGCTGTTGCCGCGCGCGCTCGCCGCATTGGCGGCGCAGGGCTGGTTCGGCCCCCGGGCGGTGCTCTGCCTGGAGATGGCCAGCGACGAGCCGGGCGAATTCGCCCAGGAAATCCTGGCCGAGCGCACCCATGGCGCCGCCCGGCTTGTGGTGCTGCGCGCGGCATGAACCCCACTGACGTGCAGATCGCCTGCGTCATTCCGGCCTATGGCCAGCCCGGACTGCTGGCCGAAGCATTGGCGAGCGTGATGGCGCAGACCCTGCCGGGCGTGGCCGCCGTGGTGATCGATGATGGTTGCCGCATGCCCGAAACGCGCGAGGTGGCGCTGGAGGCGGCGAGCCTGCGTCCCGGCCGCGTGCATGTGCTGCACACCGCCAATGGCGGGCTTTCGGCGGCGCGCAATCGCGGCATCGGCCATGCGCTGGCCGCGTTTCCACAGGCGCGGGGCATCTACATGCTCGATGCCGACAACCGCATCCTGCCTCGGTTCCTGGAGCGCGGGCTGGCGCTGCTCGATACCGCGGCGCCGAAGGTGGGCTGGCTCTACCCCGATATCGACAGCCTGGGGATTTGGGATTGCGCCGATGTCTCGGGCGAGTTCTCCCGCCTGTCGCTGCTGCTCGACAATTACTGCGAGGCCGGCAGCCTGCTGCGGCGCGAAATGCTGGAGGCCGGGCTGCGCTATGATGAAAACCTGCGCCAGGGCTGGGAGGATGTGGATTTCTGGCTGCGCGGCCTCGATGCCGGCTTTGTCGGGCAGCACTGGCCCGATGCCGGCTTCCGCTACCGCAGGCGGGCGGAGAGCATGCTGGCGGAGAGCGACCGCATAGCACCCGAACTGCGCGGCGCGATGTGGGCGCGGCATCGGGCGCTCTACCACCATCGCAACCTCATGGCGCTGGAGGCGGTGGAGGCGCCGCGCCATGCCATCCTCACATCCGGCGAGGATGCGGCACGGGTGATACATGATCCGGCGACGGCCGCCCTTCCCACCCCGCGCGCGGCCTGGCGGGCGACGATGTGGCGGGCGCATCGCAACCCGCCGGCGCTGCATCACCCGGCCATCACGGTGTTCGCCGCACCCGCGGCCCTGGCCGCCCTGCGCGGGCATGGGCTGCTGCATTGGGCCTTCTGGTTCGCCGCCCTGATGCTGCGCGGCCATCCGGCGGTGGGCATGGTGTTGCGGCAGGCGCCCGAGGCGCGGCTGAAGCTGACCTACCGGCCGGACGAGTTGGAGGGGGCACAACTCCTCTTCGTCGACACCGCGGGCATGCTGCGCGGGATCGAGGCCGCGCCCGGGTCGGCTTCCGGCTGGGCGGCCTCCATCCTGACCGCACCGCATGCGGTGCGGGTGGATCTGGAAATCCCGGGCGAGCCGCCGCCGCCGGGCGCTGTGGATGACTTCCTGGCCGAGAGCGAGGCCCTGGCCATGGCCCTGCCCGCCGCCCCCCCGTCCACGTGGCGCCGGCAGTGGCGGGTGGCGCGGCATGACATGGCGCGGCATGCCTTCGAACGGCACCGGATCGGCCTGCCCATGCCCGTGACGCCGGGCCGGCGCAACATCGGCATCATCCAGCCGCTGCACACCCGCGGCGGGGTGGAACGGGTGCTGCTGCGCCAGGCCGCGGTGCTGCGGGCGCGCGGCTGGACGCCGCATCTCTTTGTGACGCAGGCCCATGAGGTGGCGCTGCTGCCCGGCACGGCGCAGACCTATGCCAGCATCAACATCCTGCAGGTGAGCGGCCGCGAGGGCTGGAGCGACCCGGAACGCGCCTATTTCGGCGCCGAGATCTCCTCCTTCGGCCAGCATTATTCCTCGGACGACGCCTTTGCCGCGCTGCTGGGGATGGATGCGGTGGTGAACACCCATGCGCTGGCCGGCCATGCCCTGGCCAACCGGCTGCGCCGTGCCGGCATCCCCACCGTGCTCGGCCTGCATCTGACCGAGCGCGGGCCGTTCGGCGAGCCGATGGGCCAGGCGCATTCGGCCCTGGCCTATGAATACGCCTATGACATGGCCACGGTGATCTCGGGCCGGCTGCGGGCCTGGTGCCTGGGCCAGGGCTGGCCGGAAAGCAAATTGATGCTGCTGCGCAACGCGCCGGGCTATTCGACTGATGAGGCCCGGGTCGCCGCCATCCTTGCCGCGCGCGCGCCGGACGAAGCGCGCCCGCTGCGCGCCGTCTTCCTGGGCCGGCTGGATGCCCAGAAGGGGCTGGAGCGACTGGCCCTGATCATCGCCGCCACGCAGGGCTGGGTGGAATGGCGGGTGGCCGGCAAGGCGGTGCTGACCGGCCCGCCGCCCGATCTGGGTGTGGCGGTGGAGCCACCGGCGGAAAGCGCTGCCGAGCTGGACGCGCTCTATGCCTGGGCCGATATCCTGCTGCTGCCCAGCCGGTTCGAGGGCGTGCCGCTGACCATCCTCGAAGCCCAGCGCCTGGGCTGCGTGCCCATCGCCACCGATGTGGGCGCGGTCAGCGAGATCATCACCCATGGCCAGGATGGCTGGCTGCTGGGCAATGGCGGGGATGCCGATGTGGCGGCGGCGGCCATAGAAGCGTTGCGCGCGCTGGACGCCGATCGCGGCATGCTGGGCGGCATGTCGCGCCAGGCGTCAGCGCGCCTGGCCACCGCGCGCTGGGAGGACACGATGGAGGATTTCATGCGATGGCTGGACGTGAAGGTCCCGGCATGAGGCTGCTGGTGAGCGACCTCGCCGCAATGATGGCCAGCCCCGCCGCGCTGCTGCTCGATGCCGGCATGGCGGCGCCAGCACTGCCGCTTGCGCTGTGGCGTGCCATGCCCTGGGGCGAGGATTGGCTGCTCCATCCCGAAGGCATGCCAGCCGAGGCCGGTGTGCCGCTGCTGGCCACGCCGGCGGGGGTGCTGGGGGTGTTGGCCTGCGCGCCGCCGGCCTGGGCCGCAACCTGGCCCTTCGGCCCCCTGCCCGTGCTGGCGGAGATGACGGCGCTGGCCGCACTCCTGGCGGAGCGGATGCAGGCTTTGCAGGCCCGCAACGGCGCGCTGCGCGAATCCCTGGTGACACTGCGCGCCGAGCATGAGGAGGGGCGCATCGCCACCACCCGGCTGATGCAGGCCACCGGCCAGGGCTGGCCGCAGCCGCCGCGCCTGGTGCATGACGACACCCCCGTGGCCGCCCCTGCCCTGCCCGCCGGCCGCACCCGCCTGAGCCGGCTGCTGCCGCGTGAGGTGGGAGGGGTTTCGGCGATCGGGCTGCATCTCTCCCGCGCCGAATGCGGCCCGGGCAGCGCGCTGCGCTTGCGCCTGCTGGGGCATGAGAGCGAGCGGGTGCTGGGCGCCTGGGTGGTGCCGGGCGAGGCGCTGACGCCGGGCTGGCTCAGCCTGGACCTGCCCATCCCCGCGCCGCCCTGGCGCGAGGGCGCGGCGGTGGCCATCGACATCGACCTCGCCGCGGGCGACCTGCTGGCGCTGTCCGAGGGGCCGGCGCTGCGGCTGTTCCAGGCCGACGGCCCGCCGCGTTTCGTCCAGGCCGCGCATTGGGAGGGTGCCAGCCACGGGCTGGCGCTGCCGCCCATCGGCGTGCGGCTGGGGCTGCCCGGCCAGGTCTGGCAGGGCGTGCCGCGGCGGCTGACCCTGGCACCCGGCGAGCATCGCGAGGTGGTGATGCCGGCCCTGCCGGTGCTGGGGCTGGACAGCCTGCTGGCCCGGCTGCGGCTGGCCGGGGGCAGCGCCATGCAGGCGGCGCTGCATTGCCCGGGCAGCGCCTCGGGCTGGCGGGATTTCGACTGGCAGGGGGAGGTGGAAATCGCGCTTCCCCTGCCGGCTTCGGTGGCCCCGACCACGGCGCTGTCGCTGTCGCTGCGGCAATTGGGCTCGCAGCCCTGCATGGTGGAATGGCTGGGGTTGGTGGGGGTGCGGGGGTGAGCGGCCGGGGGTGAGCGGCCGGGGCGTCAGGCCCCAGCTCAGATATCCAGCAGCCCCGCCGCGCAAAGCCCGCGCAGCAGCGCGGCGCAGTGCATGGCCGATTCCATGCCGCCATCACGCAGCATTCGGCGGGTCTCGGCCAGCGGCTGCGCCACGGCCTCGATCGTCTCGCCAGGCTCCAGCGCTGGCTCGGCTACGCGTTCGCAGCCCAACGCCAGCACGACCTGACAGCGGTTGTTGTTGCGCGCGGGGTCGGGCCATAGCGCGCCGACATGGCGCAGTTCGGCCGCGGCGTAGCCTGTCTCCTCCAGCAATTCGCGCCGTGCCGCGGCCAGCGCGTCCGGGTCATGCGGATCGATGGCGCCGCCTGGGATTTCCAGCACGAATTGCCTGGCACCCTGGCGCCATTGGCGGATCAGCACGACCTCGCCCGCCGTGGTGATCGGCACGATCAGCACCCAGTCGGGGAAGTCGAGA
>Ga0105045_10005144_pt1 | contig 11478 bp, 7 predicted proteins | sample MAT02_FD_78089 | JGI IMG/M metagenome (GOLD analysis project Ga0105045, IMG submission 78089) | Freshwater microbial communities from Lake Fryxell liftoff mats and glacier meltwater in Antarctica - MAT-02 (megahit assembly) | ecosystem: Environmental > Aquatic > Freshwater > Ice > Liftoff... | reverse complement strand
CGGTGATTCCGGACCGCTGCCACGCGCCTGCTACATTCGACGCTTCTCGGGCGTATAGCTCAGTTGGCTAGAGCGCTTCCTCGACACGGAAGAGGTCCACGGTTCAAGTCCGTGTACGCCCACAGCACGAAACCCCCGCAACGGCGGGGGTTTCGCCGTTTTCGGGGGTGGGGGGGCGGCCGAGTGCGGGAATCGTGGCCGATGGCTTATCCATGGCACATGCTGAGCCTCTGGTAGCTCCCAGAGCAGCTCGAGCTATGGCATCGAGACGGTCAGCGGGCGATCGTCGAGGCACATCCCGCTGCGCTGCGATCCTGTCTCGATCAGTTCGGTGAGGGGTCCATGAGACCCAAGATCGAAGCAGCGTGCGACTTCGCCACGTCCACGGGGCACCGGGCCATCATCGGGTGTGCGTCCTGGTCGTCGACGACGACGACGAGTTGCGGGCCGTGATCATGGATGAGCTGGGCAACAGCGGTGTCACACCGGTGCCTGCCGCGGACGCAGATTCGGCGATCGAACGGATCGACGGGTCGGTCGACGTCCTGCTGACGGATCTGATGCTCCCGGGAATCAACGGTGTCGAGCTCATCGAGCGTGCCCGGGCGCAGCGCCCGGATCTGCCGGCGATACTGATGACCGGTGCCGCCACCTCGGAGATCCCGCCGTTGCCTCCGGGTGTCGTGCTGCTGCGCAAGCCGTTCCCCATGGAGGCCCTCATCCAGGAGATCGACCGAGCCCTCTGCTGACCCGAACCAGCGAGACCGGCGACCATCACCGTCGCGTCGAGGTCAGTGTCGTGGCTCCCGGCCCCGTGGCGCGACATCGAGCACCGCAACGCCGTCGACACGGTCCGAGGCCAGGTCTGCGAGCGCCCGGTCCGCCTCGTCGAACGGGTAGTGCACCACCCGGGGAACGATCGGGATCTCGGTCGCCAGACCCAACAACTCCTCGCCGTCGGCGCGGGTGTTGGCCGTGACGCTGACCAGGTTGCGCTCCTGGAACAGGTGCACGTCGTAGTCGAGCGGGGGGATGTCGGACAGGTGGATGCCCGCCACGGCGAGGGTCGCCCCGCGGTCCAGCGCAGCGAGCGCGACGGGCACCAGCGTGCCGACGGGCGCGAAGAGGATCGCTGCGTCGAGCGGTTCGGGCGGGGCGGCATCGGCGGGTCCGGCGGAGGCACAACCGAGTTCGAGCGCGAGCGCCCGCGCCGCGCCCGACCGGGTCATGACATGCACCCTGGCCCCCCGGTACAGCGCCACCTGGGCGGTGAGATGTGCCGACGCACCGAATCCGTAGATCCCCAGTACCCCACCATCGGGCAGTCGGGATCGCTGCAGCGACCGGTAGCCGATGATGCCGGCACACAGCATCGGCGCCGCCGTCGCGTCGTCCAGACCTGCGGGGATCCGGTAGACGAATCGCTCGTCCGCGACCACGGTGTCCGCGAACCCACCGTCGCGGTCCCACCCGGTGAAGCTCGGAGCGATGCACAGGTTCTCCTGGTCGCGCCGACAGAACCGGCAACGCCCGCAGGTCTGGCCCAGCCACGCGACCCCGACACGGTCACCGGGAGCGAACCGTGTGGCGGCGCTGCCCCGCTCGGTCACGGTGCCGACCACCTCGTGTCCCGGGGTGACGCCGTGACGCCGCGGCACGAGATCGCCCTCGACCAGGTGCAGGTCGGTTCGACAGACCCCGCACACCGAGACCGACACCGCCACGTCACGTGGCCCTGGTCGGGGCCGCGCGCGCTGCACCCGACGGAGTGACCCGCTGGCGATCGGGCCCGGCTGGTCGACCACCCACGCCGACATCGACCCACCGGGCACGTCCACTTCGTCCGTCGTCGCCACAGCGACACCTCCGCCGTCTCGGCCCGTTCGACCACCACCATGTCGCGTCGGCGGCTGTCGCGTCAGGGTCGAACGTCCTGCGCGGCGCCAGCTCGTTCCGGTGGCACTGGGTAGGTCAACTCCATGGATGAACACGACCACCGACATGCACCGGGGCGCGGGCGCCGGGTCCTGCCCGGGTGTCCGAAGGAAATGGTCTACGGGCCGTGTGGCGGCGTCACGGTGAGCGGGGGCTGCGAGGTGGATGACCGACGGTGTCCCTTCGTCGATCTCGCATCGCCGATCACCTGGCAGGCAGGTCCGGCGGGGGCCGTGCGTGACGTCGTCACGGCGCGCCGGGAGGTCTGGGTGGACCTGCGACCCGATCCGTCGATGGAGTGGGAGACACGCGAGGCGGTCGAGGTCCTCGCAGCAGCTGGTGCCGGCGTCCTCATCGGCGAGCATCTCGACGACCCGACCCCGCACCGCCCGAGCGAGGTGGCCCGCGCCGTCGGCACCTCGGTGCCGGTGATCGCGACGATCACGTGTCGAGGACGCACCGACGCGGCGTTGGACACCCAGATCGATGCGCTGGTCGCCTTCGGCGTGCACGCGGTGCACTGCGTGACCGGTGACCATCCCGCGGCGCGCCTCGGTCTGGACCTCTGGCCGACGTTCTCCCGCGACGGCACCGAGCTGGCGGCTCGCGCCGCTGGGCGGGGTGCCCGGGTGTCGGTCGCCGAGAGCCCCGCCAGCCCTCCGATCGGGTTCCGGGCACCCCGGCTCTTGTCCAAACAGGACGCCGGGGCCGACATGGCCGTGCTCAACCACGCAGGTTCGACCGACGATCTGGTCGGCTTCGCGGACCAGTGTCGGTCACTGGGTGTCACGCTCGATCTGATCGCCCCGGTTCCGGTGATCACCGATCGACGCTCGGCAGCATCGCTGGAACGCTTCCCCGGTCTCACCCTGCCGCCCGGGCTCATCGAGTGCATCCTGGGTGCGGACGATCCGGTCTCGGCCGGCATCGCCGCAGCGACCCGCATGGGTAGTGACCTTCTGGACTCCGGCCGTTTCCAAGGAGTCAATCTGTCGGGCTCGGCGGCTGACACCGGCATCGTGGGACGGGCGCAGCTGATGGCTGCGGTCGCCCGCGAACTCGCATCATGAACCGGACGGGCTCCGACGCCGAGTGCTCTGTGTCTGCAGCAGCGACGTCTCAGGAGCGATCGGCCCTTCAGTCCGCAGCGGCGTTGACGTACTCCACGAAGTTGCGACAGGGCTGGGCGCGCAACGCGTTGCAGTTCTCCGGGACGCGGTCAGGGTAACCGTTCACACCGGGGACCAGCGGCAGGACCAGCTTCGACGGGTGTGCGGCTGAGTGGCCGACATCGACGAAGGAGCCGTCGGGCACCTCGGCCAGGATGTACTTCCAAAGCACCTTGTCGCCGCCGGGGGTGTGCACCGAGAGCCGGATGCGCGAGTCCTCACGCACGACGTGGGCGAAGGGGAAGATCTCGATCCGGACCTCGACGAACTCGTCGGAGGGAAGTGGTTCGGCATCCTCGGCAAGTCCGCTCATCAGCGGCAACAGCGGCGTCGACTCCGCCATGGTCCGACGATGGGTGCCGCGCAGCACACCGGACTGGATGTAGGTCTCGGAATCGTCGGGGCGAACCTCGGACAGCGTCACACCCAGATCGGCCTCCTGATAGCTGGAGCGGATCCACAGATCCGCGCTGGCCGAGCCGATGAACGGCTGGTCCTCGGTGAGGGGGTCAGAGACGAACACCGTCGCCGAGCCGTCGGGCTCCTGGCGCCAGTCGTACTCGGCGTCGGCACGGAACGGGTTGTTGCCGTCGACGTCCGCGAACGTACTCAGCTGTGCGAGTGACCGGTCGATCTGGAAACGGCTCGCGCCGGATCCCTCGTCCTCGTCGCTGGTTGCGTTGGATGGCGCCTCGGTGCTGAGCGAGCCGTCGGGACCGAACCAGTACGGCACCGGGGTCGTTCCTGGCAGCGGCCACGAGTCGGCCAGTACCTCGGCGGTCGCCACCGGCGAGCCCGGCTCGTCCGGATCGCCGGCGCCGTTCTCCAACAGGATGCGTACCGGCGGTTCGGCCTCGTACGCCGCGCGTTGGGCGTCAATGTCGTCGCCGGGGATCACCCGCTGGGGCGGCAGCGCGGGGGAGACCCCGAAGGCCTCACCGAACACCAGCGGTGCGAACAGCTCGAACGCCAGCGGTCGAGGGGTCTGCTCGCCGTTGACGTACAGGTCCATGAAGGTCTTCCACTCGACCAGGTTCTGCGGGGCGAACCCGTCGACGTGGGCGCCGTTCCAGGCGTTGAGCCGCACCACCGGGGCGCTGGTGAGATCGTCGAACATCAGCGGTGCGCGCCCGCCGACCTGCTCGTCCTGGAACGACGACGTGTAGAACACCGCCGCTTCGATGCTCGGTCCGAGCTTCTCGAAGCTGAGCGGGTCAGCGACCTCGGGGACGTAGTTGGGGAAGCGGCGGGCCCGGTCGACCGCGTCGACGTTCTGACCGCGTAACAACTGGTTGGTCGCGCATTCGGTGTCGCCACCGTCGACGACGTCCTGTTCCCAGCCCTGCCCGTAGGGGGTGGCGCTCTCGAGGACCTCTTCGGCCCAGCTCAGCGCAAAGCCCTCGTTGAAGATCCCGCCGGGTGCGAGCACTCCGCGGACGGTGTCGTCATAGATGGCGAACGGTGTGATGGCGGTCAGGCTGGGCGGCTGGGTCGATGCCACGAAGACCTGGGCGATGCCCGGGTAGGACAGGCCCACCATGCCGACCTTGTTGTTCTTGACCCAGTCCTGGGCGGCGACGATCTCGATCACGTCGTAGCCGTCGAGCAGCTGGAGGGGTTCGAAGAAGTCATAGGAACCGCCCGAGCATCCGGTGCCGCGGATGTTGACCGCGACCACGGCGTACCCCATGGCGTGCGCGAGCAGCGATGCAGGCTGGTCGGGGGCCTGGCAGGCGAACCCGGCCAGTTCGCACACGGCCTCTTCGGTCAAACCCTCGGGCAGCCCGTCCTTGATGTCGTCCCATCGCTCGCCGATCAGGTTCACTGCTGGCTTGGAGGGGGAGTAGCCCGAGTACTCGACCACCGTCGGGTATGGCCCGTCCTCGATCGGTCCGGGCAGGTACACCGAGGCCGACAGGGTCGTGCCGTCACGGGTCTCGACGTAGGTGAACCCCGGCTCCAGCGTCTGCGCGTCGTAGAAGGACTGCTGGGGGGTCGACTCCTCGATCGCGACGACCTCGATGGGGTCGGACACGACCTGTTCGACGTCGGGGTCGTTCTGGTTCTGGGCGTTCGCGACCCGGTAGCCGGATCCGGGGGTGACCGTGCGGAACACGAGCGATCCCTGGTCGTCGGTCGTGCCGAGTGCCGCAGCCGCGCCGTTGGCGTCATAGAGGATCAGATCGATGTCGGGCTCCGCTCCGGTCACTGCCACCTGCTCGACACTCGGCTGGACCGCGAAGTCCGCAGCACCGGCGTCCTCGGAGAGCGCGCTGACCTCGTCGATGGTCGTGGCGGAGAGCATGGGGTCGTCCCACTCGGGTGCACCCTGAGGGGTGTCGGTACAGCCCGCCGCGCCCACAGCGACGACGGCGGCCACTGCCACACCTCGTGCCAGACGGCTCATGACACGCCGCTGTTGGCCCTGATTCATGGCGGATCCCCCTGTGTGCCGTCACCATCGGACGGCTCGTCGGGCGGAGCGTAGTCGCCGGCTGACCAGGGGTCAGGTGCGCGCCCGCTGCTCCTGGCCGCCTGCGTGGTCGTCGTCGTCGAGCAGCGCTGCCAGGCGCTCGCGTCGCTGTGCCTCCTCGGCCTCGTGGCGGTCCTCCCACCCGGCATCGAGCCCGGGGAGTGCACGCCACTGCGCCCACAGCGCGACGCCGCCACAGATCAGGGTCCACATCACGATCGGTGCCCAGGCAGCGGGCGAGAACGGCTGTTCCAGCTGGATCGCGAGCGCCGCGCCCAACGCCGGAGCACCGAGCGCCGTGACGGCGACCTGGCGACGGGGGGCGTACCGCAGCCGGCCGAGGTGTTCGCCGATCCACTCGGCCGCCATCGGCGCCGGGAGCACCCACATCGCTGCCAGGAGCCAAGCCGGCGGCGCGTCGATCACCACGAACAGCGCGGCGGCGCACACCGCGACGGGGTACATCACGGCGCAACGGCGGCAGACAGCGTCACCGCGCACGTGCAGGCAACGATCAGCGTGGTCCGGTCCATGGTGGGCGAGCCACATGCGATCCGGTGCTGCGACGGGGCAGTGATGATCCGACATCACCTCTTCCATCGGCACGATGGCGGCGGATCTGATGGGTCGTCGTGCGAAGATGGCGACATGTCGACACCCGTACCCGGAGGGAGCCCCGACGCCGAGGGGTTCGTCTACGACGAGATGTCCTACTTCGCGGAGAACTGCGCCGAGTACGCGCTCGAGCCGCCCGCCGAGCTGCACGTGGAGCGGGTCACGAGCTCGCTGCCCGACGGGCGGTCGCTGTCGGGGTTGCGCTGGGGTCACGGCGAGCCGAGGTCGGTGCTGGTCCACGGTGGTGCGCAGAACGCGCACACCTGGGACACCGTGGCGTTGGCGCTGTGGCCCGTGCCGCTGCTGGCGGTCGATCTGCCCGGCCACGGCCACTCCGACTGGCGCATCGACGGTGACTACGGCCCGCGCCAGAACGCGGACGACCTGGCGGTGATGATCGCAGCCCTGGCGCCGAACGCCGAGCTGGTGGTGGGGATGTCGCTCGGCGGCCTGACCGTGACCGCGCTCGCCGCCCGTCACCCCCAGCTGGTGCAGCGGTTGGTGGTGGTCGACATCACCCCCGGCGTCACACGAGACAAGGCAGCGGACGTGCACGCGTTCATCGAGGGCCCTCAGACCTTCGGGACCTTCGCCGACATCTTCGACCGGACCGTCGAGTTCAACCCGACCCGCTCGCCGGAGTCGTTGCGTCGGGGCATCCTGCACAACGCCCACCGGCGCAGTGACGGATCCTGGCAGTGGAACTACGACCGTGGCCTGGCCGGCCCCACCGACACCCCCGATGCGGCGGGGACACGCGAAGAGCGGGTGCTGGCAGATGGAGCAGACCTTTGGGACGACGTCAGTGCGGTCGGGGTGCCGCTGACGCTCGTGCGGGGCAGTGCCAGTCCGGTGGTCGACGACGACGACGTCGCCGAGCTGCGGCGGCGTCAGCCCGACGCAGAGGTGCTGGTGGTCGACGGCGCCGGCCACAGCATCCAGGGCGACCGACCCCTCGAGCTGGCGATCATCATCTCGGAACGGCTCAGCTCGACGGAGTGACCGCACCGTCGAGCCAGTCCTCGACCAGGTCGGCGAGCACGGGCAGCGTCACTGCGCCGGACCCGAGCACCACATCGTGGAACTCGGCGACGCCGAAACGGTCCCCGAGCCGCTCGGTTGCTGTGGCGCGCAGACGTTCGATCTCGAGCTGGCCGACCTTGTAGGACAACGCCTGGGCGGGCATGGCCAGGTAACGGTCGACCTCAGGGGCGATCTGGTCGGTCGGTACGGGGGTGTGTTCGGCGAAGTAGTCGAGTGCCTGCTGGCGTGACCAGCCCAGGGCGTGCAGGCCGGTGTCGACCACCAGGCGGGCCGAGCGCCATGCGTCTGCGGTGAGCATGCCGAGGCGGTCCAGGGGCGAGGAGTACAGGCCCATCTCGTCCGCGAGTCGCTCGGAGTACAGCCCCCACCCCTCGATGTAGGACGTCGCCCCGTCGTGTCGCTGGAACGACGGAAGGTCCTCGAGTTCCTGGCTGATCGAGATCTGCAGGTGGTGACCGGGGATCGCCTCGTGGAACGCGATCGACTCCGCCTCGGTTCGCGACGAGCCGGTCGGGTCCGAGGTGTTGATGAAGTAGGTGCCCGGCCGGCTCCCGTCGGGGGCCGGCGGGAAGTAGTAGGCGTAGGGCGCATCCGCTGCCAGGAAGTCCGGGATGGGTTCCACAGCGCACGATGCAGTGGGGAGGCGGCCGAACCAGCCGGGCATGGCGGCGGTCGCCCGCTCCACGCTGCGTCTCGCGGTCTCGATGACCTCTTGCGCGTCGCGGTGACGTAGCTGCGGGTCGGAACGCAGCCGGTCGAAGATGGCCGACAGGTCCCCGGTGCCGACCGCGTCGGCCCCCACCGTCGCGAATTCGACGGGCAGGTCGACCTCGCACAACCGCCGGCCCAGCTCGTGCAGCTGGCTCGGTGGCTGGTCCACCGTGGTGTGCTGGCCCACGAGCGCGGCATAGAGCTCGTCGCCGTCGGGTAGCCAGCACCAGCCGGCGTGGTCGTCGTCACGCGCACGTGGCCCGAGCTCGTCACGCAGCACGTTGCGGTACATCTCGAACGCCGGGCGGATGCGGTCGCGCACCAGATCTGTCATCTCGGTGCGCCACTGGTCAGCACTCGACCCGTCGCCGCCGGTCCACTGCGCGGGGAGTTGCGCAGCGAGGAAGGGGTCGGTCTCGAGCGGACCTCTCAGGTAGGCCTCGAGTGTGTGCAGGCTGCGCGCCAGCACCGCTGCTGCCGGGGTGCGCCCCGCGGCCAGTCCGGCGCGGAAACGGTCGAGCGCCTGGCCCAGCAGCCTCGGCACCTGGGAGTAGCGCACGAGCGCAGCCTCGGCGTGTTCGGGTTCGGGGTAGGTCAGCTGCGCAGCCACCATCAACAGCTCGGCGTGTGGTCCGAGCATCTGATCCGATGCGAGCTCGACGAGGCGCAGCTCGACGCTGGTGATCCCCACCCGGAGCTGGTGACCCAACAACGCGGCGGTGATGCGGTCCGCAGACCCGAGGGGAGCGCCGTCGCTGATGGCGGCGAGGTCGCCGACCATGATGTCGAGCCGCTCGCGGTGTGCCGCGTCGGTGTCCTCGGAGAGGTCCTCCAAGCGGTCGTCGTGATCATGGACACCGAGCAATGTTGCCCCCGTCGGGTGCCGTTCCAGCTCCGCACGCCAGTAGCGCTCGCACAGTTCAGCGAGCTGCGGGGACCGTCGCGACACCACGCCGGGCCGGTCGGAGGCCCCCTCGTCGCGGGCGGATCGACTCGCATCGTTCGAGACGTCCTCGGTCATTCGATCCCCTTCTGTACGCTGTTGCGGTGGACCCGGTCGTGGAGCCCGCCGACATCGGAGCGTACCCACCGACGTGGGAGACCGACGTCGTCCTCGCGGACGGTCACACCGTGCGGGTGCGCCCCATCGTGCCCGATGATGCCGAACGTCTGGTCCGGTTCCACCACCGTCAGTCGGCCGAGTCGGTCTACTTCCGGTACTTCTCCCCTCGGCCACGGCTGTCCGAGCGCGATGTCCGGCACTTCACCACCGTGGATCACCGTGACCGCGTGGCGTTCGTCGCCGTGATTGCGGATGAGATCATCGCCGTGGCCCGCTACGAGCGGTACCGCGGCACCGACACCGCCGAGGTGGCGTTCTTCGTCGACGACGAGCATCACGGTCGGGGCCTGGCCACCTTGTTGTTGGAGTACCTTGCGGCAGCGGCGATCGACAACGGTCTCGGGCGGTTCGCCGCCACCACGTTGCCGAACAACCGCAAGATGCTCGGCGTGTTCCAGAACGCCGGGTACGAGGTGTCCTCGCGGCTCGAGGACGGCGTGGTCGAGATCGGCTTCGACCTGGACCAGACCGGTGAGACCCTCGCAGCGATCGACCGTCGTGAGCGTGCCGCCGAAGCCGCTTCGGTGCGCCCGATGCTGGAGCCCCGCTCGGTGGCTGTGATCGGCGCAGGGCGCGAACGAGGCGGCCTCGGAGCGGAGGTGTTCGCCAATCTGCGTGTCAACGGATTCACCGGCGCGCTGTTCCCGGTCAACCACCACGCGGACCAGGTCGACGGCGTCGAAGCGTTGAGGGCCGTGTCGGACCTGCCCGACGACGTCGACCTGGTGCTCATCGCCACGCCTGCGGCGAGCGTGCCCGGCATCATCGAGGAGTGCGGGGAACGAGGCGTGCGCTCGGTGGTGGTGCTCTCCGCCGGCTTCGCCGAGGCCGGCTCCGACGGTTCGCTGCTCCAGGACCGGGTTCGTGACGCAGCCCGCCGGGCGGGTCTGCGGCTGCTCGGCCCCAACTGCCTGGGTGTGATCAACACCGACCCCACCATCCGTCTCGCCGCGACCCTGGCACCGGAGATGCCGTTGGCCGGGGGTGTCGCGATCATGGCCGAGGCCGGCACCCTGGCGGCCGGCATCGTCGATCACGCAGCCAGGATGGAACTCGGACTCTCGACGATGGTCGCGGCGGGGAACCGGGCCGACGTGTCCGCGTCGGACCTGCTCAGCTACTGGACCGAGGACGTTCGTACCCGTGCGGTCCTGATGTACCTGGCTGCGCGTCATCTGCAACCCCGGTTCGTCCGCGCCGCCCGTGCTGCGTCACTGTGTCAACCGGTGGCTGCGCTGCACACCTCGATGGCGGCCTCATCCCGTTCGCCCCAGGGGGGCGAGGCGGCCGGTCGTGCCCGGGCGATGTTCCGTCAGACCGGTGTCATCGGCGTGTCGACCCTCGAGCAACTGTTCGACGTGGGCAGGATCGTCGCTGACCAGCCGGTGCCCGCCGGCGCCGGGGTGGTGGTCATCGGCAACTCCGACGGCGCCGTCAGCCTGGCCGCCGATGCCTGTATCGACGCCGGACTCGAGTTGGTGCCCCTGGAGGTGTCCGCCGGTGCGGACCCCAGATCGAATCCGATCGATCTGGGCTACGACGCGGGGGCGGCGGCGTTCGGCGAGACGCTCGCCGAGGTGACCCGGGACCCCAGGGTCCACAGCGTGGTGGTGGTCTACACCCCGCCGCTGCTGGGCTGGGACCAGCGGGTGGCTGAGGCGGTGGGGTCCGCGTCGGCATCGGCTCCTGAGGTCACCTTCGCTGCGACCATGCTCGGTGCCGCTGGACGAGCGAGGTTGCATGCTGCGCCGGGAACTCTCGGCGCTGCGGAACGCTCGGTGCCGATCTTCCGTTTCCCCGAGGACGCCGCACGCGCGATCGGCCGGCTGGTGGAGTACCGCGCATGGCGCGAGGCGGCCGACGGCGCCACGGTCACAGGCTCGGCATCGGGCGACGTGGCGGCAGCGAAGGAGGTGCTCGACCCGATCGAGCAGCGGTGTCTCGCTGCCGGGGACCCCTCGGCCACGGTTGTGCTGGAACTCGGCGAGCAGGCCCGCCTGCTGGCCGCCTACGGCGTGGATCTGATACCGCGCGAGGTGGCGACCGATGTCGACGCTGCGGTGATCGCGGCGGACCACGTGGGCTGGCCGGTGGCGTTGAAGGCTGCCACCCGGGACCGGCTCACACGGTCGACCGCGAGCGGAGTGGTGCTCGACGTCGCGGACGAGGAACAGCTCCGAGCCACCTGGCAGCGGATGTGGGACGCGCTCGGGCCGGCGATGCTGCCGGTGGTGGTGCAGCGCTTCTCCGACTCCGGGCTGGACGTCGCTATCGAGGTGCAGCGCGACGAGCTCGGCTCGGGCACGGTGCGCGTCGGTCTGGGCGGGCCTGCTCGGATCCTCGATGAGTACGAGCTGGGAGTGCTGCCGCTGACCCTGGCGGACGCCTCATCGCTCGTCGCGACCTCT
>Ga0105045_10005143_pt1 | contig 11478 bp, 7 predicted proteins | sample MAT02_FD_78089 | JGI IMG/M metagenome (GOLD analysis project Ga0105045, IMG submission 78089) | Freshwater microbial communities from Lake Fryxell liftoff mats and glacier meltwater in Antarctica - MAT-02 (megahit assembly) | ecosystem: Environmental > Aquatic > Freshwater > Ice > Liftoff... | reverse complement strand
TCAGCGGGCAGCGAGCCGAGGTCCTTGAGTACGTCCTCGACGTCGCTGTCGGCCCACTCGGTGCCTTCGAGGGCGGCGTTGGCCTTGTCGACGTACGCCTGGTGATGCTTGTCGTGGTGAATCCTCATCGTCGCCTCGTCGATGTGCGGCTCGAGAGCGTCGTATGCGTAGGGAAGATCGGGTACTTCGTAAGCCATTCGTAACTCCTTGTCGGGGACCAGGTATTACCCGCAGCCTAACGATCCCCAAACTGCCGGCAGTCAGTCGGAGCGGCGGAGGACCGCGGCCGAGATCAGGGCCGAGGTTCCGAGGATCGCGATCGAGACCAGAATTGTCGTGTGGTACCCGCTCATGAAGGCGGCGCGGGCGGCGTCGATCAGCGGCTCGGCCATGGTCGTCGGCATCGTCTGGGCGATATCGGTGGCCCGGCTGAGCGACTCGCGGGCGGTTTCGATGCCGACCGAGCTGACCCCCTCGACCGGGCCCAGATTGTTGCTGTAGGCAACCGCCAGAATCGAACCGAGCACGGCCACGCCGAAGCCACTGCCGAGCTCGTAGGCGGTCGCTTCGATCGCCGCCGCGCCTCCGGCTTCATCGGCCGGGACCGATGAGATGATCACGTCGTTGGACGCAACCAGAGCCACCTCCAGCGCGAAGCCGATCAGGACAAACGGCGGCCACAGCAGCCAGTACTCATCCTGAATCCCGAGCGCCAGCATCGGCAGCAGGGCCACCGTCGTCGCGCCGAGGCCGAAGCTGATCGTGCGCTTGGTGCCGAGCCGGGACAGCAGCCGGGCGGCGAGCAGACCGCCGGCCAGGGTGGCAAGCATCAGCGGCACCAGCCGGACCGCGGCGGCCAGCGGCTCGAGCCCCAGCACGAGCTGCAGATACTGGGCGCCGAAGAACTGGATCCCGACCAGGCCGAACATGGCCAGGAAGACGCAACCGGCTGCGACCGAGAACTCGCGCCGGGCGAAAAGCCGCACGTTGAGGATCGGCCGTTCACGGCGAAGCTGGCCGCGAACGAAGGAGACGATCGCAACCACACTGACAGCGAGAGCCAGCATCGCGGCCGGATCGAGAAAGCCGTAACGCGCGCCCTCCTTGACGCCGAAGGCAATGCCGAGGATGCCGACCGCGGCCAGCAGTACAGCGGGTGTATCCCAGGGCGGCGGATCCTCCGCCCGGCTGACCGGGATCAGCCGGATCGCGAAAGGTGTGACCAGCAGCAGAATCGGGACGTTGATCAGAAATACCGAGCCCCACCACCAGTGCTCGACCAGGAAGCCGCCGAGTAGCGGACCAGCCGCCGCCCCACCGGCGCTGGTCGCGCTCCAGATGCCAACCGCGCGGATCCGCTCCCCGCGGTCGCGAAAGACGTCGCGGATGATCGACAGGGTCGGCGGCAGGATCATCGCCCCACCCACCCCGAGCAGAGCCCGGGCGGCGATCAGGGTCTCCGCGGTCGGAGCGAAGGCGGCAGCCAGCGAGGCCACGCTGAAGACCGCGAAGCCGCCGAACAGCATCGGCCGCCGGCCGAGGCGGTCACCGGCGACGCCGGAGGCAAGCAGCAGCGGCGCGGCGATCAACGGATAGATGTCGATGATCCAGAGCAGCTGAATAGCGGTCGGATCGAGGTCCGCCGAGATCGCCGGCGCCGCGACGTGGAGCACGGTTACGTCGACGACGACGACCAGCAACGCGGCGCAGAGCACCGCCAGGATCGCCCAGCGGTTGGGGTGTGAGGGGCGGGTCTCGACCACGTTCAGCCCCCGGTTATGCGGATGCCGTCGATCACCGCAGCCCGGACCAGTCGCGGTACCTCCCGCGCACCGGCGTGGCCGTCGTCGACCAGGTACCAGGCCGACATGATCTGACCCCCGAGCGAGTAGACCAGCCAGCGGGGCGGCAGGTCCGGTCGGAAGACCCCCTCGGCCTGCCCGCGGGCAAAGAACCTCTCAAGGTGGCCATCCAGGTCCTCAATGCCCTTCCGGAGCTCGGGCACGCTCTCCAGCTCCGGCTTGGCGATCAGCATCCAGTACGCCTGGGCGATCGGATACGAGTCCTCGACCAGCCGGTCAAAACTCTCAAGCACCGGCCCGTCATCAATTCCCGAACCGTCGAAAACCCGGTCGCACTGCTCGAGCAGCCAGCCGTAGACAGTCGCGACCAGGTCGTCCCGGCCACCAAAAACCCGGTGAAGCGTCGCCCGGCTAACTCCGGCCGCGGCGGCGATCTCACCAGTCGAAGCACTGGCGTTGGCGGTCAGCGCCTCGGCCAGAAGCCGCAACAGCTCCTGCCGCTCCTGAAGTTCCTGTCCTTCGAGATCTTTGTCCGATGCCGCCATTGCGGGCAGGATCGTATCAGATAAGACACTTTTGTCTCAGGCTGGTTCGGTTCCTGAACCGGACAGTCGCCCGAAAACTTCAGTCAGCCCACGGTTACCGCGACAGACGCCGGACGATCTCAAGACCGCGAGCGGAAGCCTCGAGTGACCCTTTTCCAAAGCCCGTCGAGCCAGGCACGCTGGATGCGAAAGCTGCCCCGAGGCCGGACTGGCTCGGGCAGCTCATCGGCCGGATCGGTCCGAACGATCGAGCGTTTCGCCTGAGGGCGAGGTTGAAGCGCACTGACCGTGGCTTCATCCTCAGCCGCTTCGCCGCTCCCTGCACCGAGCCGCTTCGCTTGACGGTCCGAGCCACCTTGCGCGCCTTCCTGAGGGCGAACTTCGGGGTCAGCATGGGCGGAAGGTCCGCGTTGGCGTCGCCTGCCCCTGCGATACGAAGTTGCCGAACCAGGTCGCGTTGCTCAGCGAAGGTACCGCTGCTCACCCCTGAGTCAGCGAACAGGTCGACCCCCGGTGCGACCATCGCTCCTCCGGAAAATACGAGGGTGACGGGGCCGTCATCATCCTTGCCGCGAAGGACCCTCACTCCGCGCATCGTAAGGCCTGATTTGTGCTTGCGGGCTGCTGCCATAAAAGCCGCGAAGCGCTCTTTCACGAGACAGTTGGAGATCGACGAGACAACCACGGGGGCCGGGCAGGCAGCGAGGGCAAAATCGCCGCAATCCCCGTACCGGTTGATGCTGATGCCGAGAAAGGCGAATCCTTCGGAATAGAGAGCGCCGTTTACCTCCGGACCAAGCCACAGTCGCGGCCCTTGCCACCGTTTCGTCCGAGGGGGAGAGCCCTCGACCAGTGCCGGCCGACCGGTGGCCCCGCAGACTCCGGGGTCGCTGACACCGCTCGGACCCCACCCGGGAGTGATGCTCGCCGGACTACCATTTGTCAGCCAGGTGAGGCAGGATCCGTCGGGCCTGACCGAGTAAATCTCGGCGCCGTACTCCTCACGCGGCCTGATCCGGTTGCTGCTGAACGCGATCGCCCGCCCGTCCGGTGACCAGGCCGGGTCGGCCTCGTCGGCCCTGCCGGAAACCAGAGCCTTCTGCCCGCTGCCGTCGGCGTCAGCGATGAAGATGTCTCCGGCGGCCCGACAGTCCCCGTCGGTCGCGCAGACCTTTCCGTTCTGTGCCCGGTCCGAGCCGAAAACGATCGACACGCCATCCGGAGACCAGCCTCCTGAGTAGGACTTTCGGGCGATCTGGGTCCGAGTCCCATCGACCATCGAGACCAGCTCCAGCCGCCGGCCGTCGTCGCGATAACCGTTCTGAATAGTGACCAGCAGGTTCTGACCGTCGGGCGACGGCGCCAGCTCAATCGGCAGGAAGTAGGTCGAGAGGTCCTGTTGGAGGCTGCCCTGAAGGTGGTCGCCCAGCCTGAAGACGGTCCGCTGGTTGGAGCCGTCGAGATTCATCGTCACCACCGAGCGCTCGGTCCGGAAGCCGAGGTTGGGGCCGCGAGTGAGCCGTTTCGCCGCGACGATCGAGCCGTCCGGCATCCATGAGACCTCGTCGTAGCTGACTTTGCCGCTCGGCTTGAGAATCTGCCTGGCACCGGTGCCGTCGGCGTTGGCCAGCATGTTCCTGTCGTCAGCGAAGAAGAACGGAACGGACGGAGAATCGACCGTCTTCCGGACGAAGATCATCCGCGTCCCATCGGGCGACAGCTTCGGCAGTCGGTCACCCCACTGTCGGTCGAAGAACGAGCGCACGACCTTGCCCGGCCTGGTCAGCACACGCCGGTCCGAGCCGTCGGCCTTGATCGAGAGGATCCGACCCCCGTTCGAGTAGACGATCTCCGCCTTTTCAGGCTCGGTAGGCGTAAGTGCCTGGGCCGCGCCGGAGCAGATCAGGCAGGCGGCAGCGAGCCCGCAGGCCACCATTGCCTTACTTAAGGAAGATTTGATTCCTCGACTCAATTCATCCCCCGATAGAACTCCGTTTCCAATTTGCTGCTGACATCCTAGATGGCGGCTTCCGGAACGCAAGTTTCCGTTCAGCCAGGCCGAGCAGCATCAACCACCCGCTCAGCAACCTTCGGCCGTTGCCACGAAGGGCAGTGCGTGGGCTCCGCTCGTCGGCAGGGGTCGTCAGGGCGTGCGAAAGAAGATCCGATTCGCCGACACCGCATGGAGTAGGCTCTTCGCAGTTTGGCCAAAGGGAGAGCCAACAGCCCGTCACACGCGGCCGCACGAATCGTGCGCCTGCTGGTCGCCGCGTTGATGCTGTCTGCTGCGGTCCTGATGATCGCCCCGCCGGACCGCTCCGAGGCGGCCCCGCCCACCCAGCCGGCGCGCACCGGCCCGCCCGATTCGATCGCGGTCATCGGCGACTCGATCTCGGCTGGTACCGGCACATCCGGGATTCCCGCTTCCGAGCAGCCGCAGAACTCCTGGGCTACCGGCACCAACAACAACAGCCTCTACCAGCGCATCCTCGCGATCAATCCGGCGATCAGCGGAAAGAACCAGAACGTCGCCTCCAACGGCGAGGACATGACCGACGCGCTGGCGATGTCCAACCGGGTCAACCTCAACACCGGCCTGATCACGATCCAGCTTGGCGGCAACGACCTCTGCAAGAGCAACGTTTCCCAGATGACTCCGGTCGAGACGTACCGCAGCGAGTTCGTCGCCGCATTGAACGCGATCAAGTCGAGAAACCCGAACGCCCTGATCCAGGTTTCCAGCGTTCCGGACATCTTCAACCTCTGGTACGTGCGCGGAGCGCCGGGGTCAGTGAACGGCCGGGAAAGTCCCAGTGCCGGCACAGCCAGGACCTTCTGGAACCTCGGCCTGATCCCCTGCCAGTCGCTGGTTGCCAGCCCGACCAGCACCTCGGCGGCAGACAACGACCGCCGCAACCAGGTACGCAGCCGGGACATCGCCCTGAACCAGGTTCTCAAGCAGGAGTGCGTGGCAGTACTGCGGTGCCGCTTCGACGAGTTCGCCACCTTCGACTTCTCGTCCAACCGCAGCGACCCGGGCAACCTGCTCGGCATCAACCGCTCGGTCAATTCGGCCCCCTGGGGGAACTACCAGGGCTACTTGACCCCCTCGCAGTGGCAGTTCCAGGACGCGGACGTGAGCACCATCGACCACTTCCACCCCTCCAACTCCGGCCACCGCAAACTGGCTGAGGCGGCGTGGCTTGCCGGGTACCAATACTCGGACACGACCGCACCCGGCCTGGCCTCGACGACCATGCTGCCTGCCCCGATGTCCAACGGAGTCCACAGCCAGCGGCCGACCGCGACCGTCTCGTGGTCCGATGCGGCCGGCGTACGAGGGATCGAATACCGCGTGCGGACCGACGGTGACGGGAGCGGTGGCGCCTGGACCGAGGCGATCAGCTCCTCGGTCTCGGTCCCGATGACTCTCGACGGCGTCTCCTGGCTGGAGAGCAGGGCCTTCGACGTCAACGGCAACCGCTCCGCGTCGGTGCTGACCCGGGTCGAATACGACCCGGGTCAGGTCCCGGCCGCAGCGATCGTCTCGGCCCCGCCGTCGCTGCTCGCCAGTACCTCGGCAACGATCGTCTTCAGCGCCGAGCCCGGGCTTTCGGCCGAGTGCTCGCTCGATGGCGGCCCCTGGCAGGGCTGCACCAGCCCCCAGCAGCTCGACGGCATGCAGCAGGACCAGAGGACTTTCGCGGTGCGCTATTTCGACCCGGCCAGCGGCAACCGGGGCCTGGCCGACTCGGTCTCCTGGACGGTGGATACGGTCGCCCCCGGTATTCCAGCCATCTCCGGCCTACCTGCGGCCAGCACCACTGCCTCGAGCACCGCGATCGCTTTTTCGGGCGAGCCGGGCGGTACTTTCCAGTGCTCGCTCAACTCGGGCGCCTTCGGGCCGTGTGCGTCGCCGTGGAGCTTCTCCGGCATGGCCGACGGGCCCTACTCGATAGCCGTGAGGCAGACAGACGCCGCCGGCAACGTGGGACTGGCAGCATCCGCGAGCTGGACTGTCGACAGAACCGCACCCGCGGCCCCGGTGCTTTCCGGGGTGCCGACCGTCAAAACCACTGCCTCGAGCGCCTCGATCGCTTTCCCGGGCGAGCCCGGTGGTGCTTTCCAGTGCTCGCTCAACTCGGGACCCTTCGGCGCCTGCACATCACCGGTGAGCTTCCCCAGCATGACCGAAGGCGCCTACTCGATAGCGGTTCGCCAAAGCGACGCCGCGGGCAACGTCAGCCCAGCGGCATCAGCAGGCTGGACGGTGGACAGAACGCCGCCTGCGGCCCCCGCGCTTTCCGGGGTGCCAGCCGCCCGGACCAACCGGACCAGTGTCTCGATCGAGGTTTCCGGAGAGCCGGGTGGGATTTACCAGTGCTCGCTCAACTCGGGGCCCTTCGGGCCGTGCGTGCCTCCGGTGAGCTTCTCCGGAATGGCCGAAGGCGCCTACTCGATAGCCGCGCGGCAGACCGACGCCGCAGGCAACCCCGGACCGGCGGCGTCCGCGAGCTGGACGGTGGACAGGACGCCTCCCCCGGTCCCGATCCTTTCCGGCGCACCGCCCGCGGTCACCGCCACGACGGCGGCGCTGATCTCGATAAGCAACCCGGAAGCCGGGTCGGTACTTCAATGCTCCTTCGACGGCGGCTCGTTCAACAGCTGCGTGTCGCCGGTCATGCGCGACGGACTCACCGACGGCCCGCGCTCGCTGGCTGTGCGCCAGGTTGACCAGGCCGGCAATGTCAGCGCGACCGCGACCGCGTCCTGGACGGTGGATAGGGGCCTGCCCGCGGCACCTGCTTTCACCGAAGCCCCGTCGGGAACGATCGGAAGGTCCTTCACCACCCTCGGATTTTCGGGCGAGCCCCAGGCGAGTTTCGAGTGCCGCCTCGACGCGGAGCAGTGGACCACCTGCACCAGCCCGCGAACGCTCACCGGCCTGGGCGGCGGGGCTCACAGCTTCTCGGTCCGCCAGACCGATGTCACCGGCCGCATCAGCCCTCCCGCGACGGTCTTCTGGCTGGTCGACACTGCCGCTCCGCCGGCGCCTGTGTTCGACCAGACGCCACCGACGGCAACTTCATCCCGGAACCTTTCAGCACGGTTCGCCGGCGAGCAGGGCGGCTCGTTCGAGTGCCGGTCCGACGACGGACCCTGGCAGGCCTGCGCCTCGCCCCGGAGCTTCACCTCGCTGCCCGACTCTTCTTACTCGCTGGACGTCCGCCAAAGCGACGAGGCCGGCAACACCGGCCCGGTGGCGCGGATCGAGTGGACCGTGGACACCGTGCGACCCGGCCCGCCGGCCCTCAGTGGGCTGCCCCAGGCCGCCGTGCGCTCGACCTCCGCCTCCGCTTCGATCGACGGCGAGCCCGGCGGCTTGTTCGAATGCCGGCTGAACGGCGACGCCTGGGCGGGCTGCCAGTCGCCGGTCGAGATGGAAGGGCTCGCCCAGGGAGCCCAGAAGCTGGAAGTGCGGCAGGTTGATGCGGCCGGTAACACCGGTGAGATCGCGACCGCACAGTGGACTGTGGATACAGTCGCACCCCGCCTGTCCGGGACCGTAAAGGCACGCTGGAGGGGGAGCAAGGTGAAGATAACTTCGGCCTTCGTCTCAAGCCTCGGAAGGCCGGACCGGTTCGAGTACTCAACCTCCCGCGCCCGCCCCGCCGCCGGTACCCGGTCAAACCCCTCCCGGACCACGAAGTGGGGTCCCGTCATCTCGATACGAAGCCGGCCACCCATCACCTGGGTCCGTATCTCCGACCTAGCCGGCAACACCTCCACCTGGACCCGCGTCCGCTGAGCCACATCGTCGGTCAGGCGGAGCAGGACGCACTTACTGCAGGAACCGGATCAGTCAGGGCACCTGACGGTCCGGATCGGACCGAGTGAACGGATCCGCTTGCCGGCCCTGAGGTAGGCGCGAACCCAGCTCTGCTTTCGGTCCAGGCGCAAGGCGGCCGCGCGGACCGATCCGAGGCGACTGACCGTGCGCTCCACCTTTCTCAGCATGCGCAGTTCCTTGACCGGAACCCTGGGAGCGGGCAGTCGACCCGCCGGTGTCTTCTCACCAGGCAGAGGCTGCAGACGGTCCACCAGTTCGAGACTCGAAGCTGCCGCTCGATCCCCCCCGCTGAGGATGAACGAAAGCGATCCTCCGGCCAGCACAGCGACCAATCTCCCAGGCCCGTAGTCGGGCACACTGAAAACGGCCGCGCCCCTTCTCATGAACAGCGCACCCTCTTTGCTCCCGAAGACCCCCAGGACGGCACTTCCATCCGACTGACCCCACCGACAAACGGATCCAGAGAATATCAACGAGGCCCCCTCGCAGGCCGCCGGAGTCGCCAGGTCGCAGTCCTCGTAAGCGAGATAGTAGAAGCCCGCGAAGGAAGAAGCCGAGCTGAGTAGTCGGCCGCCTGCGTTTCGCCCAGCCCAGTAGACCTGCCGGAAAGAATCCCCCGGCTTCGGGTTTACCTCGGCAAGAACCGGCGGTGGTGCCTGACCGCAGACCGGTTGCGCTCCTGAGCCGGCCCCTCCCCAAACCGGCGAGAAGCTGCCGGGGGCGCCGTTTGTCAACGCAACCCGGCAGGTGCCGTCGGTCTTCATCGAGTAGACCTCGGTCGCAGTTTCAGAACGCGGCATCACCCGATTGCTCGTGTAGAGGATTCGCTCGCCGTCCGGGCTCCAGCTCGGGCTGTATTCATTCGCTGCAGTCTTTGTGACACGCCGCCGGTCGCTTCCATCGGCACCGACCACGAAGATGTCACCGGGCGGGCAATCTTCGCCCGCTCCATCGCAGTACTCGGGCACGAAGCCCCCGTTGGAGACATAGATGATCGAAGCCCCGTCGGCCGACCAGCTCCCCGACCGGGTCTGCTCACCCAGTGAACGTCGCTGACCGGACGCCAGTTCCACGACCTCGAGGTAAGTGGCGTTATGCACGTAGCCGGTGTCCGACATCAGTTCGACCAGCAGCTTGCTGCCGTCGGGTGACATCTCGGCGCGATTCACGACGAGTCGCTTTTCGCCGGGAAACCTCCCCACTTGCCCGGGAAAGGTGAAGAGCGTTTTCATGCCACTGCCGTCAGGGAGAACCGAGACCACCGACGGTGTCGAGACCCTTCCTATCTTTACGTGCCTGACCGCCACGAGACGTTCGCCATCGGGCGTCCAGGTCGGGACCTTGCCCCGCCGCAAGTTGGGCTTGTCGGCGAGAATCTCCCTCGCGCCAGCGCCGTCTGCCGAGGCCATCATCAGCTTGTTCGCGTTCTCGAACGAAGGGGCTTTCGGCTTGACGTAGGAGCTGTAGACCATGCGACTTCGGTCTGGCGAGACTTCGGGGTGGGAATGCCCCGCCTCGCCAGGTGGGCCAGGCCATGCGACCCTCCCTTTGCGCGTCAGCACCGTGCGGTCCGAGCCGTCGGCATTCATGGAAACGATGCGGCCGCCATTCGAGAAGTACACCTTCGCCGGAGCCTCCGGAGGACTCAGTGCCCCAGCCGCCACAGGGAAAAGCATCCCGAACACACCGAGGCCAACGACCACGAAATTCAGTCTGACCACACGACCCGCGCTCCAGCTCAAATCATCCTCCTCCCGAACTCCGTTTCCAGAATGCCTACCGTTACCCTAAAGGACCCCCCGATGTTTGTTTCGGTTTCGACCAGCATCAAGTCAGGATCGACCCAAACCCGAGCAGGGGCCCGGCAAAGCCGGCCCGCCGAGCGTCCCGGCACCGCGCAGCGCGAGACTCGGCCGTCCCACACCACGCGGGTGGTGCACGGGGCTCTCATGGGGGCGGTTGGCGAGGACTGGAGCGAGGCGGCGAAGCGATTTGCCTTTTGGCAATGAGCGAGCCGACGGAGCGACTGACGAAGCCAGGCGTTCCCAGGTGAGTCCCGGGCGCCGCCCGCCCCCAGCCCAAATAGAGAAAGGCGCCCCGTAGGGCGCCTTTCGACGTAACAGCGGAGGGACAAGGTCCCATCCATATCGGGGCGCCCGGATTCGAACCGGGGGCCTCACCGACCCGAACGGTGCGCGCTACCAGGCTGCGCCACGCCCCGAGAGAAATCAGCCTACCGAAACCGGGCGCCTACCGGACCTGATCGACCGCGTCCTGGATCTCGGCGAGGTCGGGTGCCTCCTGAAGCACCTCGGTCCCCCCCTCGCCGGCGACGACCACGGCGGGCTGAGCGGCAAGTTGCAGATCGATCGCCAGCTTGTCCTGGTCCTCGAGGATCGTGGTCATCTCACTGCCGACCTCGAGACCCGCCTCGTAAGCGTCGCGCCAGAGCGGTTGTTCGAGGAACTCGATCGACCCGGCGATCCGTCCAAGGAAGGTGGAATCAAGCCCGTCCTCGACCGCCAGGTCCTGATTGCGCACAACCAGGTAGGCGTAAGTCCAGCCGTAGTCCTGCTCGGCGGCGGCCTCGACTCCGTAGAAGCTGAGCTGGGTCGGGTTGCGGCTGAACGAGCGGTTGCGCAGGAGCAGGTTGACGTCCCCGTTTCTGACCGGACCGTTGACCAGTCCCGGGATGACTTCGAGGAACCAGTCCGCGTACCCGGCGCTCTGCACATCGGTGAAAACCTGGATCTGGACCGGGGCGTCGTCGAAGCCCAGACGCTCGCCGAGCTGGCGCACACCGCCGAACGTCTGCCGCGCCTCGGAGGTGCCTTCAACCCCCCGGAACTCCTGACTGGCTTCGCGGGTCGACATGCTGACGATCGCAACCGAAAGCAGCGCCAAACCGATCACAAGGATCAGCACCACCCGGAGCCGGCCGGGCCTCGAAGCCCCGGTCCTGCCGGGGATCCGGGGGCTCAACCGGCCACCGACTTGTAGTAGCGGACGGCCAGACCGGTGAGCAGGGTTCGGAAGGTCTCTTCAAGGTCGACCCCCTCCTCGGCGGAGAAGAGGCGCAGACCGCGCTCTTCGATCGCAACGGAGCGCTCGATCACCTGGTCGACCAGTTCGGGATTCGTATCGGAGAAGTAGGCGCCCATGGAGTAGAGGTCGGTGTCCATCAGCGATTCTATGAAGGAGTCGCCGGCCGCCGTGCCGTGGATCAGCTCGCTGCTGTCAGTTCCGTCTGGGATGGCCACAGAGACATCTTAAGGGCCCG
>Ga0105045_10005142_pt1 | contig 11479 bp, 7 predicted proteins | sample MAT02_FD_78089 | JGI IMG/M metagenome (GOLD analysis project Ga0105045, IMG submission 78089) | Freshwater microbial communities from Lake Fryxell liftoff mats and glacier meltwater in Antarctica - MAT-02 (megahit assembly) | ecosystem: Environmental > Aquatic > Freshwater > Ice > Liftoff... | reverse complement strand
GAGCCAGGCCAATAAGTCGAGTTATAAAAGCGTATCAGGTCACGAGGACTTTCGGGAATTACTGGCCCGAAAGGACGTTGATGCGGTTGTCATCGCTTTGCCCGACCACTGGCACGCTGCCGCAGCCGTCATGGCCGCTAAGGCCGGGAAAGACATTTACTGCGAAAAGCCCCTCTCCCTCACCGTGCAGGAGGGCCGCGCCATGGTGGATGCTGCCCGTAAATATAAGCGGGTGTTCCAAACGGGTAGTATGCAACGTTCAGCCCCCGAATTTACCCAAGCCGTTCAACTGGTGCAGAGCGGGGCTATCGGTGACGTGAAGCGGGTGGTCGTGGGGGTGGGCGGGCCGCCCCGTCCGTGGGATTTACAGACAGAGTCAACCCCCGCCGGGCTCAACTGGACGGCTTGGATGGGGCCAAATACGATTGATCGCCCTTACAGCAACCGCCTTGCTCCCACGCTTGACGCGAAGTTTTGGCCCGAATGGCGCTACGTCGACGAGTTCGGTGGCGGCGGCATGACCGACTGGGGAGCGCACATGTTCGATATTGCGCAGTGGGGACTGGGCATGGACGGCAGCGGCCCGGTGGAGGTCATCTCACCTACCATGGGGATGAGCGATGGTTTGGTTTATAAGTACGCCAATGGCATTGAGATGACCCATGACGCCAAAAACGGCAATTACTGCCAGTTTATCGGCAGTGTGGGCGATGTGTGGGTGACGCGAAAAAAACTCAAAACAACCCCCGAAGGCTTAGCTGATAAGATTTTTTCCAAGGACGAATCCAAGGTCTACGTCTGCGATAACCACTATAAGGACTTTCTGGATGCCATCAAATCGCGTAAGAAACCGATTTGCGATGTCGAGGTAGGCCACCGCACGGCCACCGTCTGCAACATCGGCAACATTGCCTATCGCTTAGGCCGATCGCTCAAATGGAACCCAAAGAAGGAGAAATTCGAGAACGACAAAGAAGCCAACGCCCTGCTCAAAAGGCCGATGAAGAAGGAGTGGAAGGTTTAGTTTAGTTGAAGGGTTGAAGCGTTGAACGGTTGAAGAGTGGAAGGGTTGAATTCAAATGGTTTATAGATAGGTAGTTAAGCATTTCAACGTTTCAACGTTTCAACAAAAAACTCGGTCTTTTGCCCCTTTAAAACTACCTTTGCGGCATGAAAACCCAAAGTACCCTGTTCACTTATTCCGATTTGTCCGAACTTGACCGGGTGGCTTCTGAACTGATCGGGCTGGGTGGCAGTGTGTCAGTCTGGCTGTTTTTTGGCGAGATGGGGGTGGGTAAGACGACTTTGATCAAAAAGCTTTGCGAGCAGTTGGGGGTGGCAGGCATCGTGCAAAGCCCCACTTTTTCCATTGTTAACGAGTACCGGTCTGAGACAGGGAAGCCGCTCTTCCATTTTGATTCCTACCGCCTGAAAAACGAAAATGAAGCCTATGACATCGGGGTGGAAGAGTATTTTTACTCAGGGAATTACTGTTTTGTAGAATGGCCTGAAAAAATCGAGTCCCTCTGGCCTGCCGCTTTTTTTGAAATAAAAATGGAGCAAAGTACAGGCGGTAACAGAACAATACAGGCAAGGCTTTTCGAATGAATGAGAAAAGTTATTCACTCATTCACTCACTCATTCACTCATTCACAATCGAAAGATGCCGCAAGCGCAGGTAACTGGATTCGAGCAACTGGCCAAGCAGTCCGCCCTCTATCCCCAAGAATCGCTCCTTGAAGTCAAAAAAGACGGCAATTCTTTGCTCATCGGCTTGCCGTGTGAGGTGGCTTTACAAGAAAACCGCATCGCCCTCACACCCGACGGGGTGGCGATTCTGGTGCGCAACGGCCATGAGGTTTGGGTCGAGAAGGACGCAGGTAAGGAAGCGAAATACACCGACCATGAATACAGTGAGGCCGGGGCCAAAATCGTGCATTCGGCCAGGGAAGTTTTTCAGGCCGACTTGATCCTGAAAATCGAACCCTTGGTAGACAGGGAGTTCGAGATGATCAAGGCCGGGGCAACGCTCATATCGACCCTCAATTTGCCCTCTTTGAGAAAGGATTATTTCGATAAACTCAACCAGAAGAAAATAACCGCCATCGGTTATGAATTCATCGAAGATCAGAGCGGTGGCTTGCCCATCGTGCGGGCTATGAGCGAAATTGCAGGCAGCACCGTGCTGCTCATTGCCGCCGAGTACCTCAGCAACTCCAACCAGGGCAAAGGAATTATTTTGGGGGGCATTACGGGCGTGCCACCCACCAAGGTGGTGATTCTGGGGGCGGGTACGGTGGCCGAGTACGCCACCCGCGCCGCCATGGGGGTGGGAGCCGACATCAAGGTCTTCGACAACCACATTTACCGGCTGCAACGCCTGAAATATTCGGTGGGCCAAAACCTGTACACCTCCATTATCGATTCCGATACGCTGGCCGAAGCCATCGCCCGGGCCGATGTGGTGATTGGGGCGATGCGGGCCGAAGACGGCCTGAGCCCTTGCGTGGTAACGGAGGAAATGGTGGGCCGCATGAAACCCAACTCGGTGATCGTGGACGTGAGCATCGACCAAGGAGGCTGCTTCGAGACCTCCCGGATGACCACCCACAAGGAGCCGGTGTTTATCCGCCATGACGTAATACATTACTGTGTCCCCAATATTCCCTCGCGGGTGGCCCACACGGCCAGCACGGCGCTTAGCAATATTTTTCTGCCTTTTTTGTTGAAAACAGGTACTATCGGCGGCATTGAAGAAATGATTTACGCCAACCGCTGGTTTATGAAAGGCGTGTATAGCCATAACGGCACGCTCACTAACGCCTACATCGCCCGCAAGTTCGGAATGCGCTACAAAGACCTGACGCTGCTGCTGGCGGCGAGGATGTGAAAAGGAGTACCTGAGTACCTGAGTACCTGTGAAAAATTGACCTTTCATTCTAACTACCCATTTACTCTAAAGTATTTAGGTACTCAGGTACCTTCGTACTTAGGTACTAAAAAACAAAAGCCACCATACCCCACCATGATAAACCATAGCAATGAAAACGTCCTGATGGACGATGCCAATTCGCCGGAAGTGAACAGGAAACTGCTCGGCATGATTTCAGGAGATTTTGTGAAAGTGGCCGACCAGTTGAAGGAAGCCTCCTACCAGATTCGCAAGCGCGGCTTTTCCGACCATCCGGTCTTTGTCGTCTCGCAGGAGCCTGCCGAAATTGGGCTCATGCTTTTCGAGCGGGAGGCGATGGGCAACCGCTGGAATTACCAAGCTTCCTTTTTGCAGGAGTTCGTGGACCGCAATTTGGTGGGCCAGGAATCCGTCGAGCTATTTATAGAAAATTACAAGAATTCTGAGGAGTTTTGCTGCCTGTTCGTAATTCATGGCGACTTCGCGGGCTTTGTCTTCATGCCTTACCCCGAGGACTAAAATACTTATCAAGTGGTCTGCCTTTCTCCTAGCGGTTTTGTAGATTTGTGCTACTCTCCGTAATAGATGCTATTTTGCCTATCCCCGCCGAGCTTCGCATAATTTGGTATAACCCCTCGCCACACCATGAAGTCCGTAGTGAATCTTTCCGTCTGCGCCCTCATTTTACTGCCTGTTTTCTTTCTTCTTTTCCTTGTTTATCATTTTTCAGAGCCCCTCTTTTTTGCCGACGACTTCCACCTGCTGAAGACCATTGTGTGGATGCAGGACACCGACGATTTCTCCCAAAAATTGGGGGTACTCGTCCAGCAACACAATGAACACCGCATTTTGGTGCCGCGTCTGATTACCTGGCTGGATTACCTGCTGGAAGGCCACATCAACTGGCCCGTCCTGGTGCTGTTCGGAAACCTGATTTGGTGCAGCGTGCTATACTTCCTATGGGACGCCTTCCGTACACTCAAGCTCAGGCCGTGGTATTTTCTTCCCATACCTTGGCTGCTGTTCCAACCCGACTACTACGACAATTACACGTGGAGCATCAGCGTACTACAGCAGTCGGTTATTGTTTTCCTGCTGGCTTGGTTGGTGTACGCTTTCGCCAACAGACGTTTCGTACTAGCCGTCTTTATTTTTCTCATTGGCACTTTCACCCATGGCAACGGGATTTTTGGTGTCGGGGTAGGGGTCGTTTTCCTGTTGTTGTACCGTGAGTGGAAATGGCTGGGGTACTGGATGGCCGTTTGCGCCCTAGCGGCGGGGTTTTATTTTTATGATTTCGGAAAGGGCCAGAACGCTGATTTTCTGCAAAGCCTTTCCCACCCGGCCCAAATGATCGGTTACTTCTTCGCTTTCTTTGGCTCAGTCACCGAGGTAGTGGTCTTAGGTTCTGGGTATTCGGTATTCTGGGGCTTGGTTGCCATGGGGGGAACGTGCTGGTTTGTGGGCTCCAAACTCTACGTTTTCTACCGCGATGACATTACGCTGAACTACTTTGATAAAATGTTGCTCGGCAATCTGCTCTTTTTGGGTATAACTGCGCTACTGGTGGCAGTAGCCCGTAGCTGGTCATCACCCGAGCTGGATATCCCGCCCCGTTACGCCCATTACTCCCCCTACCTTTCAGCGTGGTTTTATCTCGTGGTGCTGGCCGTGCTATCCGGTCGAACCCCGTCGCGCCGGGCAGTTCCCAGCGTGGTGGCGGTTTGGGGCGCTGGGGCGGTTTTGGTTAGCGTGATCTCTCACCTGAACTTTTTTAGTGATTTGGAGTACCGTCGCGACTGGCTCCGGGCCGATGCCTACAACTGGCATAACTACGGGACATTCATGCAGTATGCCCCGTCTTTTAATAATAATATTAGAGCGACATACGCCGAGGCCGTGTCCCGTGGCATCGACGAGCCTTCTATCCCGCCGTCGGCTGTACCGGCCAGCGCGATCTTCGAAGACAACACCAAATTGCTAACCTTTGAGAAGATCACCCTCAAATTCCGGGATGCCAGCGGCCTACACTTCGAAGAAGCGTTGAACATCCGAGACAACAATTTCTTAGGAGATACCCCATTTCTTGTATTGATTTCGGATCGGCGTCCCCCCATTTGGATTCCCCTCTACCGGGGCCGGAACGGCTATCGAAGCATATTGACTGACCAAAATTTGAGAAAGCCAGAACTATATACGCAAGTCCTGACAGATAATCTGCCGATCGGTGTATTCCGGCTCGGGTACCGCTGCGGTGACAAGCTCACCTTGACGAAGTATCGGCTCGAAGTCAATAGCGACCACGAAGTAAAGGTGTTTTGAACGACCTGTTTCTGCGCCTCTCCCAAGACTTCCCGAGTCTGGTTACGCTACTCCTGATGCGCCGCATTTTAGTGGTGCCTGGCTAGGCAAAACAAGGAAAAAATGGTACCTTTACTCTTTCAAAACAACCGCTCCGGCGGGCACCAATTATTGTAGCGTAAAACAAAATTCATGGCTAACGAAGCATCACTGGCAGTAAGTAATTATGGCGCCGAAAACATCCAAGTCCTTGAAGGGCTGGAGGCCGTGCGGAAGCGCCCGGCCATGTACATTGGCGACACGGGTTTCAAGGGGCTGCACCACCTGATTTGGGAGGTAGTGGACAACTCCATCGACGAAGCGATGGCGGGCTACTGCGACACCATCCACGTAATCATAGAAGAAGATGAGTCGATCACCGTGCGTGACAATGGCCGCGGCATCCCGACGGGCATTCATACCAAGGAAAAGCGCTCGGCCCTGGAAGTGGTCATGACCGTGCTCCACGCCGGGGGTAAGTTTGATAAAGACACCTACAAAGTTTCGGGCGGGTTGCACGGCGTGGGCGTGTCCTGCGTCAATGCGCTGTCCATAGATCTGCGGGCCGAAGTGCACCGCGAGGGGCAGATATTCGAGCAGGAGTACCAGAAAGGCTTCCCGCTCTACCCGGTTCGCGCCATCGGCGAGTCCGACCAAACGGGCACTTACATCCACTTCAAGCCCGACGACACGATTTTCACCGTCACTGAGTTCAAGTACGAAACCGTGGCCACCCGGCTGCGCGAACTTTCGTTCCTGAATAAAAAACTGCGCCTGACCCTGACGGATATGCGTGACCTGGACGATGATGGCAAACCCAAATACGACGAGTTCTACTCGGAGGGCGGCCTGGTCGAGTTCGTCACTTACCTCGACAACACCCGGCAGCCGCTCATTCCCGCGCCGATTCACATGGACAGCGATAAGGGAATTATGCCCGTGGAGGTTGCGATGATGTACAATACCTCGTACAGCGAGAACGTCGTGTCTTACGTCAACAACATCAACACCATTGAGGGCGGTACGCACGTCTCGGGTTTTCGGGCCGCGCTGACCCGGACGCTGAAAAGCTACGCCGACAAGTCGGGGATTTTGACCAAGGAGAAGCTCGAAGTGAGCGGCGACGACTTCCGCGAGGGACTCACCGCCGTCATTTCGGTGAAGGTGCAGGAGCCGCAGTTCGAGGGACAGACCAAGACCAAGCTCGGCAATTCCGACGTGGCCGGGGCCGTGAGCCAAGTGGTCTCTGAAATGCTCGACACTTACCTCAACGAACACCCCAAGGAAGCCCGCACCATCGTGGAAAAGGTGGTGCTGGCCGCCAAGGCCCGCATCGCCGCCCGCAAGGCCCGCGAAATGGTGCAGCGCAAGAACATACTGACCGGCACGGGACTGCCCGGAAAACTCGCCGACTGCTCCGAAACCGACCCCGAACAGTGCGAACTGTATCTGGTGGAGGGCGATTCGGCGGGCGGCACCGCCAAGCAGGGCCGTAACCGGGCTTTCCAGGCCATTCTGCCGCTGCGCGGCAAAATCCTGAACGTCGAGAAGGCCCAGGAATACCGGATTTACGAAAATGAAGAAATCAAGAATATGTTCACCGCGATGGGTGTACAAATCGGGATGGTGGACGACGAGCGGGCGCTGAACATCGAGAAGCTGCGCTACCACAAGATCATCATCATGACCGACGCCGACATCGACGGCAGTCACATCCGTACGCTCATCCTGACGTTCTTTTTCCGGTACATGAAGGTGCTGATTGAGAAAGGCTACATCTACATCGCCCAACCGCCCCTTTACTTGATCAAGAAAGGCAAGGAGGAGCGCTACTGCTGGGACGAAGCCCAGCGCGAAGCCGCCGTGAAGGAACTGGGCAATGGTCGCGAAGAGTCGGTGAACACGCAGCGTTACAAGGGCTTGGGTGAGATGAATGCCGAGCAGCTCTGGCAAACCACCATGAACCCCGAACACCGCACCTTGAAGCAAGTTAACATCGAGTCCGCCGCCGAAGCCGACCACCTGTTCTCGATGCTGATGGGCGACGAGGTGCCCCCCCGTCGCGAGTTCATCGAAAGAAACGCCAAGTACGCGCGGGTGGACGTTTGACTTAGCTGACAGTGGACGGTCGACAGTTTAATTTGTCTGGTTAGACTGCTCAACTTTCCTAATGAATGCCTACATGACTGACTAGAGATAGTCGGTCATGTCTTTTTAATAGCTTTGAAAAAACACCCGAATTATTGTAAATTGTATGGCGGGTGGACAACATCAAAAATTTTCTTCAATAACTGTCCACTGTCAACCGTCAACTGTCCACTAGAGAAATGTCGAAAGAATCCAGTAATAGCGATAAAAGGGGACCCTTCTCCAATATGTTTTCATTTTTTGATGACAAAAAAGAAAAAATCGAAGAAGGGAAATTCATGCGGGCTGGGGACAAAGTCAACGAGCTCATCGAGCAAAGCGATTTCATCAGTCGGGATCTGAGTTGGCTGAAATTCAACGAGCGTGTGTTGGATCAAGCCTGTGACCCGTCCCGCTCTGTTTTTGATCGCCTGAAATTCCTGGCCATTACGGCCTCCAATCTCGATGAATTTTTCTCGATCCGGGTGGGAAGCTTGTACAACTACCTTGATTACGGCAAAGAACGCGTGGACTACTCGGGCTTGCGGGAAGTGCCTTTCCGAAAAACGCTACTGCGGTCGCTGCAACAGTTCGTATCTGAGCAGAACAAGTGTTACAAGGAAGACCTGCTGCCGCTGCTCCACGAACACCGCTGCTCTTTGGCCAAAATGCAAGACCTGCGGGAACCGGAAGCCGCGAAGGTGTCCGAATACTTTGACCGGACGATCTACCCGATGCTGACGCCGATGCTCTACGATTACACCCACGTGTTTCCGGTGCTGCTGGCTAAGGTGCTGATTCTGGGGGTAATCACCCAAGTGGCGGGTAGCACCAACGAGGAAGACCGCAAGCTGTCGTTCGTCCAGTTACCGGCCAATTTGCCCCGGTTCTACATCGTTGAGCGTGAGGACGAAATACTTTTCCTTCCGCTGGAAAATATCGTCAGAGCCTACCTCAAAAAGCTGTACCGGAACGTGGACATTGTCTCGACCAACCTCATCAGGATTACCCGCAACGGCGATTTTTCGTTGGAGGAAAACGACGACATGGAGGTGGATTTCATCGACGAAATAAAGCAGAAAATCAAGAATCGCCGTTTGGGGCGAGTGGTCAAGTTGGAGGTGGAGCACGACATCGACGAAGACCTGCTCAGCCTGTTGAAGAAACGCTGGGAAATAGACGATTTCAATATCTTCCGCGCGGGGGGGCTGCTGGATTATACCTGCTTCTGGCAGCTTATCGGCCACAGCGAATTCAAAGACCAGATTCCGCCGCTGCACGCCCCCATACCCCCGCTGACATTGGGCCGCGAACGCAGCACCGATATTTTTGAAGTGATGCGCGAGCGGGACATTCTGCTGCATCATCCATACAATAACTTTGAGCCGGTGCTGCAACTGCTCGAGCAAGCGGCCGAAGATCCCAACGTGCTGTCGATCAAGCTGACGATTTATCGACTGGCCAAGAAATCGCGCGTGACCGAAGCCCTGCTGACCGCCGCCGAGAACGGCAAGAACGTGGCCGTGCTTTTTGAAGTGAAGGCCCGTTTCGACGAGGAAAATAACATCCGTGAGGCGCAGCGGCTCCAAAAAGCAGGCTGCTTCGTGATTTATGGCATCGGGTTGCTCAAGACGCACACCAAACTACTATTAATCGTGCGCAAGGAAGGCGAGAAAGTGGTCCGCTACGCGCACCTTTCCACGGGGAATTACAATGAAGACACCGCCCGGCTCTACACCGACATCGGACTGCTGACGACCAACGAAGAATACACGCACGACATCTCGGAATTTTTCAACGTCATCACGGGTCATTCGCTGCCCTCCGACTACCGCAATCTCATCACTGCCCCGCGCCAAATGCGGAACCGGATCATCGAAATGATTCGCCAGGAAGCCGAGAACGCCCAAAACGGACTGCCCTGCGGTATTTGCATAAAAATCAATTCCCTGGAAGACCGCGCCGTGATCGAAGAACTTTACAAAGCATCGCAGGCGGGTGTTAAGATCGACCTGATCGTGCGCGGTATTTGCTGCATCCGTCCTGGTCGCAAAGGATTGAGCGAAAATATCCGGGTGCGTTCCATCGTCGGCGACCTGCTGGAACACTCCCGGATTTATTATTTCCAGAACAACGACGAGCCGCTGGTGTACGGCGGCAGCGCCGACGTGATGGTGCGGAGTTTCGACCGCCGCATCGAGTCGCTTTTCCTGCTCGTGAGCGAGCGGGTGCGGCAGGAAGCCATCCTGATGCTCGACTACAACCTGCGCGACAACGTCAATTCTTACGAACTACAGGAAGATGGCACTTACGAAAGATGCCACGTGGCGGAGGGATCGGAGCCGTTCAACATTCACAAGGCATTTTTTGAAATAAAACCCGGGGAGGTGACGGAGGCTAGGCTTTTTGACAAAAAAGCGAACAGTCGGGAATCTGCGCAGAAAGCGCCCGACGAAACAGCGGAAAATTGAAATTGACCGTTCCGAAAAAGTCCCGGCATTCCTATGGTCGGGACTTTTCGTGGTAAATGGCGGTAAAGCCCCCTTCGTTACCGCTAATTTTAGCTACTTTCGCGGCTTATTTTTTAAAACTCACCCCAGCCCTCCTGCATGGAAAGATTTACCGGACTCATAGGCGTCGTTCTAATTTTGGGCGTGGCCTACGCCCTCTCCAACAACCGCAAAGCCATCAACTACCGCACCGTCGGGGTTGGGTTGGCCCTGCAATTCGGTCTGGCCGTTTTTATTTTACGCACCGACACCGGACGGATTGTCTTCCAATGGCTGGGCGACAAGGTGCAAAAGCTGCTTTCCTTCTCCGACAAAGGTGCCGATTTCGTCTTCGGCACCCTAGTGCGCAGCGACTTGATGCAGAAAGCCTTTGGGCCGGGCAACGACTTTGTCTTCTTCTTCAGAGTAATTCCCACCATTATTTTCGTGGCTGTGCTGGTCAATATGCTCTACCACCTCGGCATCATGCAGCGAATCGTGGCGATTATCGCGCGGGGCGTGTATTGGCTCATGGGCGTAAGTGGCGCCGAGGCGTTGTCCAACGTCGCCAGTACTTTCGTGGGCCAGGTGGAAGCGCAGATCATGATCAAACCCTACCTCAAAGGCATGACCAACTCGGAACTCATGGCATCCATGACAGGTAGCTTTGCCTGCATCGCGGGCGGGGTCATGGCGGTCTATATTTCGCTGGGTGTCCCCGCGCCTTACCTCATCGCCGCCAGCCTGATGGCTGCGCCGGGAGCGTTAGTCATCTCCAAAATCGTGTATCCCGAAACCGAAAAATCGGAAACCAAGGGAGCCATTAAGCTGGACATCAAGAAAACCCACGCCAACCTGCTGGACGCCATCGCCGCCGGGGCCAGCGAGGGACTTAAAGTGGGGTTCAACGTAATTGCCATGCTGATCGGCTTCATCGCACTGGTAGCTTTATTCGACTTTTTATTGGGTAAAGTTGGTGGAATTTTCAACTTCCCTGAACTGAGTTTCAACTACCTATTGGGCAATGTTTTTGCTGTTTTTGCCTGGGCTATGGGCGTACCCTCGCAGGACGTGCAGTCCGCCGGGGCTTTGATGGGTACCAAAATGGTCATCAACGAGTTTGTGGCCTACCTCGATTTGGTGAAAATTAAAGACACCCTTGACCCCAAAACACTGGTCATAACCAGTTTTGCCCTCTGCGGCTTTGCCAATTTCAGTTCCATCGCCATTCAGGTGGGCGGAATAGGGGAGTTGGCTCCTTCCCGGCGGTCCGACCTGGCACGGCTTGGGGTACGGGCATTGATCTGCGGAACACTGGCTTCATATATGTCGGCCACGTTCGCGGGTTTGTTGATGTAAAACTGGAAACTGTGTCGAAGGAAATGAATATCTCCCACATTATCAACGAATTGGGTGAAGACCGTAGGGACTATTTTAATGCCATTGCGCCTCCCATTTTCCAGACCAGCAACTTCGCGGTCGAAACCTTCGCCGAACTTCGCGCGGCTTTTGCCGATGAGCGGTCGGCGTTTATCTACACCCGTACCGGAAACCCGACGGTGGACATTCTGCGAAAAAAACTCGCCGCCCTCGACGGAGCCGAGGATGCGCT
>Ga0105045_10005141_pt1 | contig 11480 bp, 5 predicted proteins | sample MAT02_FD_78089 | JGI IMG/M metagenome (GOLD analysis project Ga0105045, IMG submission 78089) | Freshwater microbial communities from Lake Fryxell liftoff mats and glacier meltwater in Antarctica - MAT-02 (megahit assembly) | ecosystem: Environmental > Aquatic > Freshwater > Ice > Liftoff... | reverse complement strand
TTGGTGTTTCCCGGGCAATGGAACCACCTGCCCATGATATACACCGTGCATGGCTGGTCTTTCCACGATGATTTGCCCCCGCTCAAGCGGAAAATGCGGATCTGGTCGGAGGCCCTGCTCACCCGCCGGATGACCACCACCATTACCGTTTCGGAGGCCAACAAACGCTCGGGGGAGGAGCTTATCCCCGGGTTCCGCACCGAGGTGGTGCACTACGGCATCAACCTGCAGCGCTTTGATCCCGCCCGCCCGCTCCATGATGTGCGCAGCGAGCTGGGCATTGGCAAGGAAGAATTTTTATTGGGCTATATCGCCCGCATTACCAAGCAAAAAGCGCCGTTGGACATGTTGCGCGGTTTTCGTTTGGCGTTGGATCAACTGGGCAGCGATGCCCGCCTCCGGCTATTGTTGGTGGGCGAAGGGGAAATGCGGGCCGAAATGTTGGCCCTGGCCAAGGAACTGGCCCTTGAGCCTTACTTGACCATCCAACCGTTCCGCACTGACGTGCCCGAAGTGCTGGCCGCCGTGGATGCCTACTGCCTGCCCTCGTTGTGGGAGGGCCTGCCCATCGGACTGCTGGAGGCCATGGCCATGCGCCGCCCAGTGATCGCCTCGCGGGTGGACGGCACGGCCAATATCCTGCGGGATCGGGAAAATGGCCTGTTGATTGCCCCGCAGCAGCCCCAAGAACTGGCGGCGGCCATCGTGGCCCTGTACCGCGATCGGGGCCTGGGCGAGAAGATTGCCCAAGGTGCGCACCAAACGATTTTGGCCCATTACAATGCCGAAAGAATGGCGCGGCAAGTGGAACAGGTCTACCAAAGTGCAATGGGCCCGAACAAGGCCGTTTTACAATAAACCGAGCAGGGGAGATGCCAGTTTTTTTAAAATTTCGGATCTTAAAAACAGCAAATTTTTTACTTTAACAATCTAGACGTCTGATTGGCCCGTTATTTTTGGTTTTAGTAGATGCGATTGATCGCCTCTCTCTAGGCTTGGCCTGTTCAGGGTGCGGCCCAATACGACCGACTTCCAGTTTGTCAATTACACTTACGAAAAAGCGGTCAAAATTTATATTGAACAGCAACTGCCCGCCGTCCACCATTTTATTGACATCGGGGCCTGTATTGGCGAATACTGTGTCTGGCTGGCCGGCAAGGGCATTCCCTGCACCGCCTTCGAACCCGTCAACTATCTAGGGGCCGAAGAAAACATCCGCCTCAATAATGTTGGGGCAAAGGTTGATCTGCACCGTTGTGGACTGGGCAGCCAAAAAGCCAAAGTGTATTTCAATGCCTTGACTACCGTTACCGGCTCCAGCAGGATTGACCGAGATCGGAATGATGGCAAGGCCAACATTCATATTGGGTTCACTTGGCAAATGTGCCCGGTTAAGGTCATTCAGAATCGGTGAGGCCAATGCGGTGGCAGTCAAAATAGGCGAAGTGGGGTAACATGTTGACCTTTTAGTTTTTATATTTACATTTTTTAATTTAACTCGACGCAATGATCATGGCCACTGAAACAAGCAGCCCACCCCCGCAAAACATCCCGGCGTACCAGCGCGAGGCCGACCGCAAGCGGCTCCGTTTTATTATAGAGCAGGCCCGCCGGTATGCGCCCGCCAATGGCCGGGTCCTCGATGTGGGCTGCGGCAATGGCGTGATCAGTATCAATTTGGGGGCTCAGGGCTACCAAGTGCAGGGCATCGACTCAAGCGACAAGGCCATCGACAACGCCCGCCGCCAAAACCCGTTCACCCACGTCCGTTTTGATGTGATCAGCGCCGAAGCCTTGCAGGCCGGTGGGCAGACCTACGATATCGTGATTTGCAGCGAAGTGCTCGAGCACCTCAACCAGCCCGCTGATTTGCTCAGGGTGCTTTACCAATTGTTGGCCAAAGGCGGGATCCTGATCGTGACCGTGCCCAATGGCATGGGCCCGCGCGAAGTGCTGGTCACCAAGCCCGTGCAGCGGGCACGGGCCAAGGACAGTTGGTTGTGGAAAATGGTCAAGAGCACCAAAAAGGGCATGGGCTACCAGGGGTTCACCGTCCAGTCTGGGGCCGATGATCTGGATCACATCCAATTTTTCAGCAAATCGGATCTGACCAAACTGGCGACCGACAACGGTTTTGAGATCGCCCAGTTTGGCTCGTCCAATTTTGTGGAAGATGTGTTCCCCATTTCCTGGCTTACCAACCGGATCCACTTTTTGCAGAAAATCGATTGTGCGGTAGCCGATGTGCTGCCCCACCAACTGACCGGGGGCTTTTTTAGCGTATGGAAAAAAAAGGCCAATTAATGTCAGTACTTCTGGCTGACGGGGAGGAACTATGTTAACTACGCTGCTGCAGGTTGTTTTTTGGGCCAGTTTGCCACTGCAAATAGTGGTGGCCATTTACCTGGCCAAGCCACTGGTGGTGCTGCTGGCCTACCCTTGGCGCAAGGGCCGCTTGCGGGTGCCCGTGGCCGCCCAAAGCAAAGTGCATGATTTTGCCGCCATCGTGACGGCCCACGGTGATGCCCGGTTCATCCCCCCGCTGGTCGATTCGCTGCTCAAGCAAGCCCACCCCAAGCGGATCATCTACGTGGTGGCCGACGACTGTGATGTGTCCGGCCTGCACTTTGACCCGGCCCAAGTGGTGTTGCTGAAGCCCGCGCCCGCACTCCATTCCAAGATCAAATCGATCCGTTTTGCCCTGGCCCACTTGGTGCGCGAACCGGATGCTGTGGTGGTTTTTGATTCGGACAACCTGGCCCACCCAAATTACCTGACCGAGGTAAACCACTTTTTCAACGCCGGTTATTTGGCGGTGATGGGCCATATCAAGGCCAAAAAGCCGCAGGGCAGCTACGCCCAGTTGGACTCGGCCGGGGAGATCTACACCAATTTTATGTACCGAAAAGCCAGTATGGCCCTGGGAGCTTCGGCCAATATCGATGGCAAAGGGCTGGCCGTGGATTTTCGGGTTTATCAAACCATTGATTATGAACACCTGTTGGGCGGGTTTGACAAAAAAGTCCAAGCCGATCTGGCCCTCAAAGTGCCCCAGATTGCTTATGCGGACACCGCCTACGTGTATGACGAAAAGATCCCCGACGCAGGGGCTTTGCGCAAGCAGCGCACCCGGTGGATCAATGCCTATTTCAAGTATTGGGGCCTCAATGCCGGGGTTTTGGGCCGGGGAGTGGCCACTCTTGATCCCAAGTTGGTTTATTTTGGCCTCAACCTGTTGCAGCCGCCCCTGTTTTTACTGATCGGGGCCAGTTTGGCTTGTGCGATCCTGTCGCTTGCACTGGGCTGGGCTTGGGCAGTGGCTTGGGTGGGTGGGTTGTTCCTGTTTCTGGCCACCATTCCCGTGGTGATGTTCATGGAAGGGGCCGGGGCGGCGGTCTGGCAATCGGCTGCCAAAGTCCCTCATTTTATGTGGCAGCAGTTGTTGGGCATGTTGAAAATGAAGAAAGCCAATCAATCTTTCCTAAAAACCGAGCACCACCAAGTGTTTTATATTGAGGATATCTTGGGATAAAAGTTTTATTTACGGGTTTATTTCCATCATGTAAGGTTTAGCCCATCCTTTTTTTGCCCTGCCCTCTTCTGTGGGGGCGGGGCTTTTTGTTGTTACCGGCCGAAAAGGGGTTTATAACAACGTGCAGCCATTTTTTTGCCCCATCAGTTTCATTGCGCAATTAATTAAATTTTGGTATGCAATATATAACAATGTAACAATGTAAAAAAATAATCAGATTGTTTATTTTATACATGTAAGTAGTGCTAGTCAAAGGTTAATATTTTAACCCATTTAATAGCAAGATCTTCTTAAAAATGTCTAACTATTTCTAGGTTAAAGACAATTTCAGTACGCTAAATGCTCTTCACTGGTCGTTTACAAAGTATAATCGGCCAATTGTGCAGGTTTTTTTTGACAGTGTATTAGGAATAGTCCTCATCTATGGTTTAGCATTACTTACATGAAAAGCACATTATTGAATACAAGTGCATGTCGTTATCTGTTTGCTTTTTTCTTGATGCCCCTGTGGTGCTGGGCCCAAACCCCCCAGTCCAGGTTGGCCAAACGGGTAACTCCACAACAGGTTCGTTTTTTTGAGTATTTGCCCCAAGGCTATAATGCGGGCAACCTGACCAAAAAATACCCCGTGATCATCTACCTGCACGACTCGGATGCCCGGGGCGTCAATGGCACCAACATGGATCTGATCCTCAACCAAGGGCCATTGCTCCACGTGAACACCAATGCCCATAACATGGAATTTGTGATCAATGGGGTCACGGAGCAGTTCATCGTTCTGGCCCCCCAGTTATCGACCAGTTTTCCCAGTTTCGATGACGTGTACGAGGATTTCTACCGCCATATCAGCAACAGCTACAACATAGACACCGACCGGGTGTACCTGACCGGGTATAACATGGGGGCTGGCTCGGCCTTGACCGCGGCAGCCACCCGCCCCGACCGCTATGCAGGCGTGGCTCCAGTGGCTACCAACTCTTGGCCCGCTACCGGGGCCGCCTGCAGTATTTCCGGGGCGGGTATCCCCGTTTGGGCCTTGCACGGCAGCATCAACAACGGCAACACTACTTCCACGGCCGCCCCCCAGACATGGGTGAACCAGATCAATACCCAATGCGGCACTCCGCCCAATGTAGCCGCGCGCCTCACTATTTTTGACAATACCGACAATGCGACGGTCTGGGGCCGGGCCTACTTGCCCAACAACTCCATCCCGCAATTAACCCCGCGCAATATGTACCAGTGGTTTTTGCAGTACCGCAAGAGCGACAACCTGAACTTACTGGGCAATTTGCCCCCAGTCCTTTCCTTGCCCGCCGAGATCCGCCGGTTCTTGCCGGTGGCCAATATTGTGGTGGATGCCTCGGCCTCGACCGATCCAGATGGCCAAATCGTGTATTGGAACTGGCGCTTTTTGAGCGGTTCTTGGGCGACCATGACCACGGTCAACACCAATAAGCTCACGTTGACCAACATCAATGGCGAAATTATCAATACTTATGAAGTAACAGCGGTGGACAACCGGGGCGGCGTCACGGTGGGACAGGTGCGGGTGATTGCCCGCAACCCGCCCCCTCCTGGTTGCGAGCGGGCTAGGCACCTGATTGCCCCGCCCCGCAGTATCTTTAATGGCCGGCAACTGGGCGTGCAACCGGGCGACACCATTTGGGTGGGTGCTGGGCGCTACGATTACATTGATCTGGTGGAAGTGGTGGGTACGGCCAGCCAGCCGATCGTCGTCATCAACTGCGGTGGCCAGGCCGTTGTTGGCCGGGGCAATCCCTCCTATGGCATTACCATGACCAGTTGCCGCTATGTGAAAGTTACGGGCAGCGGGTCGGCCGCCCACCGCTATGGGATTTGGGTCAACCGGAGTGGCACCCCCACCCAGCCAGTATTTGCTTTTGCCATCAACGGGATCAGCTCCGATATTGAGGTGGAGCGGGTGCACATCAGCCAAGTATCCCAGCATGGTTTCTCGATCAAGTCCGATCCCCAGTGCGACAATCCCCAAACCTGGCGCGAAAACTTTGTGATGCGCAACATCAATTTGCATCACAACAAAGTGGATTCCACGGGCTCTGAAGGGATGTACTTAGGCTTTACGGGCAGTTTTCGGGATTGTGGCGGGGTGAAGCGCTATGCCCACCTGCTGCGCAATGTGCGCATTTGGGAGAACGATGTGAGCAACACGGGCAACGACGGGATCCAGCCCAGTTTGGTGGATTCGGTGCTGCTCATCTATAACAACCGCCTGACCAACATTGGCCTGCGCAACGAGGCCATCCACAATGAAGGTATCATTGTGGGGGAGCGGAGCAATGCCGAAGTGTTCAACAATATCATCCGCAATTGTACTGGGTCGGGTATCATGTTTTTTGGTCGCAATCTCAAGTTTTACAACAACGTGGTAGAGGCGGGTGACGGGGGTTATTTCAATGATCGCTCGACCGAAACCGGGCCGGGGAGTTACCAAATTTACAACAATACGATCATCCGGCTGACCAGCCCGGGTAATGCGGCCCTGTTTTTGGATAAAACGGGCACTGCGCCCCTGATCAACACGTTTGTTCGCAACAATTTGATCATTTACAAAATGGCGGGCAATCCGATCGGCGTCAGTGGCCCCGCGGCCGCGGCTGGGGTAATGCAATCCAACAACTTGATCTACCGTAACTTTGCCGCCGCAATGTTGGTGGACAGTGTGGGCAATTATGCGCCCCGGGCTGGTTCGCCCGCCATCGATGCGGGGGTGGCCATTACCGGGCTGGTGACTGACATGGTGGGCACGTCGCGGCCCCAGGGCGCCAGCTTTGACGTCGGATCGCATGAATTCCGCGCCCTGACCAACCTCCCGCCCTTGGTGAGTGCTGGCACTGACCGCACCTTTCACCTGCCCCTGCCAACCACGGGCGCCATCCTCAACGGGACGGCCACCGACTCCGATGGCAGCATTGCCTCGGTGCAATGGGAGCAGGTGAGCGGGCCCAACCAAGCCCAACTGACCAATGCCAATACCCTCAGCCTGACCGTGCGGCAGGTAGTGCGCGGAACGTATGTGTTTCGCCTAACCGCCACCGACAACCAAGGGCTCCGAGCTTCGTCGCAGGTAGCCATAAAATTTAACAGTGCCCCGGTGATTGCGTCGTTCAGTGGCGGGGTTGTTACTTTGCCCGCCACTTCCACTCGGTTCAACCTTAATATTACTGATGTGGATGGGACAGTGGCCGGCACCACCTGCGAGCAGGTTTTTGGGCCAGCCACGGCCACGATTACTGGTGGCACCACCACTGCCCCGACCGTGGGCAATTTGACCCTGCCCGGGATTTACCGCTTCCTAATCCGGGCAACCGACAATGACGGGGCCGTGGGGTCACGGGTAGTGGCCGTGCAGGTGAACCGGGCCATTGAATTGATGATCTGGGGGCCCTCGGCCATCATGTTGCCCACCAATCAAGTCACTCTGATCGGAATGGCCAATTCGCCCGATGCGTCAATCCTCTCCATTGCCTGGACCCAAGTGGATGGCCCCTCGACGGCCCGTTTGCTGGATCCCAACAAACTGAACATGACCGCCCAATTGCTGGTGCAAGGAACTTATACTTTTCGGATGCGGGTGTTGGACACCAACCGGGCTTCGGCCAGCCGCGATTTCCGGATCACGGTAGTGGCCAACTTTTCGGCCACCACTCTGCAATTGTTCCACGGCAGCACTTCCCTGATACCCGTTGTGGAAGGCACGGAGGTCAATTATGCCCAGTTGAACGTGACCAACATTAGCCAGCTGAACATCCGGGCCAATACCCTTGGTGCGGTGGGCAGCGTTCGTTTTGCGCTTCACGACGGCACCCGCAACTTGGTAGTGGCCAGTGACAACACCGCCCCGTTTACCCTGTTTGGGGGCAATCTCAACGAGGTCTGGGCACTTTCCCAAGGTACTTATAAACTGACGGTTACCCCTTATTCTGGGGCCAACTTGAGCGGGGCCGAGGGCCAAACGATGGTAGTCAATTTCCGGGTGGTCAACAATACCGCCAACATAGTGGGAACCAGTGCCCCGGTTGGGCCAAGTGGGGCACCAGCGGGCAGCCCATCAACGGCTAGGCAGGAAAACCAATCGGAAGATCGGATGGAAAACATCATTGATAAACTGGGCCGGTATTTGGATCAAGGGGGAGTTATCTCTGTCCGTGATGGGTCGGGCCGCGAGTTGTTCAGGGCCGAAGGAACAACGGCCCGGGCTGGGTTGGCCGCTTTGTTCGCCAACGTGACCTTGCCCGGAGCTACTTACATTTATTTCGTCAGTGTCCCCGGCCAATCTGAAGTCATTACAGGCAGGTTTGCCGTGCAAAAATAATTTTAGTACCCTGAAAAGCAAGTGAGAACCGGGCAAAGGTGGCGCATTGTGCCACCTTTGCCTTTTTTGGTTAGAACAGGACCAGGTCTTTGTAATAGATGATGACATAAAAGCTGACCAGCCAACCAACCAGGCAAGCTTGGATAAAGCGGTCGCCATACAGCAGTTTGACCGGCGATCCGCTGTCGTTGTGGATATAGACCAGCTGTAGGTAGCGCAGCACCCCGGCCAGTACGAAAAGAAAGGTATAATACACCCTGCCCGTGCCCAAGCGGGCGATCGCGGCGGGCGAAAGGGCATACATCAGGTAAGACACCAAGATGACGGCCGACAAAATGGGGAGGCAAAGGTTGATAAACTCCAAGTTATAGCCCTTGATCGCCTTGCGCATGTCCATCCCTGTCCGCGATTTGATGAGCAGATCGTCCCGGCGCTTGGCAAAGGCCATAAACAAAGCCAAGAGAAACACCATGACCGTGAGCCATTCGGTCACAAAGACATGGGCCAACACCCCGCCCGCTTTTACCCGCAACACAAAGCCAGCCGATACGATCATCACATCCAAAATGGAGATGTTTTTCAGGCCAAACGAATAGCCCAAGTTGAGGGCCAGGTAAATGGCCAAGATAAAACCAAACTTTGGCAATAGCCACCAAGCCAACCCCAGCCCGCCCGCCATGCAAACCACCATGATCAACAGGGCTGCCCCAGCGGCCACTGCGCCCGAAGCCAGGGGGCGTTTCGATTTCTCGGGGTGCAGCTTGTCAGCCTCGATGTCCCGATAGTCATTTAGGATGTAGACGCCGCTGGCCACGAGGCTGAAGGCGACCCAGCCCCCAAAAAGCGAAGAGAGCGCAGCCAGATCGGTGATCCGGGCAGCAAAAAACAGGGGGATGAACAAGAACGTATTCTTGACCCAGTGCTTGGGGCGCAAAAGCCCAACAAGATTAACAATGTATAGGCGCAACAGATGCTCAGTTTTTAGTTTTGTTAGGAGAAACAAAATAATACAAAATATAACTCTGAAACAAAAAGAGCGCAAACAATTTTGTAATCAATTCACCAACCAAAGGTGATTTGATGCAAGACATAGTCAAAATTAATTACTATTTTATTGATGTAATGTATTGCAAAAAATACGCTCAAAAATAGTCAGCCACGAAAAGTAATAGAAAATATTGTAAAAATACAATGAATATATAATTTGTTGATTTTCAAATTTTTATATGAAAATAGTTAGTCGTTTTTATTTATAATTCAAAAAAAAGCACAAAATCTTTTTTTTTTGTCATGTAACTTTTAATATATTTGTGGGGGAATATAACGGGGATTTGTCAAGTTATCTCCACAATCTTCCTAACTTTGTTTTGTTTATCCACATCTTGGATAAGTGCAATAAATTGCTAAACTTAAAGAATCTTACAAACTAAAAATAAAACCTTACGGTGAAAAAGCTACTCTTCTTATTTGCCTTCGCCAGTGTACTTGGATTGGGCAATCTGCGTGCCCAGTGCCCGACCTATAACTGCCAGCAGATGAACAACATCAGCTTGGGCTTGGACATGACCCCCAACGACTGCGTGATCCGCTGGCCGGCCGGCTGTTCCAATATGCCCATGAAGCCCCCGGCCAATCGGATCGGCAAGTGGGTGGCTACCCAAGTGGTGGGCTGGAACAGCACCTCGTTCAAGCCCTATATCTACAACGACCTACAGTACCGGCTCATGTTCCCCCGCGACTATGTCACCGATCCGGCCAACAAGACCTATCCCCTGTTCGTTTTCCTGCACGGGGCGGGCGAGACGGGCGATGTCCGGAACAACGAGCGGCAGCTCATCCACATTGCCCAAACGGCCATGGGCGCGGTCAACAGCAAGGCATTTGACGGTTATCTGTTCTTTGCCCAGAACACCAACGCCCTGGGCACCAACAACATGGGCCAAGTGCAAAAAGTACTGGACATGATCAACGTGATGATTGCCCAGTACAAGGTGGATCCCAACCGGGTGGTGGTCAGCGGCCTATCGGCCGGCGGGGCCAGCACTTGGTTCATGACCTCCCGCTACCCCCAAGTGTTTGCCGGCGCGGTGCCCATGGCAGCGGCCACTGCCGACTACAGCTTTATCCCCGCCTTCCGCCACCTGCCCATCTGGCAGTTCAATGGCGGGCTGGACCTGAACCCCTCGGTCAACTTTGCCCAGGGCAGTGGGAACGCAATCCTGGCCCAGAACGCCAATTTCAAGCTCACCGTCTATGACGATCTGGGCCACGGTGTCTGGCCACGAGCCTACACCGAGCCCGACATCTGGCCCTTCCTGAGCCGGGCCAACAAGACCAACCCGTGGATCGTCGGGGGCAAGGCCCTCTACTGCCCTGGGGAAACGATCAGCACCACCATGGGTGTCACCGCGGGCTTTGCAGCCTACGAGTGGCGGCGCGACGGGGCCGTGATCGCGGCCACGACCAACCAGATCACCGTCACCCAGCCCGGCACCTACGATGTGCGGGTGCGCCGGGGGGCCAGCGACTGGTCCTATTTCTCGCCCATCCCCGTGGTGGTGGGCTTCCGCACGCCCACCCTCCCCCAGATCATCACCGCCGACGGCAGCCTGATCCTGCCCACGCCCGCTGGGCGCACCAGCGTGGCCCTGTCGGCCCCGGCCGGCTTTGCCACCTACCTGTGGTCCAACGGGGCCACTACCCGGAGCATTACCGTGGGCCAAGCGGGTTCCTACACTGTGCAGGTGACTGTGGCGGGCGGCTGTTCGGGCCTTTCGTCCCAACCCGTGGTGGTCAGGATCGGGGCCAATGGCCCCAACGCCCCCCTGGCCCCCACCAATTTGGTGGCCAGCCCGGTCTCCGAGACCCAGATCCAGCTCAACTGGGCCGACAACGCCACCAACGAGACCGCCTATGAGATCTATGCCTCCACCTCACCCAGCTCGGGCTTTGGCTACCTGGGGGCACTGCCCGCCGGGGCTACCTCCTACGCCCACAGCGGCCTGAGCGACAATACGGTCTACTACTACCGCCTGCGGGCCATCAATGCCGACGGCGGATCGGCCGTGGCCACGGCCTCCGCCACCACGGTGGAGGATGTGATCGCCCCCACCATCCCCCAAAACCTGCGCTTTACCTCTGTCAGCCGCTCGGCCATCGGGATCGCCTGGGACGCGGCCACCGATTTTGTGGGCGTGACCCAGTACGAGATCTTCCGGGACGACCAGCTGGTGGGCACGGCCAACACCACCAGTTTCACCTCCGTGGGGCTGACCCCCTTCCGCGTGTACCGCTTCAAGGTGCGGGCGCGCGACGCGGCCGGCAACACCTCGGGCTTCAGTGCCCAAGTGAGCACCGCAGCGGCCTCCAGCGGGCTGATCTACTCCTATTACCAGGCCTCTTTCAGCAACTTGGGCCAGTTGGCCGGCGCGGTCCCCTTCAAGACTGGGACTTCGGCCAATTTTGACCTCTCCCCCCGGGAGCGGAACGACAACATCGCCTTCCGCTGGGACGGCAACATCACCATCGCCACGGCCGGGCTCTACACCTTCTTCACCGAGTCGGACGACGGCAGCGCCCTGTGGATCAACG
>Ga0105045_10005140_pt1 | contig 11480 bp, 11 predicted proteins | sample MAT02_FD_78089 | JGI IMG/M metagenome (GOLD analysis project Ga0105045, IMG submission 78089) | Freshwater microbial communities from Lake Fryxell liftoff mats and glacier meltwater in Antarctica - MAT-02 (megahit assembly) | ecosystem: Environmental > Aquatic > Freshwater > Ice > Liftoff... | reverse complement strand
CGGACAGCGCGCGCCCTCGGGGCGCTACGCGTGCTGGTGCTCGTCGGCGCGACGACCCTCCGCGCCGCGCCGGGTTCCCAGCCGATCCGCGGCGAGGTCGTCCGCACGCCGCGGACCGGCACGCTGCGGGCCGACACCCTCCTCGACGAGCGCCTCGCCGATGCGACCAGGCGCGTGCAGGCCTTCACCTGCAACCCGGGCCGCAGCATCTCACTCGTCCAAGGCCTCGGCTCCTGATCTGCGCTCGAGTCAGCTGGCACAACTGCAACGGCAACGGCGCTCATCGCGCTGCCGTTCTGCGATGAACGCCGTTGCCGTCGTCGCAGCTGTCGAATTCAGGCGATGCCGACGTAGCCCAGCAACCGATTGAGCATGACGCGGTCCGTGCGGGTGGCGTCGTCGAGTTTCGGCGTTTCGAGGATGCGCACGGTGCGCGCGAATCGTGGGTCGGTCATGATACGCCGGAACGGCTGCTCGCCCAGTGATCCTTCGGCGATCAGTTCATGCCGGTCGCGATGGCTGCCGAACGGCGTCTTGGAGTCGTTCAGGTGCCACATGCGCAGCCGCTCGAGGCCGAGGATGCGATCAAAGGCGTCGATCACGCCATCGAAGTCGCTGACCAGATCGTAGCCGGCCGAGTACACGTGGCAGGTGTCGACGCAGACGCCGACGCGGCGGCGCAGGGCAGGGGGGACGGCGTCGATGATCGCGGCCAGTTCCTCGAAGGTGCGGCCGAGCGCAGTGCCGGTGCCGGCGGTGGTCTCGAGGCAGAGGATGGTCGGCCCCTGTTCCTGCTGCAGCGCCTGTGCGATCGCGGCCGCGTTCCGCGCGATGCCTGCGTCGCGGTCATCCATGTAGTTGCCCGGATGCGAGACGAGATAGTCGATGCCGAGTGCGTGGCAGCGGCGCAGCTCGGTCGCGAAACTCTCGATCGAGCGTGTGCGCATCGCATCGTCTGGCGAGGCGAGGTTGATCAGGTAGCTGTCGTGCGAGACCGTCACCGGCAATCCTGCTGCACGGAGCGCCGCGCGGAACTGCACCGCCTCATCGGCCCCGATCTCGCGCTCCTTCCACTGGTTGGGCGTCTTGGTGAAGAGCTGCAGCGCGGTGGCGCCGATCTCGATGGCGCGCGGCGGCGCGGCAAACGACCCGCCCTGCGAGCTGACGTGTGTCCCGAGCCGCATGTCGGCGGGGATTCGCGGCAGCGGCGGCAGCGGCGGCAGCGCGTCGGTATCGGGATCGCGTCGTTTCGGAACGAGCGGGTTCGCCGCGCGCGCGAGCCTGCGCGGCTTCGGGGCGGCGGCCGGCGCTTTCGCGGCTGACACCTTCCTCACTGACGCCGCCTTGACTGGCGCCTGCTCGACTCGCGCCTGCGTCGCCGCTGCCGTCGTTGCCGTCTGCCGTGCCACCATGATCTACTTCCCGCGAAGCCAGTTCAATGGATCGACCGCGGTGCCACGCGACCGGCGGATCTCGAAGTGCAGGTGTGGCGGCATGTCGGGATCCGCCACGCCGACGCTGCCGATGACCTGACCCTTCGTCACGCGGGCACCCTTCTGCACGCCGGCCTGTGCCAGTGAGCCGTACACCGAGTAGTCGCCGGCACCGTGCTGCACGATCACGGTCAGTCCGTACGTACCGATGTTCTCGGCCACCACCACCTCACCGGCCGCGATCGCCTTGACCGGTGTGCCATTCGCGGTCTGAATGCCGATGCCGTTCCAGCGCAGCGTGGTGTTCTCAGGGGTGACGGTGCGACCGAATCGATAGATGATGGTGCCATCCACCGGCCAGTCGAGTCGCCCGAAGTCGGCGGTGCGGATGGTGCTCGCAGCCGGCGCGGTGGCGCGCGGCGCGGCGGGCGCGCGTCCCGCAACCGTTGGCGCCGTGCCACTGCGTGTTGCGGCCATGCGTGCCGCGGCGGCGCGTGCGGATGCCTCCGCGGCGGCGGCGGCAACGGCGCGGCGGCGGACCTCCTCGAGATTCGCGATCACGCCGCGCAGCCGGCCTTCGGAGCGTTCGATGGCGTCCAGCCGGCTCCGCACCACCACGGTCTGCCGCTGCGCGGCCGACAGGCTGCGTCCGCGCTGCGCCTCGAGCGAGCGCAGTCGGTCCTCTTCAGACGCCTTCTCTTCCTTGTTGCGAGCCAGTTCCTCCTGCAGCCGCACCATCTGCGTGCGCTGCTGGCTGATCTGGTCGCGCAGTCGTTCGACGCTGGAGACGAGCGAGCGGTCGCGCACCGTCAGCACGTGCAGCACCTTGTACCGCGCCACGAGGCCGCCGAAGCTCTCGGCCGAGAGCAGCACCTCGAGGTTGTACAACGGGCCGCGCTTGTACACGTCACGCAGGCGACGCTGCAGCACTGCGCGCTTGGTGGTCAGCTCGTCCTCGGCCGAAGCCAGACTGCCGGTGGCCTCGGTGACCTCGTCCTCGATGTCGGCGAGCTGTTGATCGAGCGCCCGCACGGCGCGCGATGTGGCATCAGCCTGCGCCGCGATGTTGCGCTTCTCTTCCGAGAGGTCGTGCACCGTGCCCTGCAGTTCCATCATCCGGCGCTGCAGGTCGGCGCGCTCGCGACGGATGCGCTCGAGTTCCGCACGTTGCGCCGCGATGCGCGCCTGCGACGTCGCCTGCGCGTCGAGCGGCCGTGGGGCAAGCGGCAGCGACAGCAGCACAGCCGCGATCATCAGGCCGCTCGTCCAGCGCCCGTGGCTCACACGCGCTTGAGCTGGCGTCCCACCGACAGCGCACTGCCGAGCAGGCCGAGGACGGCGCCCGCCACGACGCCGAGGAGCAGCACCGGCGCCGGAAAGAACTCGAACGCAAACACGGTGGCCGTGAGCGCAGCGCGGGTGATCCACATCAGCGCCACCGCCAGCATGCCGCCGATGAGGCCCTTCAGCAGGCCATCGATCAGGAAGGGGGCGCGAATGAACGCGTCGGTGGCACCCACGAGGCGCATGATGCCGATCTCACGGGCCCGTGCGAGCACCGAGGTGCGAATCGTGGAGCCGATGATGATCAGCGCCGCGAGCGCGAACGCGATGCCGAGAATCACGCCGGCCGCGGTGGCCGCACGCCGGACGCTGTAGAACTTCTGCACCCACTCCTCCCCGTAGCGCACGTCATCCACGAACGTGTACCCTGCCATCCGTGTCGCGACCGACTTCACCATGTCGGGATCGCGCATGCCAGGCTTGAGGCGCACCTCCATCGAGGCGGGCAGCGCGTCAGGCTCGAACACGTCGCGGAACTCCGCCATCTCGGTGCGCGCGCGCGTGAGCGCGTCCTCGGGTGAGACGAACGTCACGCTCGCCACCTCCGGGAACGCCCGCACGTCGCCGACTGCGGCTGCCACGGCGTCACGCGCGGTGCCTTCGGTGACGTAGGCCCGGATCTCGACCCGCTCCTCGAGTCGTTCGAGCGCCAGACGGGTGTTGTATGCCACGAGCCCGAACAGGCCGACGGCGAAGAGTGAGAACGCGATCGTGAAGACACTCAACACCCCCAGACCCGGGGCGCGGCGAAACGCCGTCCAGACCTCACGCAGTGCGAGTCGCATCAGTGCTCCCGCTCGGGCAGCGGCGCCTCGGCCGAGTCGTAGACGAGCGCACCCTTGTTCAGTTCGAGCGACCGCAGACCACTGTTGCGCACGAGATCGAGGTCGTGCGTTGCCATGAGCACCGCGGTCCCGGCGGCGTTGATGTCGCGCAGCAGCTGGAAGACGGCACGGCTGGCGCGGTCATCGAGATTGCCGGTGGGTTCATCGGCCAGGAGCACGAACGGATCGTTGACCAGCGCTCGCGCAATCGCCACGCGCTGCTGCTCACCGCCCGACAGCTCCGACGGCATCGCCTGCAGCTTCGATGCGAGGCCGACGCGTTCGAGCACCTTCTGCACCCGCGCCGGGATGGCGGCCGCCGCCGTGCCCGTGACTTCGAGCGCGAAGGCGACGTTGGCCCACGCGCTGCGGTCCTCCAGCAGACGAAAGTCCTGAAAGACGATGCCGAGCTTTCGGCGGAGCTGTGCCATGCCGCGGCGCGAGGCCGACAGCGAACTGGCGCCGCTGACGCGCACCTCACCGGCAGAGGGCAGCTCATCCATGTAGCTGAGGCGAAGAATCGTGCTCTTGCCGGCGCCGCTCGGGCCGGTGAGGAACACGAACTCGCCACGCGCGATCGCGAAGCTCACCTTCTGCAGCCCGCCACTGCCGCGCTGCCACGCCTTGGAGACGCTGGTGAACTTCAGGATCGGCTGGCCGCTGCTCACGCGAGGGCCTGTGCGACGTCGGCGATCAGATCGCGCACGTCCTCGATGCCCACGCTCACACGCAGGAACCCATCGGCGATGCCGAGGGCTGCGCGCGCCTCGGCCGACATGTGCGCGTGCGACGTGAAGCGCGGCTCGCAAATGAGCGTGTCGACCCCGCCCAGTGACGTGGCATGCAGGATGAGCTGCAACCGTTCCACCATCCGGTCCGCGGCAGCGGCACCGCCAACCAGCTCGAGCGCCATCATCCCACCGTAGCCGTCCATGGTGGCGGTGGCGAGGACATGGTCGGGATGCGACGGCAGGCCGGGGTAGTGCACGGCGGCGATGGCCGGGTGCGCCTCACACCACTGCGCCAGCCCCAGCGCATTCTCGTTGGCGCGCTGCACACGGATCTGCAGCGTCTTCATGCCGCGTTCGAGCAGCCAGCAGGCGAAGGGATCGGGAGCCTGGCCCCAGATCATCATCTTCTGCGTGACCTCGTCGACGAATGCCTGCGAGCCGAACACCGCGCCACCGAGCATGTCGTGGTGCCCGTTCAGGTACTTGGTGGTCGAGGCGATGATGATGTCGGCGCCGTGCTCACCAGGGCGCAGGTTCACCGGGCTCGCAAAGGTGGAATCCACGACCAGCGCGATGCCGATCTCGCGCGTCAGCTGACTCAGCGGCCGCAGGTCGATGACGCGGCAGGTGGGATTGACCGGCGTCTCGATGAAGATGCCGCGCGTCGTGGGCCGGAGCTGCTGGCGCCAGGCACGCGCGTCGAGCGGATCGACGAAGCTGACCTCGATGCCGAGCCTGGGCAGCTCCTCGGTGAAGAGCCGGTGCGTGCCGCCGTAGATCCAGGCACTGCTGAGCAGGTGATCGCCGGGACGGAGCAGCGCCAGCATGGCGCACGACGTGGCGCCCATGCCGCTGGAGAGACAGACGGCGGCCTCGGTGCCCTCCAGCGCAGCCAGCCGCTGCTGCGCCAGCACGATGGTGGGCGTGTTGGCATAGCGCGTGTACCGCGGCACGGACGCGACCCCGCGCGGCTGCTCGAAGTTCACGCCCTGCACCAGCGGAGGCGCGATCGATGAGAGGCCATCGGTCACGCGGCCCGCGTGCACGGCGCGCGTGGCAAAGTGCATCGGACGGGCAGTCTCGTCGCTCATGAGCGATAGCCTCGGGTCATCCCAGGAGTTCGGTGCGGGCAGGCTGCGGACCGCGATCCATGTCCGGCTTGGTGAGCGTCACGACGTCAGTCACGAGCAGGCCAAGGATGTCGCGGACGATCACCCCGCCGTTCGGCACGCCGTCGTCGATGGTCACGGGGGCGAGTTCCTTGCGCGTCGGGCCGCTGATGAAGACGAGCTCACAATCCACCAGCATCCTGACGCGGGCTTCGATGGCGTTGATCCGGATCGACGGCCCGCGATCGGGGTCGCCGCGTCGCGAATCGATGAAGCACACCACCTGCAGCGGCGGGTTGTAGAGATCGGTCTGGCGACGCAACGGATGCCCTCAGTGATGGCGCAGCGGATGAAACCCAGCCGGCGTGGCGATCACCAGCCGACGGCGGGCCAGCGAGACCAGCCGTGCATGCAGGTCGAGCGTCGCTGCCCCGCCGAACGAAGCGATAGTGTCGACGTCTCCACCGCCCGACGCGAGCACCAGCTGCCACGCCGTCACCTCCTCCGGTTCCACGATTCCCACCAACTGCATCGTGCCGTCGGGCGACTCGGCCACCAGCGCCAGGCCGTGCCGCTCGAGTACCGGTTCGAGCGCCTCGAGATGCGACTCCTGCAGGCCGCGAAACATGAAGTAGCTGGGATACTCCGGTGCGGGCACCGGCGCCGGCAACCCGGCCCCGAACCGCAGCAACAGCTGCGCCACGATCTCGTCGGCACAGCTGAAGTCGAGGACGCCCACCTTCGAGAAGTCGAGGACGGCCATGCGCTGGCCGGGCATCTCGCGCAGCATCGTCTCGAGCTGCCCGCGCACCGCGCGCCCGGTGGCTCGCGTCACGAGGTTGCTGTACAGGTCGCACTCGGCGCGGGAGAGCGCCGTCAGGAGATCCAGCGGCATCGGAGTCGGCGTCATGGCGTGAGCAACTGCGGAATGGTGATCTGCATCTGGGCGCCGGGAAACGGTGCGAGGTTTTCCACCAGCGCCTGATCATCGTCCCACGACGGGATGATGCCGATGCGCGCCGTCCCACTGCGGATCGAGAGCTTGGCGTCCCACTTCTTGACGTACCGGCGAATGCCAAGGATGCCCTGTCCGCGGCCCGGATCGTGGAAGCGGCTCGTCGCGCGTAACACGGCCGCCTCGAGCGCCGCACCGTCATCCCACCGGCTCATCGTCGACCCGCGGGTCGGGCCGAGCGACTGGCGGAACCCCAGGCCCGCATCGCTCACGGCGATCACGACCACGCGCCGCCCCAGCCGCTTCTCCCAGTTGTACGTCTGTACCGCCACCCACCCCGGTCCACCGGCGTGTTCGATGATGTTCTGGCAGCTCTCCGACATCACCACCGAGAAGCCCATCGAGCTGCTGGGTGGAAACCCGAGCGTCTCCATGATCGCCTTCGATCGGTCCTGGATGTGCGCGACCACATGCTGCACATCCTCGGTCTGCGCGATCGGTGTGACCTCGAGGAAGAAATTCGAGTCGCCCTTGCGTGACTTGCCGACGGGACGCGTGAACTCGTACAGTGTCTCCGCGTGCTCGAAGAATCCGGAGCGCGCCCAGTAGCTGGCGGTGTTCGGATCCTCCGGCGGGATGAACTGCGCCCGCTCGCCGAACGATTGTGCCAGCGTCAGGAGCCCCACCAGGCCATACGGACTGGACCAGCGCGTGTGCCGCGCATCCACCAGCACTCGCATCCCCTCCGGCAGCGCCGCTCGCGCCTGCAGCAGCGACTCGAAGCTCGTATCATCCAGCGACGGCGGGACGGTCAGGACGGTGCTCACGACGGGGCCAGTTCTCCACGGAGGTAGTGCGCCAGCCCCGAGGCACCACGGTGCCGCACGTTGCGCGCGGCGGCGCGGTGGGCCAGCCGCATGGCATCCGTGAAGGTAGTGCCTGCAAGCAAGTGCGAGAACTGTGTCGCACCCCACACGTCACCACATCCTGTCGGGTCGCCTGGATCGGGATCGAGCAGGTCGGGATCGATCGGGACGAGCGCCGTGCTCACCGCGCTCAAGGCCGAGGACGAGACCGGTGTTGCGATGTCCGGCAGTCGCGAGAAGCCCGGGGCCGCGAAGTACACGGCACCCTTCTTCCCGAGCGTCACGCAGAGCAGGTGCACCCCACTCGACAGCGCAGTGGCGGCGAGCGCCATCGGGTCGGCCGCCATCAGCTGCATCTCGTCCTCGTTCACCTGCAGCACGTCGCAGCACCGGCACCACGCCGCCGCGTCGGGCAGGGGCTCGGGAATGCGCAGGCCGCTCGCATCCACGCCCAGCGTCTTCGAGTGCAGGTCGCAGTAGATCGGCCCTGCGAACTGTGCGCGCAGCAACTGCATCGTCTCGAGGTCCAGCTCCCAGCCGGCGATGAAGTTCACGTACAACGCATCGAGGTCGGCGAGCAGCGGTCGCAGGCCAAGCCACGACCAGGGTGGCACGCCGCCGGTGAGCACCTCGGTGCGTCGCTCGTCGCTGACGTACCGCAGTTCGACACGATTGTTGGGCTGCGGCACCTCGATCAATGCGGCATCCGGTGCGGCGCGCCGCAGCGTACGGATGAACTCCGTGGCCTGCCGCTGCAGGTCCGCGCCGACCTTGATCAGCGGCACGATCTCCCACTCGTCAGTCAGTGCCGCATCGAGCGCGGACAGGGCGTAGGTGATCCCGCCCCACTCCTGCACGGGTTCGGTGCGGATGTCCCGCCCGTGGATGACGTCCCAGACGAAGGTGCCGATCACGCCGAGGCGCTTGCGTCGTGGTGCCCTCACGCCGGCTGCAGACCGGTCTGCGCGCGGAAGCCGGCAACGGCGCCGACGACGCCAGCACTGCTCCCCAGCGCGCCGGGCACGATGCGGCAGGCATCCACCGCAGGCGCGAAGGCACGCCGCCGCACCTCGGCCTTGAGTGGCGCGAACAGCGCCTCGCCGGCGTTGACCACGCCTCCGGCCAGCACCACCACCTCGGGATTGAGAATGTTGAGCAATCCGCCGAGCCCCGCGCCAAGGAATCGCGCCGTCTCGCGCACGACGTCCAGCGCGAGCGGGTCGCCCTGATTCGCGGCGGTATAGACCATTTGCGCCGTCACCTTTTTCAGGTCGCCGCCGCAGAGACCGAACAGCACGCCCGCCGCCTCGTTCGCCAGCGCCTCGCGCGCGCGCTCCGCGATGGCAGTGCCGGAGGCGTACGCCTCGAGGCAGCCGTAGTTGCCGCAGCCGCAGCGGCGTCCGTTGGAGTCGATCGTCACATGCCCGATCTCGCCGGCCACCCCCGACACGCCGTGAAAGAGCGCGCCGTCGAGAATGATGCCGCCACCGATGCCAGTGCCGATCGTCACGCCAATCACGTTCCTGGCGCCCTTCGCCGCCCCGGTCCACCACTCGCCGAGCGTGGCGCAGTTGGCGTCGTTGTCGAGCGTGGTGCGCAACCCCGTCGCCACCTGGACGCGATCGCGCAGCGGGAACATCTTCCAGCCGAGATTGGGCGCCGTGATCACCACGCCCTGCGCACGATCGAGTGGCCCCGGCGCCCCGATGCCGATTCCCAGGAAGTCGTCGCGCACCGCGCCAGTCTCGGCGCTGGTGACGGTGATCACGTCCTCGACCATCTGCACGATCCGCTCGACCACCGAGTCCGGCCCCTGGACCGCGTGCGTCGGCGACGAACGGAACGCGATCTCGCGCGAACCGTCTTCCGGCATGGCACCGACGACGATGTTCGTGCCACCGAGGTCGACTCCGATGATGTAGCGGGAACGCGTGGGCATCGATGCGGCGGGGCCAGTGAGGGTCAGCGACGGAGCAGGGGCACGATGCCCTCGGCCACGGTGCGGGCGGAAATCTCGCGCATGCAGCGAAAATGACCACGGGGGCACCGTTGTGGGCCATGGGCCGAGCAGGGCCGGCAGTCGAGGCCGGGCGCGTGCTCGGCGATGGCGCGCTCGGGTGCGAGCGGCCCGAATCCGAACGCGGGCAGCGTCGGACCGAACACGGTGAGTGTCGGCGTCCCCATGGCGCTGGCAAGGTGCTGCGGCAGCGAGTCGTTGGTGACGATCCCGGCGGCGCGACCGATCAACGCCGCCGATGCCAGCAGTGTCAGGCGACCAGTCGCATCGAGCACACGGCCGGGTGCCGCAGCCACGAGCGCTGCAGCCAGCACCCCATCCTCGGCACCGCCGGCCACCACCACGCCCAGGTCCGCCGGAAGCTCGGCGATCAGCGGCTCGAAGCCGGGCCAGCGCTTCGTCGCCCAGACGCTGCCCGGCGCCAGCACCACGAAATGCGCGCCGTCGAATGGGGCGCTGGCCAGCAACGCGTCCACGGCGGCTTGGTCGGCCGGCGACGGATGCAGCGAGGGCGCGGGTGGCGACAGTTGCAGGTCTGGGCTCGCGAGGTGAAACAGGCGCGTTGCATGATGCAGGTCACGCCGGTACGCGACACGCGTCGTGTAGAGTCGCGCGCCCGCGGAGGTGTCGAAGCCGACACGCATGGGAATGCGCGCCAGCCACGCCAGAGCGGCGCTGCGCCACGAGCCCTGTGCCAGATAGGCGGCGCCGTAGCGCTCCGCACGCAGCGATGCGGCGAGCGCCCGCAGCCCGCCGACACCCCGGTCGCGACCGCGCTTGTCGTAGCGGATCACGCGCCGAACTGCGGGGTGCCCCTCGAGCAGCGCCCCGCCGGCGGGTGTCGTCACCACATCCACCGGTCCCCGGGTGGCCAGGTGTGACAGCAGCGGCGTGGTGAGCACCACGTCGCCCAGAAACGACGTCTGGATGACGAGCGATGACGACTCGGGGGCGGCGCGACCGGCGCTGCCCACGAATCAGTCGACCTGCAGCACGGCGAGGAAGGCTTCCTGTGGAATCTCCACCGCACCGACCTGCTTCATGCGCTTCTTGCCTTCCTTCTGCTTCTCGAGAAGCTTGCGCTTGCGGCTGATGTCGCCGCCATAGCATTTCGCGAGCACGTCCTTTCGCAGCGCCTTCACCGTGGTCCGCGCGACGATCTTCATGCCGATCGCGGCCTGGATCGCCACCTCGAACAACTGCCGCGGGATCAGATCCTTCAGTTTCTCCGCGATCTTGCGGCCCTGCTCCTCGCTCTTGTCGCGATGGATGATGACGCTGAACGCGTCGATCGGGTCGCCATTGATGAGCATGTCGAGCTTCACCAGCTCGCTGGGCCGATAATCGAGCATCTCGTAGTCGAGGCTCGCGTAGCCGCGGCTGACGGTCTTCAGCTTGTCGAAGAAGTCGAGGATGATCTCACCGAGCGGAAACTCCCAGTCGAACTCGACACGCTTGGTGTCGAGGTACGACATGTTCTTGTAGATGCCGCGGCGGTCGGTGCCGAGCGTCATGATGGGCCCGATGTACTCCACCGGCGCCATGATGCGCGCCTTCACGTAGGGCTCCTCGACGCGGTCGATCGTGGACGCGTGCGGCATGCGCGATGGGTTCTCGATCAGCTCCATCTCCCCGTCGGCCCGGTACACGTGGTACTCCACGCTGGGCACCGTCGTGACGAGGTCGAGGTTGTACTCGCGCTCCAGGCGTTCCTGCACGATCTCCATGTGCAGCAGGCCGAGGAACCCGCAGCGGAAGCCGAAACCAAGGGCCGTGGACGTCTCCGGGGAGTACTGCAGCGAGGCGTCGTTCAGCTTCATCTTTTCCAGCGCATCACGCAGCTGCTCGTAGAGCTGCGTGTCGGTCGGATAGATGCCGGCGAAGACGAAGCTCCGGACTTCCTGATAGCCCGGCAGTCCTTCGGGGGCACGGTTGACGACGTCGAAGATCGTGTCGCCGGCGCGCGTCTCGCTCACGCTCCGCACGCTCGCCACCACGTAGCCCACCTCGCCCGCCTGCAACTTCTCGGTGGGCACCTGACGCAGCTGGAGCGAGCCCACCTCGGCCACCTCGTACTGATTGTCGCTGGCGCCGAAGGTGATCTTCATGCCCTTCCTGATCTCGCCGTCCACGACGCGAACGCTCGGAATGGCGCCGCGGTACTTGTCGTAGTACGAGTCGAAGATCAGCGCGCGCAGCGG
>Ga0105045_10005139_pt1 | contig 11481 bp, 7 predicted proteins | sample MAT02_FD_78089 | JGI IMG/M metagenome (GOLD analysis project Ga0105045, IMG submission 78089) | Freshwater microbial communities from Lake Fryxell liftoff mats and glacier meltwater in Antarctica - MAT-02 (megahit assembly) | ecosystem: Environmental > Aquatic > Freshwater > Ice > Liftoff... | reverse complement strand
TCGGGAAAATCCAGACCCGCAGCATCGTAAACACCCCCGCCAAGTTCGGCAATACCAACAATCCTGGCTCCTGCCTCATAGAGGAAATTCGCCGCATGGAACCCCACATTGCCAAGCCCTTGGACAATCACGGATTTTCCTTCAATGCCCGTAGTCAGCCCCAAATCGGCCATATCATCTTCGTGAGAGACGCACTCCCGAATCCCAAAAAACACACCCAATCCGGTAGCTTCACGCCGTCCCGGGATTCCATGTAGTTCGAGTGGCTTGCCAGTGACGCAGGCATAAGGATGCAGCTCATTAAAGTTCATAGCGCGGTAGGTGTCCGCGATCCACGCCATCTCCTGCTCGCCGGTTCCGTAGTCGGGAGCCGGCACATCAACGGCAGGGCCAATAAACATTTTTTTGACCAACTCGGCTGTGTATCGCCGGGTAACACGTTCGCGAAATCCCGGAGAGGAGGATCGCGGATCAATGCACACCCCGCCTTTGGCCCCGCCAAAAGGCAGCCCCACGAGCGCACATTTATAGGTCATCAACGCCGCCAAAGCGACCACCTCATCCTGAGTCACATCAAGGCTGAATCGGATCCCTCCTTTGCAAGGGAGCCGGTGGTGACTGTGCTGCGCCCGATATCCAACCACGACAACCGTGTTCCCATCATCATCCTTCACAGGAAATTTGATCCGATAAACACTGTCGCAGGATTTGACCTGATCCAACAGCCCGGGCGGGTAATTGGTGAGCGCAGCCGCTCGGTCAAAATATTTCGAGACGGACTGATGGAAGCTGCTTCTTGCAGGAACGGGGTCAATCATGGCTATGACCCTACCCGGTCTGGGGCTTATCGCAAGCAGGCCCTCGTTAGTACATAAAAAACGCCCCGGTTTGACCCGGGGCGTTTCTTGGATTTTGGGATTAGTATTTGCGGGAAGGACGGCGATCTGAGCCGTAGTTTCCACGTCCACCACCACCACCGCCGCCGCCGCCACCACCGCCACTATTGGGTTCGCGGTCTTTGGCTTCGTTCACGGTGAGGTTTCTCCCATGGAGATCCTTACCGTTGAATTTTTCTGTTGCAGCGCGGGCACCTTCGGCGTCTGACATGGTGACAAATCCAAATCCGCGTGAGCGGCCTGTGACTTTATCATTGATCAGAATGGCTTCGTTGACGGTGCCTGCTTGTGAAAACAGATCGTTAAGGTCTGATTCGGTGGTGTCGAAGGAAAGATTCCCGACATAGAGTTTGTTTGACATATGTGTGTTTGTTTTGAGGGCTCACCTGTGTGGCTGTTTCCGATGATCGGATTTCAAATCGCCACTGAGAGTTCACGGATTTCGCCGAAAGAAACACAACTAGCAACCTACCATGCCCCTATGGGCCTCGACCCGCACCATAAGCGTGATTCCCTTGGTGGCAAGCACTATTTGCTGGGTGTTCAACTTATTTTACGCGCATTCCTGTCAGTTTACGTTAAAGGTGCCTATGGAAGTATCCAAAAAGCCTGAAGCGTGGCAGGCGATTGTCAAAAAATATCAGGAACCATCCACTCCAAAAGCCCTGTGGCAACTGGCAAATTCGCTGGGAGCGTATGCTGCCACCTGGGTGGCCATCGCGTGGAGCCTTTCGGTTTCTTACTGGTTGGCAGCGGTGCTCACGCTCTTGGCGGGGGGATTCCTCGTGCGGGTTTTTATTATTTTTCATGACTGCGGGCATGGGTCATTTTTTAAATATAAGCGGGCGAATGATGTTTTGGGATACATCACTGGCGTGCTGACCTTCACCCCTTATGCCCTCTGGAGGAAGGAACATGCGATTCACCACAGCACCTCCGGCGACCTTGACCGGCGGGGGATCGGCGATGTGCCCACCATGACCGTCGAGGAATTCCATGCGGCCCCAAGATGGAAGCAACTCGGCTACCGGTTCATTCGCAATCCGTTTGTGCTTTTTGGCATCGGGCCACTCGTCCTGTTTCTCATCAAACATCGCATGGTTCTTTCAAAAACGGCCAGCCCGCAAGAACGTCGCTCCGTGCATTGGACCAATCTCGGCATCCTTGGAATGATTGTGGTTATGAGCTTCTTGATGGGCTTTCTCCCTTATCTCCTGGTGCAAATTGGCGCGATTGCGGTGGCGGGCTCGGCGGGAACCTGGCTGTTTTATGTGCAGCACCAGTTCGAGGGAGTTACGTGGGAGCGCAAGGAGGATTGGGATTTTTTTGAGGCTGCCATTCAAGGCAGTTCCTTCTACAAACTTCCAAAGATGCTTCAGTGGTTTTCAGGAAACATCGGTTATCACCATATCCATCACCTGAGCCCGCGGATTCCAAATTACCATCTGGAGCGCTGCCACGAAGCCGAGCCGCTTTTCCAAAAAGTTCCTCCGGTGACCCTGCTCTCCAGCCTGAAATGCCTCACCTACCGCCTCTGGGACGAAACTCATCAGAAGCTGGTGGGATTTCAACGCTGATGCGGCGCAGGGTGTAATGAGAAGATGAGGTTGGAGAATCAGATCATGGCGGCGGGGCCGCGCTGGCGCCCCAGCAGAGTGGGGCGACTACAACGTTGGGTTTTCGCCCAAGGAATACGCATTGTAGCGACGGCACTCTGTTGCCGTGTCCGCCAAACCTCCACCCTTTAATCACACCTTCGGCGCAAAACGCGGATTTTTTAGGAAATTTCTTTTGCTTGGGTGATTGGGATGATACCCGAATTGGAGCCAAGGGACTAAAGGAATGCCGGGAAACACAACAGCTGACTACATTGCATCGGGATTTGAGAAGATTGATGCGGATTTAAAATTTCTGATGGAATGTCTTCGGGAGGTTCTTGAAGAGATGGGCGAGACCGAGGCGGCCCAGCACTTGCCATGGGGAGACCAGCCCATGGAATACGATGTGCAGCGACCTCCGCAGCGCATCGAGCAGGCTTTTTCCATTGCCTTTCAATTGCTGAACATGGTCGAAGAAAATGCTTCGACCCAAACCCGAAGATTTCGGGAAATTGAACATGGCCTCACCGACGAACCCGGGTGCTGGGGAGAAGAACTTTCCAAGCTTTCGGAGGCTGGTTTCACGGGGGAGGAGATTGCGGCTATTCTTCCCGAGATTCGGGTCGAGCCCGTCTTGACCGCTCATCCCACCGAGGCCAAGCGCGCCTCGGTGCTTGAACAACATCGGGCCGTGTATGGGTTACTGTCAGCGTTGGAAAGTGAAACGCTGACCCCAAGCCAGCGTGAAGCGACCCGCGATGAGATCAAAGTGGTGCTCGAGCGGCTTTGGCGCAGCGGGGAGATCCTGCTTGAAAAACCGGATGTCGCCTCCGAACGCCGGGGTGTCGCGTTTTATTTGCGGGAGGTTTTCCCGCTGGCCTTGGCGCAGTTGGACGAGAGACTCCGCCGATCCTGGAGCCAGGCGGGGTTCGATGATGCTCTGCTGGAACAGCCCCAAGCTTGGCCGCGGCTGCGGTTTGGGAGTTGGGTCGGCGGCGACCGTGACGGACACCCGCTGGTGGATGCGGAAGTGACCCAGGGAACATTGCGCGACATGCGCCTTAATGCTTTGCTCGTGATCCACCGCCACCTCGGAGCTCTCGCCGAACGCCTGCCGCTCTCCAGCAACTTCCAACGCACACCCCAAATTTTGGATGAGGCCTTGGCGCTATTGTCTGCGGAAACCTCAGAGGCCGCCAAAGAAATTGCCCTTAGATACTCTGATGAACCCTGGCGGCAATACGTGCTGCTGCTCCAGAGCAAATTGCCTATCAAAACCGGCTTGGCCGGAAATCTCGACATTAGTCTCTCGGATTCCAAATACCGGATGCCGGGCGAGTTGGATGAGGATCTGGCCCTGCTTTCGACGTCTCTTTTGGAGGTGGGGGCCGGGCGTTTGGCGTTCAATGCGGTCTGGCCGGTTCGTCGGGCCCTTGATGTTTTTGGATTCCACTTGGCCGCCCTTGATATCCGACAAAATAGCGCTTTTCATGACAAGGCCATTTCACAAATCCTCGCCGCCACCGGCCACCCGCGGCCGGATTATGAGAATTGGACGGAAGAGGAGCGCCTGGCTTATTTGAATGAGGAGCTCCTGTCTCCCCGACCCTTTCTCTACACGGATGCCGGCATTGGACCAGAAGCCGATGCCATCCTGGCTTGTTATGGCGCGCTTCGGCGTCATATCCGGAACCATGGGCGCGAGGGAGTTGGGTCGCTGATTGTGAGTATGACAAGACAGCTCTCCGACTTGTTGGTGGTGTTTGTGCTGGCACGGGAGGCCGGGTTGATGCGATGGACCCCGGAGGGTCTGGCCTGCACGCTGCCCGTGGTTCCTTTATTTGAAACCTTGGATGATCTCGAACGCAGCCCGGAGCTGATCCGCAAATTTCTTTCCCATCCGGTCACATCCCGCAGCCTGGCCTACCAGCAGAAAGACCGGACCAAGGTGCTTTCTCTGCCACACAGACAGCCCATCCAGCAGGTCATGATCGGCTATAGCGACAGCAACAAAGATTGCGGCACTGTTGCGAGTCAGTGGGTCCTGCACAAAGCCCAGTTGGCCATCTCGCAGGCGGCAGGCCCGACCCGGATCAGGTTTTTTCATGGCCGGGGAGGGACGATCAGCCGCGGGGCCGGGCCGACCCACCGATTTTTAGGTGCTCTGCCGCATGGGTCCATTCAGGGAGATCTGCGGGTCACCGAGCAAGGTGAGACGATCGCCCAGAAATACTCAAACCTCATCACCGCCACCTATAACCTTGAGCTGCTCATGGCGGGAGTGACCGGATTTAGTGTGAGGGAGAAAAAAGCTCCCGCGGCGCATGGTGACACTGCGGAGATTTGGGAGGTGCTGGCTTCCGCAAGTCAGAGCGCCTACCGTCAACTGATCGACCATCCCCGGTTTATGACTTTTTATTCTCAGGCGACCCCCATCGACGCCTTGGAGATCAGCAGCATTGGATCGCGTCCGGCCCGACGGACTGGTCGAAGGACACTTGCCGACCTTCGGGCGATTCCGTGGGTCTTCAGTTGGAACCAAAGCCGCTACTATTTGCCAGGCTGGTTTGGTGTCGGCGCGGGCTTGGAGCATTTGGCGGAGCATCGCCCGGAAGACTTCCAAAAGCTCTGCGCGAACCTGCGATCTTCCCCGTTTGCCTATTACGTCTTCACGAATGTGGAAACCAACCTCGCGAGTTCCGATGAAGAGATCATGGCGCGGTATGCCGGATTGGTTTCCGAATCGGAGTGCCGGGAGGAGATCCTTGGTACGATCCTCTCGGAATTTCGTAGAACCAAAAATCTGATGGCCGAGCTCTTCGGAGGCAGTCTCGAGAAACGTCGTCCAAGGATGCTCAAAACCCTTGGCCTCCGTGCCAAGGCCCTCCATGCCTTGCACGAACAACAAATCGCCACGCTTTCCCGGTGGCGTGCGGCCCGGGAAGCGGATTCCCAGGAAGCCGAACGCCTGCTCCCCAGCGTCCTGCTCTCTATCAACGCCATCGCAAGCGGCCTCCGAACCACGGGCTAGTTATGGCAGAAATCTTCCAACCTTCTGCCATCCAAAAAATTGGCGAGACCCTGGCCATCGCATGGTCGGATGGTCGCGAGGATTATCTCTCGCTGACCCTGCTGAGAAAGGCCTGTCCTTGCGCCTCGTGCAATGGCGAGCCGGATGTGCTTGGCAAGCCCGGCCAGGCCACCGTGGAACCCAATTCCGCTTCTGCGGATCTCAGGAGCTGGCAACTGATCGGCGGATACGGGCTCCAACCCCGATGGGCGGATGGCCACTCCACCGGCATCTACTCCTTCGGCTACCTCCGCCGACTGGGAGAAGAGGATTAAATGCGGGGGAGTCAGAAGGAAGAATAGCAGCTTCCGGGTCAAGAAAGTGGCGGGAGCTTCCAGCGCCCTTCAGAAGGCGTGGCAGCAGGACCCGTTACGAGCAGCCAGCCAAATTATGTGGCAATGTCCGGCAGGTGCCATACGATGACATCTGAATCGATGAACTGTGCATTTAAAGAATGGGCGCTTGTTTGTGAAGCGCTGGGCAGCGGGCTCCAGAGTGTGATCGTTCGTAAGGGCGGCATCGCCGAGGGGCGTGCCGGATTTTCTTTTCGTGAGAAGGAGTTTTTTCTTTTTCCCACATGGTTCCACGAGCAGTTGGGGCGGACCCGGTTGCCACAGGAAACCGCACTACCCGAAGAACCGGGTGAGGATTTGGAAATCCGTTATGCCGTGACCATCGAATGGAGCGGGTTTGTGGAAGATTGGGAAAAGGCCAAAGCGCTGGAGGCTCTCCATGTGTTGGCTGAGGCCGTTGTGCAAGAAAGGTTTCTCTACGAAGAAAAGAAGGGGGTTTACGTGGCCTTTGTTCGGGTTTTCCGCCTCGATCCGCCTCAAAAAATCAAAAATGAAAGTCAATACGGCGGGTGCCGCTCCTGGGTGGATTTGGCGGATTTAGGCGAGTGCGCGATGGTTTCCGTGATCAGCGATGAAGAACACTCCCGGCGCCGGGACGTGCTTACACGCGTTTTGGGGCTCTGATCCCGCCCAAGATTCGGGAATCTTCTCTCCTTTCGGGGGACCTGTTCGAAAAAAGCCGTCTTATTTCGAGTTGTGGTTTCTTTTTGGCATTTTGCCGGATTCCTCTACTTTAACCCCTCATGCAAATCACTTCCGGCAAAGTCGTCCTCATCGACTACACGCTCACTGACGATAAAAAACAAACCATCGACTCTTCGGAGGGTCACGAACCCTTGGCCTATATCCATGGCAATGGCCAGATCATTCCGGGTTTGGAAAAGGCGCTTGATGGCAAGGTCGCCGGCGATGCCCTCCAAGTGGATATTTCGCCCGAGGAAGGTTATGGCGAACATGACAGCGAGAAAATCATTATCATCCCGCGATCGCAAGTCGAAGGCGTGCCGGACCTCAAAGTCGGCAGTCAGCTCCAAGCCGGCGGCGGCCAAGGTCCGCAAGTCGTCACCGTCAAAAAAGTCACCGATGACGAAGTGACCCTCGACGGCAACCACCCGCTCGCAGGAACGCATCTCCACTTTGACGTGACCATCCGCGAAGTCCGCGATGCCACCGAGGAAGAACTCTCCCACGGCCACGTCCACGGCCCCGGCGGCCACCACCATTAGGGCCATCCGGCAAAGAGCGCGGTCCTGACAAGCAGGACCCTCCAGCAGAGGAGGACTTGCCGGGTGAGCCTCTGCCATGCAGGAAAACCTCTTCTGGAGGGCTCTGCTTGTCAGAGCCGCCATCCGGCAAAGAGCGCGGTCCTGACAAGCAGGACCCTCCAGCGGAGGCGGAATTTCCGGGTGAGCCTCTGCCCACGCTGAAAAACCTCAAGGGCACCGAACTGGAAGTCCACTACGTCACCGTGTTGCGCGAACTCGCAGGCAAGTCAGGTATGCTCGGCCAGATTGTGAGGGTGAAAGCGAAATGCTCTCCTGAGATTTTGTATTGGTCGAGGGTATCCGGGCCGCAACTGTTTGTGCCAAGGCCGCGGTGGTGGGCATCGATGCTGAGGATTGTTTCGGAACGCGGCGTCAAATCCGTGGTGTGTTTGGCCTGATAGAGGTCCTCGGGTGCAAAGTGGCTGGCGTTGAATTCGAAGGGGAGTGCCCCGGCGATGTGAAGGGAGGGTGCTTGTTTGCTGCTGCGCAGGGAGAGCCATCGGACATCCGTAAAATGACCATGTTCCTGCGGCATCACATAATCAACATAGGTGTCCGAGACCTTGGTGTGATGGATGGCAAGCAGGCTTCCAGCTTTGCGGTCCGCATAATTCTCATGGGGCCCTCTTCCAAAAAACGTGAGATTCTCATAACCAGGAACCAGATCCATTCGGAGACCAATGCGAGGAAGGTCCACAAGATCCTTGCTTCCCAACCGGACTTCGTTGGAAATTACAAGCCGACCATCGGAGTGCAAGGTGTAGCAGTGAACGTGGGAAAAATCCGCCCACCGTTTCCGCCCCGAGGCGGCATGTTGAAGCGTGACAAAAATCGAGCCGTCCGGGTTGGTTTGCCATGTCAGGGACTTGGGGCGGTGCTCAAGGGGGTGGGTGATGAGGCCCAGTTTCTGCCATTTTCCAAGCACCTTCGTGTCTTGTCCGGTCCAGAGCTTGAGTCCGTCATTGTCCGTGGCTGCGCGGTTGATTTGAAGCAGCGGGCCGCGGGCAAGCAGTTCGTGTCCCCGGATTTTTAGCGAGTGAAGGGTCGCTGTTTTTCGATCAAAACCTGCGACGACATCCCCGGCGCGAAGGGTGACTCCCGAGGGAGTATCGATGGCCACAACGTTTCGCAGAGAAGGCGCGCTTTTCGCGTTTTTTGGTGTTGCTTTGGAAAGCCTCAATTGTGTCCATGCCACTTCGTGACCCTTCCTGGCGTAGAGACTGCCCTTGCGGGTAAAAAACCGAAGGGTTAAGTGGGCTTCTTGGGTTGTGGGGGGATTCTCGACAGGGACTGACAAAATTCCCAAGGCTCCCGGTGAAAGCCGAGGGATGGGGAGGGCGCCCGTGGCCTGCGACTGGCCATCAAGGAGCAACTCCCATGTGCCCTGAAGATGGGAGAGATCAAGGAAATCATGGTCATTCTGGATCCGGATCTTGGCCGTGCCTTGTCGGAAAGAAATCAACTCCGCCGAGACTGGCTGGGCCAGGTGTTTGAATTCCCACATCGCAGGGTGTGGCACGCGGTCCGCTGACACCAATCCATCGCAAACAAAATTCGCATCATTTGGCGTGTCTCCAAAATCCCCGCCATAAGCAAAAAATTCTCGTCCATCCTTTGTCTTCTGACGGATGCCGTGATCCAGCCACTCCCAGATGAAACCGCCTTGGATTCCGGGTTTTGTTTTGAAGAGGTGGAAATAATCTGAGAGCGAGCCATTAGAATTCCCCATGGCATGGGAATATTCGCAGAGGATAACCGGGCGCTCCAGAGGGTGCAGGAGGCGCTTGCTGAGTGGTGGACGGATGGTTTTCTGCTCCGGGTTGAGGTGAGAGAACCCGACAGCCTCGAGGGTCCCGGCTTGGAGGTTTTTGTCGGCATCAGCTTTCCAATGCGCGGTCACAAGGTCACTCCAAAGTGCCAAATTCTCTAACGATTCATACATCGGACAAATCACGTCCGTTCCCAGCGCATGATGCGCCCAAGTCAGGGAGCTCTGGCCCTTGGAAATGGCGCCCTCGTAGTGAAGCGGACGCGTCGGGTCGTATTCGCGAACCCAGGCGGCTGCGGCGGCATGATTTGGCCCGTAGCCAGACTCGTTGCCGAGGGACCAAAAAATGATGGAGGCGTGATTTTTGTCGCGAACAACCATTCTCATCACACGGTCCAGCCATGCGGTGGCGTAGCGGGTATCCTGACAGAGCCAATTATGGAAGTCATGGGACTCCGCGTTGGCCTCATCAATCACATACAGCCCGTATTCATCGCACAGATCCAACCAGCGGGGATCATTCGGATAATGCGATGTGCGGACAGCATTAAAATTGAAACGCTTCATCAACCGGACGTCCTGAAGCATCGTCTCGTAAGGAACGGCCTTGCCGGTGTCGGGGTGATGGTCATGACGGTTCACGCCCTTGATGAGAACCCGGCGGCCGTTGATGAGCAAATTCCGGTTGCCGATTTCAATACGACGAAAGCCGATGCGGGTGCTGGTGTGAGTCTCGCCATCCGGGGATTTCAGAGTCACAACGACCGTGTATAAAACCGGTGTCTCATGCGACCAGAGCCGAACCCGGGGCACCGCCGCTGTGAGATCGATGCGAAGATGGTTGGGTTGATTGCACCAGCGGGTTTCCCGGGTTTCAAGATTGGCACGGATGGGTTTTTTAAAGACGCCCTTGCCATCCGGATCAAAGAGCTGGAGCTCCGCCGCGATGCCTTGAGGGATGGGCCCCGCTCCGCTGATTCCCAAGTGCACGGAGACATCCAACCTGGCAGTTTTGAGATCCTCGCTGAGCGTCGGTCTTGCCATCAGATCGGCGACAAAGGTTTTGGGAGAGGAGATCAAATAAACCTCCCGGTGAAGCCCGGCAAGCCACCACTGGTCCTGGTCTTCGATAAAGGAAGCATCCGACCACTTGATGACGATCGCTGTGAGCACCTGCGGTTTGCCGGGCTTGATCAGCGGGGAGATATCAAACTCCGCCGGCAGACAGGAATCCTTGGAAAGTCCCACCGCAACCCCATCCAAATAAACCGCAAGCACACTGGTCGCTCCTCCAAAGTGCAGAACCGTGCGGCGGGCTTGCCACGCCTTCGGCACCGTGAACGATCGTTGGTAGATTCCGGTCGGATTGTCCATCGGCACGTGTGGCGGGAGGTTGGGCCATGGCATTTGGACATTGGTGTAATGCGGCTTCTTGTGGCCCTGCATTTCCCAATTCCCGGGGACTTGGATCGACTCCCATGGTGGTGATTTTTTAGCGAGGCTGCTTATGGCTTCCCCGGGACTGGCCTCCAAGCGGAATTCCCAGGCCCCATCAAGCGACAGAAAAAAAGGCGACTTTTCGCGCTTGCCAACCGCCGCCTGCCTGGCTGTGGAAAACGGATAAAAGGTCGCGCGAGGCGGGAGTTTGTTCAGTGAAGTGACCTCGGGGTTTTCCCAAGTGCGAATCAAACCGTCGTGGATCATCCGGGGGAGTTTGAAACGGGAATCCCCTCACTTGCAAGACCCCTTTAACTTTTGGGATTATGAGATGGCCAGGCAGGGTGGCCTCCGCGTATTTTCCTTGCGTGACTGAACGTTATTCCCGACCTGAAATGCGCGCCCTTTGGGACGAGCAACGCAAACTTGAAATCTGGCTTGAGATCGAAATTCTTGCCTGCGAAGCCATGGCCGAACTGGGCTCCATCCCCAAAGAAGATGCTGTCACCATTCGCGAAAAGGCCTCCTTCGACATCGACAAGGTCCGCGAAAATGAACGAAGGACAAATCATGACGTGATTGCTTTCCTCGAAGATGTGGCCACTTATGTTGGCCCCGCCTCGCGTTGGATTCATCAGGGCCTGACCTCCTCGGACCTGCTTGACACAACACTCGCCGTGCAAATGAACGAGGCCACGGGGATTTTGCTTGATGATCTGCATGCGCTTCGCAAGGCCATTGCAGCTCGGGCTATTGAACACAAATTCACGCCTATGATTGGCCGCAGCCATGGGATCCATGCAGAACCCATTAGTTTTGGCCTCAAGCTGGCGCTCATGTTTGATGAGTTTGGCCGGGCCATCGAACGGTTGCAGCAAACTCGGGAGCGGGTTCGTGTGGGCAAGGTCAGTGGAGCGGTGGGAACGCATGCCCACTTAGATCCCGCCGTGGAAAAATCGGTCTGCGCACACCTGGGCCTCATCCCGGCAACCCTCTCCACACAAATCGTGCAGCGGGACCGTCATGCCGAGTTTGTCACCACCCTGGCCCTCATCGCCGGTTCCATTGACCGCTGGGCCACGGAGTTCCGTCAT
>Ga0105045_10005137_pt1 | contig 11482 bp, 13 predicted proteins | sample MAT02_FD_78089 | JGI IMG/M metagenome (GOLD analysis project Ga0105045, IMG submission 78089) | Freshwater microbial communities from Lake Fryxell liftoff mats and glacier meltwater in Antarctica - MAT-02 (megahit assembly) | ecosystem: Environmental > Aquatic > Freshwater > Ice > Liftoff... | reverse complement strand
TACATGCCCAACGGCAAACAGCACGTGGACAACCATACGCTGGTGGATCACGCCATGCCCAACTCGTACAGCAACGAACTCTATAAAGGCATTCTGGACGGTAACGGCACAGGGGTATTCAACGGTAAAGTCTATGTCCGGCCCGACGCCCAGAAAACCAATGCCTACCAGTCGTGCAAGAACGTAGTGCTGTCGTCCGGCGCGAGCATGAACACCAAGCCACAGCTCGAAATCTACGCCGACGACGTAAAATGTTCGCACGGCACCACCACGGGGCAGTTGAACGACGAAGCCTTGTTTTACATGCAGAGCCGGGGGATTCCGAAAGACGAAGCCCGGACGCTGTTGCTCTACGCCTTTGTGCAGGACGTCTTGAGCCAAATCAAAATCCAGCCCATCCGCGAATACCTGGAGGGCGTAGTCCGGCAGAAGCTGGGCGAGTAAGTTTTTCTGTCATTTCGCGTTTTCTGTCATTCCGACGAAGGAGGAACCTCTACGTAGAGCCAATCATAACTACACAGAGATTCCTCCTTCGTCGGAATGACAAAACCACGCATCAGAAACTGTACTGCGCGTACAGTAGCGTCATGCGGGGCAACAGCGGAAATACGCCCGCCGACACGACGGTAGGCGTGATGGTTAGCTGCCGGTAGCTGGTCTGGTTGAGCAGATTCTGAGCTTCGAGCCGGGCGCTGAGCCGGGGCGTAAACTGGTGGTTGACATTAGCTTTCAGAAAGAAATAATCGTTCTGCTGAATCCGGCTCAACTCTGCTGTTAGGCCCGCCTGCCAGGTTTTCTTCCGGTAAAAAAACGTGGTGTAGGCCGTAAACGCCGTGAACCGCTGTTTAAACTGCTGGTCAATCTGCGTAGCGGTGAGGTTGGTTTGGCGGTACGTAGCAACCACTTCCATATTTAGGGGTGACTCGAACACCGAAATGTACTTGGCCGTAATACTGGGCATCAGACTGACCGTGCTTCGCTCCTGCCCGTTTACCACCTGCCGCGCCTGACTCTGCGTGACGTTGATGAGAAGCCGGATATTTCCCGACAGCGGATACACGAGTTTTTCGAGCGTACTGCTCAGGCCGTTGGTCTGTACGTTAGGCGTGTTGATGAGGCTGGAAATACTGAAATCGGGCGTGAAGCGCAGGTCGGCGAAGTTCCAGAGCGTATTGGAGCGGACGGTAAATGCCGTGACGAAAAATGTCATCCGCCGGAGAGCTATGTCGGTAAACAGATAGCTGAGCGAAAGCTGGTCGCGGGTGTCGAACAGCAGGCCCGACTGCCCCCGCTGCGCCGACCGAAAATCCGTGACCACCGCCCGGTTAAGAAGATACGAGTTGGAAATAACAGCGGCCTGATGCTCGTAGGCCAGAATAACCCGGCTCAACCGGCCCAGCTTGTATGACCCCGTCAGGTTGGCCTGCACCGGGTTTCGGGTCTCGCGCTCCCCGTCTGTTTCTGCCGATACGTGGTTGAGTTGCGTATAGCCCCACAGTTCGAACAGCGGCCAGATCAGCTTGCCCGACGTGCGGCTGTACAGCGTTTGGCGAGTCAGAGTCAGCACACTGTTGCCGATAGATACCGGGCCGTTTTGCTGGGTCAGGTCGGCTCCGAAGTGGTTATGATGGTAGCCCACCTGCTGCTCGAATTTACGGGTTTTGGTACCGTACAACCACCGCGCCTGACCCACGTAAAGCTGGTTATCCTGCGCCACAACCTGCCCAAACGGACGGTTACTCGCCATAGAATCGGCAAAGAGTGTTTGCGCAAAAACGGGATTTAGCCGGGCGTCGTAGCGTTCGGTAAGCTGGGTGCGCGTGACCTGCGCCGACAGCACAAATACGTTGGTGGCGTTAAGTTTGTGCGTCAGTTCCAGCACGTGCCGACTGTCTTGCAACTGGTTGGTAAACTGCTGCGGAAACACCGTTCGTGTGTCGGTGGTGTCAACGCGGGCGGTGGTAAACTGCGTGGTCTGGGCGAGGTCGATGGTTTTGGTACCGACGGTGCCCCGGTACAGCAACGCCGTTTCTGCGGAGAGGTCATAATCGGCCTGAACGCGGAGGTGGGCCAGCGCCGGGCGTTGCCGGAGCGTATCGGCCTGTTGATACGTCAGCGGCACATCGCCAATGAGCCGGTATGACTGGAACCGCCCGGCCTGCACGCGGTCCTGCATGAGCGACAGGTTGGCCGTAATTTTCAGCTTTTTCACCGGATTATACGTCATATTGAGCGTACCGACGCGCTCGTTGTTCAGGTTTTCGAGCGGCAGGTTAAGATTGCGCACAAACGGCTGGGCAGTCTGCGTAAACGGGCGAACGAGTTGCTCACTACTGGGGCGGTCGTCGGGCAGGACGCTGGCCTGGGCATCGCTTAGGTCGAGCCGCCGGATGCCCGTGTTGTTGGCCGACAGCACCGCAAAGGCTTTTATTCGTTTGGTGTATGAAAACAGATTGCCCGAGCCATTGTACCGCTGCGGCCCCCCCCCCGCGTCTATTGAGCCGAACAGCAGCTTTTTGCGGTCGCCTTTCACGGTCAGGTTCAGCACCGTCTGGTTGGATTCCTCTACGCCCCGCAGCAGTTTATTGTCCGAGTAGCGTTCAATGGCCTGCACCTCGTTCAGTACGGCGGGGTTAATACTGCGGGTAGCCAACTGATAGGCATTACCAATCAGGTTATCGCCATCGAGCAGCACCTTCTCGATACGTTTGTTTTTAAAGAAAATGTCGCCGTTTTCCTCAACCCGTACATTGGGCATTTTCTTCAGTACCTCTTCCAGCGTCTGCTCCGACCCGTTCCGAAACGCATCGACCTTGTAGCGCGTCGAATCACCCTGTTCGCGCACGGGAATCCGGGCCGTTACCTGCACCTCGTTCAACACCAGGCTTCCCGACTCCATACCAATGTCGATGGGATTTTTAGCGTCCGCTGGCAATGGCTGAACTACGGTGCGGTAGCTAATGTGCGAAATACTGAGGTAGTACGATTTGCCTGCGTCCCGCCCATAGCTAAGCGTGAATTCTCCGGCAGCACCCGTGCGGGCAAAAGCAACGACAACGCTATCCGGCAAAATTCCCGCCGTTACGTACGCTGACTCAATGGGCTGACGGGTGGTAGCGGCAACAACCTGCCCACGCAGTGCAGTCTGAGCGAAAGCACACAGACAAGGTTGCAGGGCTATCAAAAATAAAATCAGGCGCATAGCCTATTTTCCATCAAGACATTCGGGGAAATTCACAACAGGTTTTGTACCCGGTAAAGCGTCCGCTGAGCCGCTGAGAAACTTCATCATCTTGTCCTGCTCAACAACTTCGATTTTCCGGTATGCTTCGTAGCTGTAAACCGGGTCGCCGAGGTAAGGCGGGGCAATCTTGTATGTTTTGGTGGACGTTGGGTAGTTAACTATCAGTAGCTTATAGGTCATGTCGGCCCGTTCGTTGTAAGCTTCCACAATCAGTCCCGGTAAACCACTAAGTTTGGCAGGGCCGATACTGAGCGGAATGGCTGTTGTAAACCAAACCGTATAGTTAGCACACCGGAAAGTCATCGTCGCCTTCTGGCAGTCGTAAAGACCGATCCGTTTTTTATCGGATTCCAGTTTCCAGTTAAACGTCGGTATGGTATCCTGAACCACACACCGCTTACTGTTTGAAAAGGCAGTACGATTAATTAATGCTTTGGTGTTATAATTTTGGTAAATGATAAAATCCTTACCGTCGTCCGTTTCATCGACCCGATTCACCGTAATTCTGGTGTCGCCTTTCACAATCGTTTCTGGCTCCGAATTGGCCTGTGCTTTTTTTGCGTACTGGACATACACGCTCGCCATGTCATTATAAAACAAGTCTTCAGTCCCTGCGTCGATTACCGTCCCCATTATAGCTACGCTTTTTTGATAGCTAAACATTGCCTGTGGTAACTCATGCTGTCCCATAACAGGTAGGAAAACAGACGTTAGCAGGCAGAGTAAGCATATAGTTTTCATTTATTAGATTTGGTCAAAAAGTGTCTGTATGAATCTGTTGATGAGCATTTTTTATTAGGACGGCTAAGTCAATAGCTATCGACTTAGCCGTCCTGTGTGCGTGAGTGTCTCTGCTCCCAACACGGAGCAGAGACACTCAGTGAAAATTATTTCTCGGGGCAGGGAATCGAAACGCAAATAACGACTCCCAGCATCGCATAGTAGTCACACTTAAGACAGAAGGAGTATGCCTTTTGAAGTGTGCTAACAGCCTTGATTCCAGTAAGTTGCACGGCGGGCTTAATATGGCTCGTTGTAACAACAGCGTCTGAATTAGGCGTGAGCATAGTAGGGGCTGACACAGCCGCAAACGTAAACGTCGTGCTGAACAGCAACGCGAACATGAGCGAGAACTTGGTAAGCGTTTTCATCAGAATTAGCTTTTTGGTTTGGTTTAAAACACGAGACCCAAAAATCGCTCTCGCTTAGTCGACGTCCGCGTTACGATTTTCTTGAATCAAAGGTAGGCGGGCTGTTTGCGTAGAAATAGAGAGAAACCCCCTCAAAATTGGAGTAAAAACCTATCGAAATTTGTGGGGATAACCCCTCACAGAATAATAGTTATTGAATATAAATACCTCTGAGTCAATATCTTACTACTCAGGAGGGGGGGGGGCTTCTCTGATTAATTAGCTGATACCAATAGCGCAGATCAGCCGCGTGTCGGCGGGCAAAGCGGGCCAGTACCTTACAACCCCGTAAGTCGAGTTTTTCCCCGATGCGGGCGCGGTAGTTTTCTACGCTTTTAGGCGTAGTGCTGAGCCGGTCGGCAATTTCGGCGTTGCTCAGATCATGGGCTACCTGCATCAGAACGGCCTACTCGCGTTTAGTCAGTTCAAAAATGTGTGGGTTTGGCGGGATCGAACCGGAGGAGATAGGTGTAACGGAAAATTCCATAGTTTGTCAGTTGAGGAGTGAAATGCATACATGAGCAAATATAATTAAGTAAATTTATCAAACAAGTTTATTTGTAACTACCAGCACAAAGTGTATCAAAAATTTATTCTGGCACATATTATCCCGGGCATAGCAATACTAATACTAAAAACTTCAGCGCATTTGGTTGCATAGATGAACACGTGCAAGAAAGCACCTTTCTATGGCCCGGTTTGTTGTGATTGTATGACTCATGCACCTATCCTTATGCAAGCCGCTCCCGATACGATTCTCGATATTCAGCAGATCAGACAGGATTTTCCGGTTCTCAATCAGCAGATAAACGGTCGGCCCCTCGTGTATTTAGACAACGCAGCTACCAACCAGAAACCGCTGGCCGTGATCAACGCCCTGACCAATTATTACGAGGGCTACAATGCCAATATTCACCGGGGTATTCACCAGCTGGCCGAGCAGGCTACGGCGGCTTTTGAAGCGTCGCGCCGGGCAGTACAGGCCTTTATGAACGCCGAACACTGGCAGGAGATTATCTTCACCTACGGCACTACAGACGGCATTAACCTCGTAGCGCAGACCTACGGACGCCGGTTTTTGGGCGAGGGCGACGAGATCATTATCTCCGGTATGGAGCACCATTCCAACATCGTTCCCTGGCAGATGCTCTGCGAAGAGCGCGGCTGTGTGCTGCGGATCATTCCGGTGGACGACAACGGCGAGCTGATGCTGGACGAGTACGAAAAGCTACTCTCCGAAAAGACCAAACTCGTGTCCGTCGTGCACGTGTCCAACTCACTCGGCACGATTAACCCCGTCAAAACGATCATCGACAAAGCGCACGAGTTTGGCGCGGTCGTCCTCATCGACGGGGCGCAGGCGAGTTCGCACCTCGACATTGATGTACAGGCTCTGGACGCGGATTTTTACGTCTTCTCGGCCCACAAACTCTACGGCCCCACCGGCATGGGTGTTTTGTACGGTAAAAAAGTGTTACTGGATGCCATGCCACCGTACCGGGGAGGTGGCGAAATGATAAAAGAGGTAACATTTGAGAAAACGACGTACAACGACATTCCTTACAAATTTGAGGCTGGTACGCCCAATATTGCCGACGTAGTGGCCGTAAAATCCGCGCTGGATTACATGGCCAATCTCGGCAAAGAAAACATTGCCGCCCACGAAGCCGACCTGCTGCACTACGCCACCGAACAACTCAGCGAACTCGACGGGTTACGGATTATCGGTCAGGCCAAAGAAAAAATCGGCGTGGTATCGTGGATCATGGACGGTATTCACCATCAGGACACCGGCGTCATTCTCGATCAGCAGGGCATTGCCGTGCGCACGGGTCACCACTGTACGCAGCCGCTCATGCAGCGCTTCGGCATTGCCGGAACCACGCGGGCGTCGTTCGCCGTTTACAACACACGCGAGGAAGTCGACCGGCTCATCGCGGGTCTGCGCCGGGTGCAGAAAATGATGTCGTAATCTTCTAAATCTATGAACCTATGCTTACTAAATCGCGCGTTATCGAGAGCATTCAGACTATGCCTGAAGAACTCACGATAGAAGACGTCATTGACAAACTCCAGTCGCTGGACGATCTGGAAACGGCTCTGAACGACATCAGAACGGGGCAGGTTCATCAGCATGAAATAGTCATGGCTGAAGCACGGCAGTGGCTCGCCGATAAGCGATGACGACTCTATTCTGGACGGACCGGGCAAAGGAACATCTGAGTAAGGTACTGAACGATTTATACGAAGTTTCGCCCAATCTGTCAGAAACATGGACGAACTGAACAAAAAGTTGGCATTGCTGGTCAGCTTTCCCGAAATGGGGCGGTTGGTTCCAAATCACGATTTGTATTTCTATCGTGAATTACTGATTGGCCGCTACCGCGTAAAATACGTTTACCTGATTGATGCAATTTATATATCGTCAATTCGCCATCAGGCCAGCAACGCAAAAAATTAACCAATGACCATCAACGAGAAACAGGACGAAATCATCGAAGAATTTGACCTCTTCGATGATCAGCTCGACAAGACGCAGTACATCATCGACCTCGGCAAAAAACTGCCGCCGATGGCCGAATACCTCAAGACCGACGCCAACCGGATTATGGGTTGCCAGTCGAAAGTATGGGTCGATGCCGAACTAAACGACGATAGGCTGTACTTTTACGGCGACAGCGAACCAACGGCGCAAATCTCGAAAGGACTCGTGGGTTTACTGTTCCGGGTGCTGTCGGGCGAGAAACCCGAAGACGTAGCCAACGCCAACCTGTACTTTATCCCACGCGTGGGCATGGGCAACCTCATTACCTCGTTGCGGGCCGGTGGCCTGGCCTCGATGATCGAACGTATGAAAGCCTCCGGACGAACATACTCGGAAACGAGTCATCAACCATAAAAAGATGAACGACCAAGCAGAACTGAAAGAACAGGTTGTAATGGCCCTCAAAGGCGTGTATGACCCCGAAATCCCGGTGGATGTTTATGAGCTGGGGCTTATCTATGACATCAAGATATTCCCGGTCAACAACGTCTATATTCTGATGACGCTGACCTCGCCCTCCTGCCCCTCGGCGGGCGAGATACCGGCAGAAATAGAAGAAAAAGTGCGGGCCGTACCGGGCGTAAACGACGTAAGTGTCGAGCTGACCTTCGATCCCCCCTACTCCACCGAACTAATGTCGGAAGTAGCGAAGTTAGAACTGGGGTTTATGTAATGCTCAGTCTTTGGCTGTAGCTTGTCACAAAATTGTTGACCGACCAGCCACCGACTGATAACTGTTTAACTGTAAACTGATATGTATCCTTCTCATTTGCTTATCCCCATGCGGGAAGACCTGACCAGCGTTGGCTTTCAGGAATTGACCACTGCCGCCGACGTAGATGCCGCCCTAACTGATCAGCAGGGTACCATGCTCGTGGTAGTAAACTCAGTATGCGGCTGCGCGGCTGGTGCCGCCCGCCCCGGCGTAAAAGCGGCTGTGACGCAGGGCAGCGTGAAACCCGATAAACTCGTGACGGTATTTGCCGGTGGCGATGTTGAAGCTACCGAGCGTATGCGCGAGTACCTGCTTCCCTATCCGCCCTCGTCGCCCGCCATTGGGTTATTCAAAGACGGCGAACTGGTGCATTTCGTGGAGCGGCACCACATTGAAGGCCGTTCGGCGCAGATGATTGCCCAGCACTTAGACATGGTGTTCGACGAGTTCTGTACGCCGGTAACTGCGTAATTTCCGGCACTCTCGTGTCATCGAAGCCCATTCCGTTCGTGGTTAGTTTACGTTTAAACTGACCACGAACCGAATGGGCTTCAGCTCTACGTTACGGCAAATACTTTCGCCAGTAATCGCGACAGGGGCAGTAAGCAAAATACCAGTATGGCCAGTGGGAAATTAGCAAAAGATGCTACCCAGGCCGCGTTCATCACGATGAGTGAGAGTACTCCGGCCCGCACCGCCAGCCCGATATTGCGCCCCACCGGTTCGCGCACGGCCCGCCAGAGTGGCGGAAAGATGTAGTAGCCGAATAGCAACAGAAACGGCAGGGCCGTACCCAACTGCCCGCGCACCTGCGCCAACGCCCCTACGCTGCCAATCACGAGTGCGTAGAGCAAACCCGCCACCCGCAGCACCCCGGAACTGCCGCCGTGTACTTCGCCCCGGCTAATCATGGTAATGGCGGCAATGTAGGCCACCGGCACCAGCCCTACCCACACATACGGCTGTAGTTGTTCGGGAATGATGCTGACGCCCAGCAGCAGGTTCAGCCCCCGGCACAAACCCATGTTCAGCGGACCGAGATAGGCATGGTGCTTCCCAAACCGGTCATAGATCAGCGATGCCACGGCAATACCAATAGCCAGCAAACCTGCCGTTGGGTTCACCATAAACGAAGCCGCTACTCCGATCAGCAGCAACGCACTCCCCCACAGCGCAGCCGCCTGTTTTGGTACCACGCCACTCGGAATAGGGCGTTCGGGCCGCTCGACGGCATCCAGTTCAGCATCGAAGACATCGTTAAAGACCACACCCCCGCCGTACAGACCCACGGTGGCCAGCGCGAGCCAGCCAATGGGTGCCGCTGCCGGGGCCGGTACCAGAAAATAGTGGGCAATGGCCATACCCGCCAATACGTCGGCAATGGCCGTCACGAGGTTGGCCGGGCGGGTCAGGGTCAGGTACGCGCGTAGGGTTGGGTTCATGTTTTTTCTGTACACCAAAATTATTGCCGAACAACCTCCTGTGTCTGGCTTTGGTTACCCACCTGCACCTGTAACAGGTACATACCGGCAGCAGGCAGGTTCACCAGCTCACTCATCGACGTAACGGAACCAATGTTTTTTTGATAAATAATCCGTCCCTGAAGGTCGGTCAGGCGCACACTCGTCTCGGTACGTTTCCCCGCCGACAGTTCGACTGAAACCCGGTCGTGGGCAGGGTTCGGAAAAATGCGGGGCCGATTGCCCAACGGGTCTTCGGTGGCTGTTATCACGACCGGCGAAACGACTACCACCGGCGGAGTTACCACAACCGGAGGTGCCGTCACCGTAATAGTAAACGCATCGGCCAGACACTGCTTTCCATCCGAAACACCAATTGGGAACGTACCGGCTTTATCGGCCACGTACCGGATGCTGCGCGTAGTTTGCCCGGCTGACCAGCGGTACTCGCCTGGCCAGGAAGCCGTTAACTGAAGCGTATCGGCCTGTTTGGCGGTGAGTGTCGTGGTTTTATGAAGATTTAGCGTAGTCATGATTGCCGGGCGTGGGGTAAAACGGCGTATTACGAAGCGTGGGGCCATATACGTCGAATATGTTCCGCTGATATTCATCGTCCTTGCCGCAGCAGTAGGCATTATCGCCAAGCCAAAGCCACAAGTCAGCAGGTCGGGTAGCCGTTGCTTTCCGAAAGGAGTCATAAACCTGCTTCTGATTGTCGCTGCCATTACCAAAGTCGCCCAGTACCCACAGCCGGATGGGGGGCGTAGTACCGGTGGCAGTTTTGAGGTAACAGTCCGGGCCAGACGCCAGCCTGATTTCCTCAAAGCCAACGGCGTAGGCATAGCGCGTATCCGGCTGCAAATTACTGACGGTCAGTATATGTTCCTGAGTAGGCTGGGTCTCGCGCACTGAACTCGTCAACTGACTGGCGTTGGGTCCAAACCAGACCCGGCCCGTAGTGGGCTGATCGGTGCGCCACCGTACAATGGCCGAGGTGGGTGTAACAACCTGCCAGTACGGCCCCCGCGTAATGAATTGGGCGGAGGCAGCTATGCAAAAAAAATAAAAGACAACGGAGAGGTAGCGATACAGATGCATGGACGGTAGGGACACACCGCAAAACTACAACGTATCTGCCGGGTTTAGCATCAGTGGGGTACAGCCGCCAGTGCCTGATGCATCTTCAGCAAATGCCGTACAGGCCAGTCTGACCGGTTGTACAGGTCGATCTGACTGATTTTAAGCAATAGCTGCCGCTCAACGCACCGACGCTCACCATCGGGCAGGTCCCGTAACTGCGCACTCAGTTCATGCAGCGAGTGACTAAGTTGAATACTGGCCGCAACGGGCAGCGAGAAGTGAGCAGCCAACCGCTCTACGTCGGAGAGTTTCCATAAATCGGGTTTGGACCGGCGGTTTCGGATGGCGTTGCCGCTCACGCCGAGTGCGAGACCTAATTGCTCATCGTTGAGTGAACACTCGCGCAGGTGCCACATAATGGCCCGATAATTATTGGCGAATGAGTGCAGGGTAGTACGTAAAGTGTCTATCAAAATCGAGAAGTTTTATGCACGCTGGCGGGCAGTGTTTACTTGTCAGACACAAAACAAGTTTCGTGCCATCTGTAACCGGTCACTCAATAAATAAAAAGCCGCTGATGAACGGGGTTCATCAGCGGCTTTTTATTTGAGTACGCCGTTACGCTAATTTATGAATTACCGAATTCGTTTAACCACAAATGGCAAACATTTGGCTGGCGGGCAACCCGGTACAATCAGGGCCGCATTCACGGCCACGATATTCCGCTTCGTGGGGTCGGTTGGTATAATCTCGATAATGGGCGAGCGGCCTGTTTGTGGATCAGCGTCGCTGTTCAGATCATCCGGCACACCCGGCTTCTGGAAGTCGGGCGAGAGGGCGCAGTTGGCAGGCAGCGTCGTCTTGTCGAACTCCACGATGTAGCGGCCCGCAGGCAGGTTGCTGAACAGGTACTTACCCGCTCCGTCGGTTACCGTTGTCGATACCAGGCTCGTTGAGACAACAATCGCCCCCACCGCACTGGTTACCTGCAACAGATTAACCGTTACGCTGGCTACGCCCGTTTCGCTGGCCGAATCGTATTGTCCGTTCAGGTTCAGATCTTTCCAGACCAGATCACCAATGCTGCCCAGTTGCGGCACGAAGCCCGCGTCCAGCGTGGTGTTGTTCTCACCCGCTGTCAGCGTCACCGGAGCGGTGATGCCATTGACCGGATCCGAATCCAGACTCTTGTCCGTACCGCTTAGTGGCGTAGTAGCCGTGAAGCCTGCTGGCGTGGTGAAGCTCACC
>Ga0105045_10005136_pt1 | contig 11483 bp, 11 predicted proteins | sample MAT02_FD_78089 | JGI IMG/M metagenome (GOLD analysis project Ga0105045, IMG submission 78089) | Freshwater microbial communities from Lake Fryxell liftoff mats and glacier meltwater in Antarctica - MAT-02 (megahit assembly) | ecosystem: Environmental > Aquatic > Freshwater > Ice > Liftoff... | reverse complement strand
GGGTTACGTGCCAATGCCAGTCTGTCTTCTCTATCCATCCATACTTTTTCAATACGAAGTATAGGTGTGATTTCAAATTTATTAATCACAAAGTGATTTCGTATGTATCCTGACACCGACTGAAGATCGTAAGCCAAATCTGTAATAAATCTACCACTTCGCGCCCAACGTGAAGAATCTGCTGCCAAGACTTGATCATTGTACGTTTCAGAATATAATTTTATTTGTGCTTCTAGTCCATTACTCCATTTCTCACCTACCCATTTTTTGCTGAATGTCTCTTCGATAGATGCTACTGTGAATTGCCACTTACTGTCCGTGGTTGATTCTCTTCCATTCGTAATGGCACCTACCCTAACCCAATCATCTTCTCCAAAGGTTTTATCATTAAGGTAATTATATCTTTGAGAGAATATTTCTTCACCTACATAGCCACGTACATTTGCCGCTTTGATCACGGTATTATTTTGTCTCCACCAGTCACGTACAAAATCTGATGCAAAGATCTTGGTCGTAAGATCAGATGTCGCATCCGGTATCCATTTATGAATGATATCCAATCCGTATCTATGCATGGTAAATCTATCCGCATCAAAAGGTCCTTCCGTAGGATCAATACTAAACGTATACGGGGTGATAGAACTAAGCGTAGCTTGATTATCTTCAAATTGTCCACTAATTTTAAAGTAGATTGATTGGTTTTCTCCTAGTTCGGCAAAGAATTTTGCATTAAGATTTACCATATCTATAGATGAGTTTTTAGTAAACCCATCGAATCTTTTATACGCTGCTTCGATTATGGTTCCTACCTTATTCCAAGTTCCTCCATAAGACAATAAACCTGAGAAATATCCTCGTTGTCCTCCTGATATCTTTGCTCTGATGCTAGGTTGTTGTGGTGGTTTTGGCGTGATATAGTTGATCATACCAAACATATTATTAGGACCATGTCTCAATATATCAGCACCTGTAATGACTTCTATTCCATCGACTCGCTCGCTGATAGGATTGTAATAAATACCAGGTCCTGTGTATGGAGCAGGCGAAATCGAAGATCCATCTTCCATCATAAGTACTTTTTCTGATCGCCTACCCCAAGATCCCCTGATACTCACGTTGATTCTATTAGACAGTCCCATATCACCCAATATATTTACTCCTGGCAGCGTTCTGAGTACCTCTTCTGTGGAGATAGGTTGCATTCTTTTAAGTTGAAGAGGACTCACATAATAATTTGTCCCCTCAATATTGCTTTTATAGGGCAAAGCTGTGGCACTCACATTGACTTCTTTGAGAAAAGTTGCTTTTTCAGTCATAAGGATATTTCCAAGCGCTATGTTTTTATCTTTAACGACTTGAGTTATTACTACATCTTCATTGCCAAGATATCTCAATGTGATGCTAATGGTACCAATGGGAGCATTAAAAATAAACTTACCATCAATATCTGTATATATAGGTTTACCTGGATTGGGGATGATGAGCACTCCCGTTAATGGTTGTTTGCTTTGATCCTTGACTACACCTGCTATTGAAAAAGTAGTTTGTGCGATCAGCGATATTCCACAAAACCAACTAATGATGGTAATTAAAATTACATTACGATTCCACTGCACCACCTCAAGTTATTTTAATTCATTAAAAAAACAATAACACAAAGGTAGCCTTAATAAGAAAGTTTACCTTAGTCGATTACATTAGAATTGTATTAGAAACTTGTCCATTACATCAGTAATATTCCAATTCTAGATAAACAAGTACAAATACGATTAATGTGGCATTTTATATTTCATCGTAAAATCAAGTACCTTTCGGCACGTAATAAATAGTTACCATCCTAGAATACTATGGTAATTCTGCTTACCAACTACCGCCGCCGCCGCCGCCAAATCCACCACCAGAACTTCCACCACCACCGAAACTCCCACCACCGCCAGATGACGCCGGCATACTAGTGAATGCACTTTGGATATCATTGATACTGTTGTCAAAACTAGCTCCAAATTCAGATGGTGAGAATGTGTTACCGTAATAATACATCCCAACAGGTCCTACGTACCATTTTGGTGCAGGGACGGTGAGTCCATCAAATTTTTTGCTCCATTGTTTAGCATATCCGAAGATCATGGCATAAGGCAATGTTTTTTCGAAATAATCAGGATCCTCTTTGAGTAACCATTCCAATTTATCTTTTTCAGCCGCCTTCACAAACATTTTGAAACCTAAAACTTGTTGGTATAGTTGCACCCCTCGTTCATTTTTCTTCAACATATAATTAGAAAAAATAAATCCAATTATACTACTGAACCCCAAAGCTGCGCCTAGCGCTATAGATTGAAATGTTATCCCCAAACCTACGGCAGCTACCGCAAGAAAAAATGACACAACACCAGTATAGAATTGCATCTTGATAGATACGGGATAATAAACACCCATACTGTTAAGATGCGTTTTTAGTGATGACTTTGCTGTCTGAAGGGTTTGATAAAATTCATTCTCCAGACTGCTTACCAATACTTTATCATTGCTAGCAAAAAGTCCGTCAAATACAATCTTTTCATAAGGACCAGACTCAACAGGTAGTTCAGCAATTTTTATTAATTCATGGTCATCTTTACCTGATGACTTAGGTATTCTTCTTATTTGTAGTATGCCATTATGTGCCCAATATGGAAGTAACGCTAAGATATCTACATTGTCCGCCTTTTCGTCAATGATGACACCTGCTTCTGCTGGATTGATATCTTTAGGTATGGTATATTGTACCATTTTGACGATATGATAATCTTTCCCATATCGCCTCCAAGTCCTGTAAAACAATCCAGTGATAATAATAAATAAAAGTCCACCTACACCAGCCAACCCATATTTAGCCCAAAGAATTTCCCATTCTGAAGGTCTTTTAATGTATTCTTTTGGTAGTTTTATTGCAAAAGTCAATCCTTCATTTGGTGCAAAAGGCTTGGTAGACTTTCCTTCAAATTTATTGATGTAATAATTGATATCTGCGTCTTTTCCTTGTGCTCCAGTAACACCAGTATAGACACTATAGTCTGCTTCAGTCATAGGAATTGATTCATCCAATGTGACAGCATACTTGATAGACTGAATCTCAACAGGCCATTGGTCACCCACAAAATTCCAGTAAAACTCAGTATGTTCTTCCTGAAATATCCAAGCATTTTTTACTTTGTAAGTAATTTTATAGATTTGTCTGCCTTCTACATAGACATTTTTGCTTCCTATCTTGATAACATATTGGCTTCCTTCCCGATAGGTATCATATTTAAAACCTTCCACATTGACATTATAAATATCCAACTCTCGATCTACGCCATTTACCCTAGCTTTATAAGGTATATTTCTGAATATACCTCTCCTAGGTTCGTTAAAATCTACAGTGATGATTTCTGTAACTTCAAACATTGCCTTAGAGCCATACACTTTTATGTCTATGTTATAATTGCTAATGACAAAATATTCAGCTTTTGCAAAAGAAACAAGAAACAAAAAGGGTATCACAAAAAAATATCTACTCTGTCGCATCAATTATTTTTTGATTGGGAATATTAATCTTTATAAAAATAAAATAGACAAAGCCAATCTTCACCTACATGTTGGTTGATGAAGATTGGCGTATCTATATATTCTTAAAACTGAACTACAGGGTTTGATCTCTCGGCGTCACTTTCGATTTCAAAGAAATCAAACTTCTCAAAATTGAAATTATTTGCAATCAAATTTGATGGAAAACTTTCCACCGCAGTATTATTATCCCTTACTAATGCATTGTAATATCTACGAGCATTCTGTAGTGTCTCTTCGATCTCAGCTAAGCTATTTTGCAAAGCGAGGAAGCTCGTATTAGCCTTAAGGTCAGGATAACTTTCTGATAATGCGAATAATGACTTCAAAGTTCCTGACAAAGCATTTTCTGCTTGTACTTGATCATTAATAGAGCCACCACTGCCTGCGGCCATAGCTTGATTTCTGGCTTGAACGACTTTTTCTAGTGTACCACTTTCGTGGGCGGCATAACCTTTTACGGTATTCACAAGATTCGGTATGAGGTCATATCTTTTTTTCAATTGGACATCAATACCACTCCAAGCTTCCAAAACTCGGTTCTTGAGTGATACCAATTTGTTGTACATGGACATCACAAATAGACCACCTACTACTAAAACTACTAAAGCGATTATCATTTTTGTTATTTTATTGATTCGGTTATTTAAACATTATTGCATACTTGTAAGTTCCTTAATATAGTCATTCATTCAGAAAATCAGATGAATAGGTTATTTTTAGCGATCAATTACATCCAAAAACCTTACTTTTGTCCCATCATGGCGAGAATTTTATGTATAGATTATGGTGTAAAAAGGTGTGGTGTAGCTACAACTGACCCTTTTCAAATTATTGTGACCGCATTGACTACGGTAGAAACGCCCGAGATATTTATTTTTCTGGAAAAGTACCTAAAAGAAGAGCGTGTCGAAAAACTTGTAATCGGACTTCCTGTGCATAAAGATGGGAATTTTACATCCTTAAAAAAGAATATTGATATCTTTGCGGCGTCATTTGGTAGTAAGTGGCCAGAAATAGCGATTGATTTTGCGGATGAACAGTTTTCGTCGGTGTATGCCAAACAAATTATTTTGGATAGTGGTGCCAAAAAGAAAACAAGACAAGATAAAGCCTTGGTCGATAGAGTAAGTGCAGTCGTCATTTTGCAGAGATATTTAAAACACATTTAAGTTTTTATGATTTTACCAATATTTGCCTACGGACAACCTGTCCTAAAAAAGAAAGCATCTGACATCAGTAACGATTATCCAGATTTGGCCAAAGTCTTAGATGATATGTGGGAAACTATGTATTTTGCGCATGGTGTAGGCATTGCTGCACCACAGGTAGGACTTTCTATCCGATTGTTTATCATAGATTCAATCCAAATTATGGAAGATGATAAAAAAGATGAGGGCATCAAACAAGTATTTATCAATGCGCAAGTGATAGAAGAGACGGGCGATTTGTGGTCATACGAAGAAGGTTGTCTCAGCATACCTGATATCCGTGGAGATGTAGAGCGTACTCAGAAAGTCAGAATCCAATACTACGATGAAAATTTTGTAAAACATGACAAAATATATGAAGGCGTTAATGCTAGAGTGATTCAGCATGAATACGACCATATAGAAGGAATCTTGTTTACTGAAAAATTGAAACCATTGAAGAAAAAACTCATTCAGCGTAGGCTCGGCGATATCAAATCTGGAAAGGTAAAAGCAGATTACAAGCTAAAATTCGCAAGATTATAAGCTATATTAAAAGATCACTTCCTACCAAAATCAGCAGGTATTTCGCCCCATGATTCGGTATTCCATTTGATTATGGGATTTTTGAAAGTATTTGTTTTGAGCCAAGTCTCAGCCCTTGATATAAGGTCAAATATGATAGCATTATGTTTGGTAAGCGCTAGATTGGTTTTTGCCTTTTTGTTTTTCACCCAACTTATCGCTGTAATCGAGTCAGTATAAATGGCGGTATGATCGTTTTCATGCTTTTTTAGCAAAGCCAAAGCATGGACTAATCCTAGGAATTCACCTATATTATTAGTACCGTCTTTGAATGGTCCTTGATGGAAAATCTCATTTTTAGATATTGTCTCCACACATTGGTACTCCATTACACCAGGATTTCCGCTACATGCTGCATCTACAGAAATACTATCAGGAATGATGTTACTTTTAGACTCATTTTTGAGAGTTTTTGAGCTCGTTTTAGAAATGAACTCGTGATATTTTCTTTTGCTAGCGAATTCTGCCTCGGCCATTGAGTCAAATGCCTTGTACTTTGCGGCGGCCTGACCGAAGATTTGTTTTTGACAATCTTCCCACGAAAGATAGATTCCTGGTATCAAACCTTCCCAAACCACATAATATTTTTGTTTCTTTGCCAAAATTTTTAAATAAAATCAGTCGCAAAAGTAATGTTTATAGACACACATGCACACATATATAGTGAAGAATTCAAAGAAAACCTAGAAAATATGTTGACAGACTCAGCAATTGCGGGCGTTTCAGACATCTATATGCCTAATATTGACAGTACTTCCATAAATGACATGATGCAAATAGCTGAAAAGCATAAAAATTGTCACGCTATGATGGGACTGCATCCTTGTTATGTAAAAGGGAATTATAAAGACGAGTTAGCTATTGTAGAAAAAAATCTATCTGAACATACTTTTGCAGGTGTCGGGGAGATTGGTATTGATTTGTATTGGGACAAAACATTCGCATCGGAGCAAGAAATCGTTTTCAGGAGACAAATTGCGTTGGCAAAGGAGTATGGCCTACCTTTTGTAATACATTCTAGAGATTCTCTGGATATGACGATATCTATAGTAAATGAGCTCCAAGATGGCAATCTGTCTGGAATATTTCATTGTTTTAATGGCGACGCTGAGCAGGCCAAAAGAATCATGGATGTAGGTTTTCTTATGGGAATAGGAGGTGTGATAACGTACAAAAATGCTGGCGTCGATATAGTTGTTGCCAATATACCTATGGAGTATCTCGTGCTAGAGACAGATGCGCCTTACTTAAGTCCTGTTCCTTATCGTGGTAAGCGGAATGAGTGCGCCTATATTTCAGTCATAGCTGAGAAGTTAGCCGATGTCAAAGGGATCACAAAATCGGAAATAGGCGCGGTGACGACATTTAATGCAAATAAATTATTTAGGGTCACACCATAAACAATAATAGTAGAATCTTGAGAGTATGAGTAGATACCAAAAGTAGTAACAATTTAACAAAAAGTACAATTTTGAGGATAAAGTGTGGTCTTGGAAATATTAATTTAAAAATAATTTAATTACATTATGTTGATATTCAATGATTTGTGTATTACAAAAATAAGTATAGAAAAAATATGTTTTGATATTAAAAGTAATTTTTGAACATTTGCAGTGTAGGAGAGTTGTCCGAGCGGTTTAAGGAGCACGCCTGGAAAGTGTGTATACCTCAAAAGGGTATCGAGGGTTCGAATCCCTCACTCTCCGCAAAAATATTTGGTAAGATTTTTATCTGAATTAAAAAATTTTTATATTTTTAACTTTTCTTTTGAATTTTTTTTATTTATCTAAAAACGTAAATTAACAAATCATGCGAAAACTTTTATTTTTAATCGGGGTATTTATGGTGGTTTCTGCTATGGGTGCTATTGATGTTATGGCTCAAGATGCTGCGGCAGCGGCAGAAAGTGCAGGGGCATTCCAGACATTGAAGGAGAAATTCATCGAAGGAGACTGGAAATTCATGAGTATTGTACTTGTATGTTTGATTTTAGGTCTTGCATTCAGTATCGAAAGAATCATCACGTTGAATATTGCTTCTGCAAACACAGACGTACTTTTGGGTAAAATAGAAGGCAAACTTGCTGATGGTGATATCGAAGGTGCAAAAGATGTAGCAAAAGCTACGCCTGGTCCAGCAGCCAGTGTACTTTATGAAGGTCTTAGAAACCACGCAGGCGGTCCTGAAGCAGTTGAAAAGGCAATTATTTCATACGGCTCAGTACAAATGGGATTATTAGAAAAAGGATTAGTTTGGATTTCATTATTTATAGCACTTGCTCCAATGTTAGGATTCTTGGGTACGGTTATAGGTATGATTCAAGCATTTGATAAAATCCAAGCCGCTGGTGATATCTCCCCTACAGTAGTTGCAGGTGGTATCAAAGTTGCGCTTTTGACTACGGTATTTGGTCTTGTTGTTGCGATTATTCTTCAGATATTTTATAATTATATCGTATCTAAAATAGATGGTATCACTAATAGAATGGAGGATGCATCTATAGGCCTTGTAGAGATCATGGCTAGAAACAGAGTTTTCAAATAATTTGATCATTTACTAAAAATATATATTATGTATAATTTCTTAGTTAAAAACGGGACTGCCGTTGCAATGGGAGTAGGTAGTCTAGTGACGCTTATCTTCATTGGGACTGTTCTAGCAGGACTTAGTGGCGCTGGATACGACACTAGCACTGACTTAATGTCAGTTGACTTTAAAAATTTTAATGGATTCAATACGGGTATCGTTTTGACGTTTATACTTGGTGTTATTGCTATTGTGCTTATGTTGGTCGGAGTGGTTATGGATTTAATCCAGAACCGTAAGACAAGTTTAAAAATGGTTATTGGTATTGTTGCATTGATTATAGTCTTTATCATACTTTATACTACTGCAACTTATGATGTTGGTGGTAAATGGGATGCATTAAATACTGAATTTGGTGTTGCCGAAAAATCAAGTAAATTTATAAGTGCAGGCATATGGACATGTGGAATTCTTTTAGTTATATCTATCTTATCAATAGTAGTATCTGAAGTGAAAAATTTCTTTAAATAATCTAAATTCATAGTATTATGGCAAAGAAAAATAGAATGAATAATGAAATCAATGCAGGATCTATGGCTGATATTGCCTTCCTTCTGTTGATATTCTTTCTCGTCACCACCACGATAGCAGAAGATAAAGGGGTACTTGTAAAGCTACCACCTTGGTCTAATGAACCGCCACCAGAGATGAAGCTCAATACTAGAAATGTTTATTCTGTATTGGTTAATGCTGACAATCAACTATTGGTGAGAGGTGAGCCGATGGATATTAAAATGCTTAAGAATAATACAAAGATATTTATCTCAAACCCTCAAAGGCTTGAGAATATGTCTGAAGATCCTGCAAAAGCGATTATTTCCATCAAAAATGACCGTGGTACACAGTACGGTACTTACCTAGAAGTGTACAATGAATTGAAGGCAGCATATAACGAGCTTTGGGAAGAAGCGTCTATGGCGAAGTTTGGCAAAAACCTGACAGAGCTAAATAAAACCCAAAGGGCAGAAATCACTGATGCTATTCCTTTGGTAATATCTGAAGCTGAGCCGACACAATTTGGTGATGAAAAATAATTTATTGACAATTTTTAAAATAATAAGTTATGTCAAAGTTTAAAAAGAAACAAGGTAATGCTCAACCAGCCATTTCTACGGCATCCCTTCCGGATATTGTATTTATGTTGCTTTTCTTTTTTATGGTTGTAACTAAGATGCGTGATACTGAATTGATGGTAACCACCAATACACCACAAGCATCAGAGTTAACAAAACTTGAGAAGAAAACCTTAGTAAATTTTATTTTTATAGGCAGGCCTACTGTAAAAAACCAACCTAAATATGGTACAAAACCAAGAATACAGCTTGGCGATAAGTTTGCGACCCCTGATGATATTCCCTTGTTCTTAGAGAAATTTAAGACCACTATACCTGAAGGACAACGTCAAGCCATTATTTCATCTATGAAAGTAGACGGTGAAGTGACAATGGGTATTGTAGGTGATGTAAAAACCGCCTTAAGAAAAGCAGGACAATTAAAAATCAATTATTCTGCAAAATCTAGAGAACGTACGAAGTAAAAGTTTCTAGATAAATTTATACAAGGGGATGAAAATTTAGTTTTTCATCCCCTTTTTTATGAAACTTCAATTCTTATTTATACTAGAATTTTAAAAGCTATGCCATTTTTCGTAATACCTAATTCTACTTTGTTAATTAATCCCACTATTTAGAAACCAAAACTAAGATTTACCGACCTTGATAGGTAAGTTTAATCTATCTGGAGACCTGTGATCTTTAGATGTAAGAGCTAAGCTCCTTGTAGTTGAATTTTTGGAGTTAACAAAGTAGAACTACATGATGACATAAATACTTTCTCTATTAAAGTATGACTGATTTTTGAATAAGTAATTTCTTTGTCCTATTATAAAGGTAAAAGGGACAGCTACTTTAAGCCATCCCTTTTTTACCTACAAAACAACTATGTATATTCTTTAGGATAAATTATCCCTTCTTGATTCTACTTTGCTCATCTTCAGTACCTATACTTCTTTTTCTAGACGATTACTTAGACTGTTTGCCAAAACTATAATTTACATTCAACCTTATTCTCCTACTATCCCAGCCGCCTCTCACGTCCATATTGAGACCGCCAAAACTACTTTCACCACACCATACATTAGTTTTACAGATATCATCCGTACTCACGGTTACTTTGGCTCTGTCAACTGCAAATTTTTAACTCACCCCTGCATCTGCTAACCAAATGGATCATTTAACGACATGTTTTTGAGCATATTAGCAAGTTCACTAGCGGTCAAAGGCGAAGGTTTACCATCTATATAGATCACCAAACCTGACTTACCGAGTAAAGAGATATTTTCATTATTATCTACAAGTACTCCTGGTGCTTTTCGCAAAAGACTCAGCGCATCATCCCCCGAAGCCAATACACTCCCAGCTACATTCAGAACTAATTTGTCGGCTTTTACTTCCATGATCGGTTTACTAGCCGTGACTACAACTTCAGTCAGACTGACAGACCCAGCATTCATATTAATATTACCCAAGTTTTTATCCATCCCATCAAAAAAGAATGTTTCGCTTTTATAATCTTGAAGTCCAACATATGACACTTGGATGTAGTAATTATCTTTTGCAACATTATCAAAGATAAATTTTCCATCATCACCAGAGTAAGTAAATTTGGTCAGTGTAGTATCCGTTGACTTATACAACATTACATTTGCAAATGAGACAGGCAAATTATTATCTTGAATGACACCATCTATGGATTGGGCGTGGAGCGTAAATGAAGTAAGTATCAAAAATACAAAAATCAGATGGTTCATCGTGTTTGTAATTTAAAATATTGAGTAAACTATAACCCAATGACGAGGCGAAAGAAAGGTAAGTTGCAGTAGCTCATTGACTAATCTATCAATGTCACTTTTTCATAGACGAAAGGTCAAAAAATGAGATTTATGAAGAAAATATTTATCTACCATTATTTTTGTCCTAAAAGGCAATTTTAAAAGTATTAAAGTAATAAAATAAACAAGTTGTGGTCTCATGGTAGTAGGTAGTTTTTATAAAGTTTGTAAATTTGCCACATAAATATATCATCTAGCATAATAAACGTATAAATATGAGTAAGTTCAGGAAAGAAAAAGACAGCATGGGTTACATCAATGTACCTGCTGACAAATATTGGGGTGCACAAACGCAAAGATCAGCTGAAAATTTCAAAATTGGTGGTCATAGAATGCCTAAAGAAATCATAAGTGCATTTGCAGTTTTGAAAATGGCTGCTGCCCAAGCCAATCATGATCTAGGTGTTCTTCCAAAAAATAAAAAAGTACTCATAGAAAAAGTGTGTAAAGAAATCATGTCCGGCAAACTGGATGATGAGTTTCCACTTGTTGTGTGGCAGACTGGATCAGGTACACAGTCCAATATGAACCTTAATGAAGTCATTGCCAATCGTGGACACGTCATCGATGGTGGATCTCTCCACGACGACAAAAAAGTATTACATCCAAATGATGATGTCAATAAATCACAGTCTTCTAATGATACT
>Ga0105045_10005135_pt1 | contig 11485 bp, 9 predicted proteins | sample MAT02_FD_78089 | JGI IMG/M metagenome (GOLD analysis project Ga0105045, IMG submission 78089) | Freshwater microbial communities from Lake Fryxell liftoff mats and glacier meltwater in Antarctica - MAT-02 (megahit assembly) | ecosystem: Environmental > Aquatic > Freshwater > Ice > Liftoff... | reverse complement strand
GACTTTGTATTTGACCGACGGTGCGGAAATGACCAAGCCAAGATCAAACTCGCGTTGCAATCGTTCCTGGATGACGTCCAAGTGCAACAATCCCAAGAAGCCGCACCGAAAGCCAAAACCGAGTGCCGCCGACGAGTCTTTCTCGAACGTCAACGCCGCGTCGTTGATCGACAATTTCTCGAGCGCTTTGGTGAGGTCCTGATACTCGTCGGTGTTCATCGGATAGACGGACGAAAACACGACTTGGCGCGCCGGTTGATAACCCGAGATGGGTGATTCGGCTTTGCGATTTTGCAGAGTAATCGTGTCACCAATTTCGATGTCCTGCACCGATTTAACGCCCGCGACGATGTACCCAACTTCGCCAGCGGTCAGTTCATCTTTGGGGACCAGCTTGAATTGGTTGTACCCGAGTTCGTCGACGACGAAGTCACGCTCGGCGTGCATGAACCAAATCGTATCCTTTGGTTTAAGCGTGCCCTCCATGACTCGGCATTGCAAAATCACACCGCGATATTTGTCAAAGTAGGCATCAAAGATCAACGCCTTCAGCGGTGCGTCGGGGGCGCCTTTGGGTGCGGGCAAGTAATTCACGATGCCTTCGAGGACGTTCTCGATCCCTTGCCCGGTCTTGGCCGAAACCGGGATGGCGGCGAAGGGGTCCAAACCCAAGTCTTCATCGATCTCCCCGCGGACGCGGTCCACGTCGGCGGCGGGCAAGTCGATTTTGTTGATGATCGGCAACAGCGTCAGATCGTATTCGAGTGCCAAATACAAATTTGCGACCGTCTGGGCTTCGACGCCTTGCGATGCGTCGACGACCATCAACGCACCCTCGGCGGCCATCAATGAACGACGGACTTCGTGTGAAAAATCGACGTGGCCGGGCGTGTCGATCAGATTCAATTGGTAGGTCTGACCGTCTTTTGCCTTGTAATTCAGCGTGACGGTGTTGCTTTTGATCGTGATCCCTCGTTCCCGTTCGATGTCCATCGAGTCGAGCATTTGGTCATGAAAGTCACGTTGCGAAATGCCCTCACAAGCCTGGATCAAACGGTCCGCCAGCGTCGATTTACCGTGGTCGATGTGCGCGATAATGCAAAAGTTGCGGATCAGTTTCATACGTTCGGTTCAGTCCAGCGAAGGGAAGGTCGTTTGACATCTGTTTACGGCCGCATCAGTCTACGGCGACCAGGGAAACACCGACAGCCAGCCACCGCCAACCGTGCACCTCGACCGCCAAACGCGCCCAATGAGCTGACGGCCGGAAAATATAATTTGCGGTTAAACACGCCGCCGATGCGGTGACATGCGCCGTGCGTTGGTTTTGAATCCTGGGGGTTGCCGCTACGCTCGTGTCGCAGCTCATAATCTGACCAAAGATGAATCGCCTGTTTTTATTCACTTTGGCAAAGACGTTCGCCTGAAGAATGACAGCGTCGATGCATTGACGTCTGCTAATTAGTTTCATTTGGATATCCCGAAACAGAGACCCTGGTCCGGCACACTGCGAGGCATCAAACTTGAACCCGAAAACTGACCCTGAGCCATTGTTGCGATCCGGTCGCCGTCGGTTGTCTCGATGGGTCATCGGCATCGGACTGATATGGTTTTTGGTGGCTTATGCTGTCGCTCCGATGATCTGGGACAGCTACGCGCGGATCGAACCGGAGCTTGATGACAATCCACGAGTCACGCAAACGGGTGATCGTCATCCTGGCGATCCGTTGAACGTTGAATTGATCGGAACAACGCTTGAACTGCAATCATTGATGCAGGCGGCGGGTTGGTACACGGCATCGGCACTGGGCATTGAAAGCGATCTGGAAATCGCGGCCGACACGGTGCTCTCTCGACCCGATGACGGCGCTCCGGTCAGCAGTCTGTATCTGTTTGGACGCAAGGAAGACTTCGCGTTTGAGCAACCCGTAGGCGACAACCCGCGACACCGACATCATGTTCGGTTTTGGAAGACCAACGACTTGAGCGACGATGGCCGACCGAAATGGATTGGCTCCGCCGTGTATGACGAGCGGGTCGGATTCAGCCGAACCACGGGCCAGATCACACACGTCACCGCTCCGGACGTCGATACCGAGCGAGACTACTTATTTTCATGCCTTGAATCGACGGACCAGCTCGAGTCGAAATTCATCGAGCCCCGATTCCATCAACAACTTTCCGGGAGCAATGGCGGCGGTGATCCCTGGCGAACGGACGGCGATCTTTATGGGGGAGTGATCAAATCAACTGGTGACGAATCAATCATCGATTGATGACACAGAGACCGCCGATCGCCGTTCACCGCGATGCATTCGCGGGTGCGATGAAATTTATCTTTTTGCCGCTGTCGATCACGACATCATGGAGACCGCGAAGGTCACCATACCGGAGACTATTGGGAAGGAAGTTCGCATCCGTGATCGACTCGGCACGATAAAACCAACCGTCGATGGATTGGGATTCGTCGTGGATCGTGATCGACTTGATCGACTCTGGATACAGCATCCCAAACCCCATCGCGGCGAACGCATCGCCCGCTTGGCAATCGACGCTGATGGCTTGTTCCGGCGACGCGGCTTTGATCATTGCCGCCAAGACGGCAAGCTTGCGGACGGGTTGGGCCGCGTTGTAACCGTACGTGTAACCGGCGGCTTGTCGCGGTTCATCGATTAGCGGTTGTTGTCCAGGGTTGGCGGCAAAAATGTCGTTCCATGTTTTGACAACGAATCGCTGGGACGGCGTTTCGGAACCCGAAGGTACGCTGAAAGCCATTGCATCCGTTGGATCCGCGTCGACGCTACCGCTATCAACGATGACTTCACCGACAACGTTTCCACTGGGTGTTTTCACGACGTATCCCGATGTCGTTTTTTCGACGGTCAATTCTGCTTGAATGTCCATCGCGGGCGAAAGCAGAGTCTTCCAGCCTTCTCGCATGATGTCGAGATTTGGCGATTTTGTTTTTGATTTCGGTTGGGCCTCGTCCAGACTCGGGCAGCCAACCGAGCGGCAAATTTCTGTTGCCCACCCGGACAACAGCTGACACTCGAAAGCGATGCCGCCATCGGGTTGCGGGTGGTCCGAATTCCAGACGGCCAGATCATCGGGACCGAGTCTTTGGAAGTCTCGTTCCAGGATCGGCTCATCAAACCCGAGGTCGAACAAGCGGTTGACCCATCCGTACATGGCGACGCGGGAAACGTGATTGTAATTATGAGGAAATTGCAGGTCGTCGTTGAGCTCCACGTTATCGGCGGCGTCATACATCGCGTACACCGATTTCAATTGTGGAAACCCATCGGTCGCCATGTCCCGAGTCCAATCGTCCGCCGCGGTCAATCCGAGCGGACGCGGCGCGATGGTCGCGGCGATCTCCACGTTCCCCGTTCCGATTCGCAACCCGCATGCATTCTCGCACGTGCAACCACCCTGCATCGCGGTGCTGACCATGACGGCGGGGAAAGCGCCTTTCAATCGTTTGTCGACGCAGGCGGCGATGAACGATTGAGTCCCGCCACCGCTTGCGCCGGTGATCGTGATCTTTGACGCATCCACATCGTCAAGGTTAGATAACATATCGATGCACCGGAGTGAATTGATCGTTTGCAGCGCCATGACCGATTGGCCGTAACCTTCGGCGATGGCGGAAAACAGTGGCCATCCGTCGGCGGTCGATGGCGGGTTGGGGCCTTTGAGTCCAAACAGGTGGGCGCGATCATGGCTGATCTGTTGGCTGTCGGCGTAACCAATCATGTCATATTGCAGGACGACACAACCCATGCGGGCCAGTTGCACACAAGCAGCTTGAAGCATGTTGATCGCCGCCGATTCGAAACGCTCCGCACCGGTGGCAAGCAATTGCCTGACGTCGCTGTCCGGCGCGACATAAAACCGTCCACCCTCCCAGTGTCCGTGCGCGTACAGAACCGCGGGATGTTTGGCACCTGCCGCGGCGGTTTTGGTGGGCCGGTAAAGCGAACCGGTGACATAGAACCCCGGCAGGCTTTCGAAATAAATTTTTTCAACCGTGTATCCGTCCAGCTCTCGGCGACCATGGATCACTGCTTGCGATTCGGCGAGTCGGGGTTGAGGATGCACGCCAACCGAAACCGCAGTTTGCAACCGAATCGATTTTGCACGCTCGTCCCATTGCGAGCGGTTTTCCGGAACGTCAAGCGGAAAATGATCATTGAGAGTTTTCAGTCGAGCGATACTTGAGGAACGCTGCTGCAAGGCATGGGCGACCACGTAAACGCCACCGGTCGCCGTTGCGACGATGACCGTGATCAGCAATGATCGAAACATACGGGACTTCATGGGTGCAGCTCGAAAGGTAGGCGTCATGAGACGGACGTTGATCACGGATTTGAACGAAGTTTGGCGTGATGGGCGGGAACCCTATCCCACGGATTGCCGCGACGATATTTTACTCTGCCGGGACAAGCGGATCATGGCCGAGCGTGAAATGTTGTTTCTTGTCGTAATTTTCAATCAAACCAAATCGCTATGAGTAAATCGGTTGTCGTTGTCGGTGGGGGGATTATCGGTGCCAGCACCGCGTATTACCTCGTTAAAAGTGGCCATGATGTCACGATTATCGACCAATCGGACCTGACGTCCGGTGCGTCGCACGTCAACGCCGGTTACATCGCGCCGAGCCACATCACGCCGCTGGCCGCGCCCGGCGTGATTCTGCAGGGGCTGAAATGGATGCTCAACCCAGCAAGTCCGCTTTACATGAAGCCGCGTTGGGATCCCCAATTCTTTCGTTGGTCTTGGTTGTTTCATCGGTCGTCGACGGCAGCGAAGGTGGAGAAAGCAATCCCGGTGATCCGCGATATTAATTTGCTCAGCCGCCAGCTTTATCATGACATGCTGACCGGCGGCGAATTGGGTGACTTTCAGTTGGAGCCCAAGGGCTTGCTGATGCTCTACCAAACCCAAAAGGTTGCCGATCACGAAATGGCGCTGGCGGACAAGGCGCGATCGGTCGGTTTGGATGTGCGGACGTACGATGCAAACGAAGTTCGTGCCGCCGAACCGGGTGTCGAGATCCGCGCGATCGGCGGCGTTCATTATCTATGCGATTGGCACACGACGCCGACGGAATTGATGCCCAGTCTGATCCGCTTTCTCAACGACAAAGGCGTGCGGATAAAGACAAATGAAAAAGTGGTCGACATCCAGGTTGCTGACAAAAAGATTACGGAAATCCGGACGGACCGCGACGTCTACCGTGCGGATGAGTACGTGATGGCGGCGGGTTGCTGGAGCGGCGATTTGGCCAAACGTTTGGATGTCGATTTGCCATTGGCGGCGGGCAAGGGGTACAGCATCAATGTGAACCGCGAGACCGGCGTTTCGGTTCCGACGATCTTTGTCGAATCACGTGTCGCGGTGACGCCGATGCGTGGGTTCACGCGGTTTGCGGGAACGATGGAGTTTTCCGGGATCAATCACATGATCCGTCCCGAACGAGTTCGCGCGATCGCGGGTGCGGTCCCGAGGTTCTACCCATCATTGAAAATTAACGAAGACGAAATCGCGTCCGCGAAATGCGGGTTGCGGCCGGTTTCGCCCGATGGAGTTCCCTACATCGGTAAATCCTCGCGGTGCACGAACGTGACCTTCGCCACGGGCCACGCGATGATGGGCTGGGCACTCGGTCCGGCAACGGGAAAATTGGTCGCCGAAGTGATCGATGGCGAACGAACGTCGATGCCGATCGAACCCTTTTCGCCCGATCGACGCTTCGATCGAGCCGCAGCGACCGCGAAGCGAGCGTGATCCCGTGGATAAGCCGACCCGCGAGGTTGCAGGAATGATGATGGTGACACGCGAGTGGAGTGATTGGCGAAACGGGTGGATGTGGTGGTTGCAAAGTGTGTACGTTTTGCCCTCAAGACGCGGCAGCGGCGTGTTTCGAAACTTACTGGACCATGTGACCTCGATTGCGCAATCGGAGAAAAATATTGTTGGGCTTCGTCTCTATGTTGAACAGGAGAATCAAGCGGCCCAAGAGACTTACCGACGCACCGGATTTGCAGATTCCAGGTACATTGTGATGAATCGGTCGCTCGGTTAAGAAACATTCACACTAGCGGTCCCCTCGGTCTGGTTACGATATACGAACGGGACGCGACGGCGGGCGCCGCGGATGGAAAACGAAATCACTCGTTTACACTCAAAAGGAAATTACCATGTCTGGAACCTCCACCTTTCTTGGAACGCCGGTGCTGCCGCCATGTGATCACCACCCCAAACGGTACGCAGGCGTCGATAAAAATACGCTGCTTGCCAAACGGGCGAAGTACCTCAATCCGGGCATCTTTCACTATTATCCCGGCGATCCCCTGATGATTGTCGAAGGTCACCGGCAATACCTGTTTGATGAAACCGGTCGCCGCTATCTCGACGGGTTCGCCGGCATCGTCACCGTCAGCGTTGGTCACTCGCACCCTAAAGTGATCGGTGCGGCGATAGAACAATTGAAATTGCTTCAACACACAACCACGATTTATCTGCATCCCAATATCGTGAATTACGCCGAAGCGCTCGCGGCGAAAATGCCTGGCGACTTGAAGGTGTGTTACTTCGTCAATTCGGGGTCCGAAGCGAACGAATTGGCGATCCTGATGGCCCGGGCGTACACGCAGAATCACGAAGTCATCGCGCTGCGGAACGGTTATCACGGTGGCAGCGGGTTGACGATGGCGTTGACCAGCCACCACACGTGGAAATTCAACGTGCCCGCGGCGCCCGGCGTCCAGCATGCGTTGTGTCCCGATCGCTTGCGGGGTCCGTTTGGTTACAACGATCCCGATGCGGGAACGAAGTACGCGAACGACGTCAAAGACTTGATCCGGTTCGGCACCTCGGGACGTGTGGCCGCGTTCATTGCCGAAAGCATCCAAGGCGTCGGTGGTGCGATGGTGTATCCCGACGAATACCTCAAACATGCTTACGAGCACATTCGCGGCGCGGGCGGTTTGTGCATTGCTGACGAAGTGCAAACCGGGTTTGGTCGAACCGGAACCCATTTCTGGGGCTTTGAATCCCAAGACGTGATGCCGGACATCGTCGTCATGGCAAAAGGGATCGGCAATGGAGCACCCCTCGGCGCAGTTGTGACGACGCCCGCGATCGCTGCGACGCTGAAGGACCGCATCCACTTCAACACCTATGGCGGCAATCCGATTTCCATGGCACAGGCGATGGCGGTCTTGGACGTGATCGAGGAAGAGGGACTGCAAGCGAACTCGCTTCGCGTCGGTGGACACCTGCTCGACAGACTCCGGCGGTTGCAGGCAAAACACGAAATGATCGGCGACGTTCGTGGCCGAGGATTGATGATCGGTGTCGAATTGGTGACCGATCGGGCAACGATGACGCCCGCCAAAGTGGAAGCCGGGCGCGTCGTTCAGGTGTGCCGCGAAATGGGACTGCTGCTGGGCAAAGGCGGGCTCGAAGGCAACACCCTGCGGATCAAGCCGCCAATGTGCATCACGATCGCGGACGCCGATTTTATGATCGAAGTCCTCGACGCGGCGCTGTCTTCCTAACGAACCTTCTTCAATGAATATCCATGACCATCACCCTGCAACATTTTATTGGCGGCATGTGGCACGCTCCCGCCGCCGGACCGACTCGCTCGGTTTACAATCCGTCGCGGGGCCACGTGCTCGCCGAAGTCCCCGAGGATGACATCGTCGGGGCAAATGCCGCTGTCGCCGCGGCCGTTGATGCGTTTCCCCAGTGGGCCGCGACGCCGCCATCGGTTCGCGCCCGTGTGCTATTTAAATTGCGGATGATGGTCGCGGATGAATTTGATCGCTTGGCGGCGCTCGTTTCCCGCGAGCATGGCAAGACGTTGTCTGAATCTCGGGGCGACGTCCAGCGTGGTTTGGAGATGATCGAATTCGCTTGCGGCATTCCGGCGCTGCTGCAGGGCGAAAGTCTTCGCGGCGTCGCCGCAGGCATCGATTGCGATGTCGAGCGGGAACCGGTCGGCGTGTGCGTCGGTATCACGCCCTACAATTTTCCGGCGATGGTGCCGCTTTGGATGTGGCCGATCGCGATCGCGTGCGGCAATACGTTTGTTCTCAAGCCCAGCGAAAAGACACCGCTGACGTCAGTCGAATTGGTGCGAATGCTCGATGCGTCCGGTTTGCCCAAGGGCGTTTTGAACCTTGTCCATGGCGGGCATGAAACCGTCGACACGTTGCTGACGCATCCGGATGTCGCGGCGGTGTCGTTTGTCGGTTCAACGCCGGTCGCACGCAAGATTTACGAAACGGCGTGTCGCCATGGCAAGCGAGTCCAGTCGGCCGGCGGTGCCAAAAACTTTGTCGTCGTCATGCCCGACGCGGAGATCCAACCGACCGTCAGCGGCATTCGTGATGCCGCGTTTGGCTGCGCAGGTCAACGGTGCATGGCCGGCTCGACTGTCGTGACCGTCGGCGATGCAAAATCACGATTGATGCAACCGCTGATCGATGTCGCCGCGGAGATGAAAATCGGTCCGACCGACGAGCCCGCCAATCAACCAGACATGGGGGCAGTGGTTTCCGGGGAACACAAGACTCGCATCCATGACTTACTACGCCGGGGTGCGGACGAGGGTGGCAACGTGGTGCTGGACGGACGAGGTGTGTCAGTCTCCGGTGCAACGGGTGGTTACTACGTCGGCCCCACGATCGTATCGGAACTGTCGCTGGAGAATACCTTGATGAATGAAGAAGTATTCGGCCCTGTCCTTTGCATGATGCACGCCGACACCCTGGACCAAGCACTCGATTACTCCTCCGCCAGCGGCTACGGCAACGGAGCGTCGATCTTTACTTCGTCGGGTCGAACGGCCAACGAATTTCGCCGCCGCGTGAAAGCCGGGATGGTCGGAATCAACGTCGGTGTCCCGGCAACGCTGGCCTATTTTCCATTCAGTGGATGGGGCAATTCGTTCTTCGGAGACCTGCACATGCAAGGACGAGAAGGGGTGATGTTTTTCACCCGTGCGAAGACCACGACGCAAAGATGGTTTGCCCCCGATGAAGGCGACATCTGGCGGCGATAGAGCGGTGCCAGATGCAAATGCCAGCGTAAATCTATCGAACCTGTTCGACGCTGATGACCGGGTTGGCAAACCAAACGCCAATGATTTCACAGCAAGGCGGCAGCGGAATTTGGTCAATTCGAATCTCACCGCCCGAGGCGATCGACGCCGGGTCGATTTCGATCGTTTCAGGCAACAGGTCCGAAAATCCTTCCACTCGTAACGCCGGATAGTACTTGGTCAGACGGCAACCGGTCGCCAATGTCGCTGATTTTACGACAACGGGTATCTCGCGGACGACAACATCCATCGACGACGGGGTCGCTTGGCCGGGGTCGGTTTCAAGCAGGGGAACGATCTCTGTCGTGGCCATGAGGGTTTTCCTTGGACGCCGAGAAACTTCGTGGGGCAAATTTCGGCTGGGTGCGGGATATTGGGGACGGTGGGAAATTGCAAACAAGCGATCGTCAGCAAAACATTATGCAAACCAAGTGCCTGTGCTGATCCGCCGAAACGGATTGATCGTCAAAATCGCGCTCAATAACTAAGTCACTCGGCGGTCGTAAACAAGAACTTTAACTTCGGGATGCAAATGCGTGATGGGCTCAGAGTTATCGCGAAGCGAAAAGTTTCGCTAGTCCGATTGTCCTGCTCAGTCCCATCAATTTGCGGACGATGTGATTCTATTCACCCTTAAAGGCGACGTGAAGTCAATCAAACCACAATTATCAAATTCTACCTCAATTTTTCACGCGTTTGGACAAAACCGTCGCGCGATCTTCAAATACTGCGTCAACGTTTACGTTTGTGCGGGAACGAACTAAGAATTTTGCGTCTAGGCGCAATTTGCAGCAAATTTGGCCAGCAAAATAGGTAGACTCGTCACGACCAATGTGTGAATCTGACAGCCGCTAGCCTGCGAAAAACCCTCCGCTTCTTCGTTGGAATTCCATTGTCCCCCGAAGTTCGTCGCTCCCTTTTGATCTTCGCCGCCACGGTAACCCTTATTGCCGTCGGCTGGGCGTCTTTTTTTGAGACGATCCTGCCCGCTGAATTCAGTCTTCAGAACGGGACGGATCCCAAGACCCTTGACCCGGCAAGGGCCACGGGATCGATCGAAGGCCGCGTGCTGTACGAGCTGTTTGAGGGTTTGTTGCAGATGATGCCCGAGGGTGGTCCCGATCCGGTGACGCGGGTCCAAGCAATGACGCCGCAACCCGGCATGGCGGCATCGTACGACTTGTCCGAGGATCGTCGGCGGTACACGTTTCACCTTCGCGATGACGTGCGTTGGACCGATGGCTCGCCGGTAACCAGCCACGATTTTGCTTGGTCTTGGCAAAGGTTCCTGCACCCCGCGACAGCGTGCGAGTACACGTTTCACCTTCATGGTGTTCCGTATGCCAAGGCGTACAGCGGCGGCACCGTCAATGTCGGCGACCGCGTCGAAGTCGAACTTTTCGACCGCGAGGGCGAAGTCGCCCAATCGCGAAGCCGATCGGCGGGCGGAAGCGTCGCGAGGTTTCGCCACACGTCGACCGCGAATTTCCAGCATTACCCTCGCGGCACCATGCGGTACGGAACGTTGACCGACATCCGCAAACCTCCTGAGCCGTCGGAGGAGGAAATAAAAGCGGACAAAGACGCGGTGCTGAAATGGACCGATGCGTGGATTTATGTCGTGGACGTGGTCGCGCCCGGTGATGACCAAACGATCGATTGGGACGGGTCGGCCGAATCGATGTCATTTGCGACGGACCTGGAAGCGATCGACGAGTCGGCGGTCCTCGAAGGCGAAACCATCCAACGCACGCATCACGTCCTCGTCGCATTCGAAAAACTTGGCGGATTGGAAACGCCCGATGATCGAACGTTCGTCGTCAACCTGATCGATCCGATTCCGTACTTTCCCAATATCGTCGCTTTTTATCCTTTGTTCCCTGTGAATCGTCGGTGTGTCGAGACGCATGGCAGCCCGCTGTGGACGACGGTATCCAACATCGTCACCAACGGCCCCTATCAATTGGAAATGCGTCGCCTGCGTGACCGGCTGCGGGTGGTCAAATACGAAGACTACTACAACGCCGACAAGGTTGCGTTTCGCAGCGTCGATTTCCTTTTATTGGAAGGTCAAAATACGGCGGTCAACATGTACGAGACCGACCAAATCCAATGGGTTACCGATCCGCCGCCAACGTTATTGGACAATCTAAAAGTTCGCGATGACTTTTACAACGCGCCTCAGTTATCAGTCTATTTTTATCGACTCAATGTAAAACGTCCGCCGCTGGACAATCCCAAAATTCGCCGCGCGATCGCGATGGCGATCGACCGTAAAGAGATTGTCGAAGAGGTGATGAAGGTTGGCCAGATTCCCGCGTTCTCCGCCGTGCCGCCTGGCCTAGCAGGCTATGAAAGTGCGAAGGGGTT
>Ga0105045_10005132_pt1 | contig 11485 bp, 11 predicted proteins | sample MAT02_FD_78089 | JGI IMG/M metagenome (GOLD analysis project Ga0105045, IMG submission 78089) | Freshwater microbial communities from Lake Fryxell liftoff mats and glacier meltwater in Antarctica - MAT-02 (megahit assembly) | ecosystem: Environmental > Aquatic > Freshwater > Ice > Liftoff... | reverse complement strand
GTGGCAGAACGGCCGTCCGGTGGATCCGCGCCAGACGCGGTTCCAGACCGGTGCGCAGCTTGACGGGCGCGATCTTGCAGCGTTCAAGGCTGAAATGGCGCGGTTGCAGCGGCTTGCAGCGGCAGGCAGCGAGCCGGTGGTGGCAGCGGTGGCTGCGAAGGGGGCACAGACCTGAGCAAAACGCCGCGCGCGGTGTGCCCGAGGTCCCAGCTTTAGCCGCTACGACGGCCGGCTGGGTTGTGCAGTGTGGAAAGCCATGGGGGTAAAGGCAAAAGTGCCTGATTCTACTCCGCCGCGCGGATACGCGTCGCCATCCAGCCGGAGCCGACCATCATGTTGCCGCTGACTTCGCCTTGCAGGGTAGCACCGTTGCTGCGGGTCAGGCGGACGCCGGTGCCGCGCATACGTCCGTCGGCGATGGGATTGCCCTTGGCGGCGCCGAGCATCTGGAAGCGTTGCGCAAGCTGCGTCACGAAGCGTTCGTTGCCGATTTCGAACGCCCAGCGCCCGGAAGCGTCAGCAGGGACGATCCAGAAGAAGCCGGTGGCGTCATCGGTGACGATGGTTTGATCCGGCGTCCACTCGGCCATGTCGAAGGCGTGGCTGGCGATACGGGTGCCGGGCTTCATTTTCAGCAACGTGTCGCGCAATTTGAGATTGAGGCTGGGCAAAAGATAGAGCGTGACGACGGTGGCGCGCGAGAAATCGCTCTGGAAGATGTCGGCGGTTTCGAAGGTCACCTTGGCGCCGACGCCTTCCTTTGCGGCGCTGCGGAGCGCCAGCATCACCATCTCGGGATTGTATTCGATGCCGTGGGCGCGGGCGCCGAAATCGCGGGCAGCGGCGATCGCGATGCGGCCGTCGCCGGAGCCGAGATCGACGACATAGTCGCGCGGACCGACTTCGGCGGTGGTGAGCATGGCCTTGATGAGGCTGTCGGGCGTGGGCACCCAGATCACGTCCTTGCCATCCTGCCCGATTTGCGGCTGGTAGCGGGCGTCACCGGCCGGCTTGCTCTGCAGCAGCGGCATCAGGCCGCTGGGCCCTTCATAGGCCAGCGGATTGCCGATAATCGGGCCGCGCAGCGGATCGGGTGCCACCGGGCTGGCCTGGATGATCTTGATCTGCGCCATCGTGCCGCCGGCGGTCGTCGTCAGCAGCAGCATCGCTAGGGCTTTGAGCAGGCTTTTCACACCGCTGTTCTGGCAGGAAAATGCGACTTTCGCGAGAGGTGACTGTGGCTCTCAGGCGACAGCTGGTGGCAAATCCGGGGTCCAGCGGCAATAAAGCGCGGTGGGTAGCAGAAGCCCGCGCGCTTCCTCGCGGATGGCCATTTCGCCGCTTTCCAGCTGGCCGGGTGGGAAGGCCGTGTCTTGCATGAGAGCGTCCAGTGCGACGGCGGACAGGCGCAAGGCATAGGTGGTGAGGATCAGGAGCTTGCTATCGGCATCGAGAAGCTGGGCGCAATCGGCGAGGAGGTCGGGGAGATGCTGCGTCAGCTCCCACACCTCGCCCTCCGGGCCACGACCAAATTTGGGGGGATCGAGCAGGATGGCGTCGTAGCGTTTGCCGCGTCGCACTTCGCGGGCGACGAATTTCCGGGCATCGTCGGTCAGCCAGCGGATGGGGGCGTTGTGCATGCCCGAAAGCACAGCATTGGCCCGGGCGGCCTCGACCGCCTTCTTGCTGGCATCCACATGGGTGACGCGGGCGCCGGACTGCGCGGCTACCAGCGACGCAGCGCCGGTGTAACCGAACAGGTTGAGCACCTCGCTGCCGGGCGCGCAGACCTTGGCAAGCGAAGCCCAGTGCGGCGCCATGTCGGGGAAAAAGGCGAGGTGGCGAAACGGCGTGCAGGCAGCGTGCAGTTTGATGCCGGCCTGCTCGATGGGCCAGCTGGGGGGGAGGTTGGCGCTGAAATGCCAGCGGCCGCCGCCTTCCTCGTCGGAGCCGCCGATGAATTCGGCATCGGCGGGCCAGTCCAGGCTTGCCGGGCGCCACATGGCCTGCGGCTCGGGCCGGATGAAGCGCCAGGGCCCACAGCGTTCCAGCTTGCGGCCATGGCCACTGTCCAGCAAGCCATAGTCCGTACTGGGCTCAGCGACCAGAACGGGCAGGTTCATGCAAAGGCTTTGGCGGCGAGCGCATCGGCCTTGGGGCCGACGGCCGCGAAAGCAGGAGGCGTTGCCAGCATCGCGGCGCCGGCAGCCCGTACGGTGAGGACATCGGCGGCCTCGATTTCGGCGATCATCTCGGCTGCCGGGATGACCCGGCCGAACACGAGCAGGCTGCGACCGATCCAGTCGGCCTGGCCGGAGCAGCCCTCCAGCGCCATCAGCAGGCCGGCCATGAGCTGGGCTTTGGCGCGACGGAGTTCCGCTTCGGTCAGCGTGTCGGCGGTTTGCGCCATGACATCTTGAGCAAGCGATAGCGCAGTGGCGGCATCCTTCGGACGGGTGGCCGCGTAGAGCGAGAGGATCCCGGAATCGCTGTGCGGACTGTGCGAGGCGCTGACGGAATAGGCGAGGCCGCGCTCTTCGCGCAATTCCTGGAACAGGCGGGACGACATGCCCCCGCCGAGCGCGGTGGCGAACAGCTGCGCGGCATAATAGTCCGGCGCGCGGGAATGCGGGCCTTCGTAGGCCAGCGTCAGGTGCATCTGCTCGGATTTCCGGTGTTCGCCGGCGCTGCCTCCGACCCAGCGGGAGGCGTCTGCGGCGGAGGCGGCGGAGGGGGATAGCGTGCCGAACAGGGCTTCGGCCTGGCGGACGAGGGCGCCATGATCGACGCGGCCGGCGGCTGCCAGGACGAGGTTTCCGGCGCGGTAGTGGGTGCTTCGCCAGTGCGCGAGCGAGGCTGCATCGAGCATGGCGAGGCTCGCTTCCGTGCCAAGGACGGGGCGACCGATCGATTGATCGGGGTAGCAGCGCTCCTGCAGCAGATCGAAGACCAGATCGTCGGGCGTGTCGAATGCCTCGCCGATTTCGGAGAGAACGACGGCCTTTTCGCGCTGCAGGTCATCAGCGTCGAAACGCGGCGAATTGACCAGATCGGCGATCATCTCGACGGCGAGCGGCAGGTCGGCGGCAAGCGTCCGGCCGTGGAATACGGTCATGTCGCGCGAGGTCCAGGCGTTCAGCGAGCCGCCGACATCCTCGATCTCCTCCGCGATGCGGCGGGCGGTGCGGGACTGGGTCCCCTTGAACAGCATATGTTCGAACAGGTGGGCGAGGCCGTTTTCGCTCTGCCTTTCATGGCGTGCACCCACGTTGGCGTTGAGGCCGACGGCGGCCGTCTCGCACCCTGCCATGCCGAGGCTGGCAATGGTGAACCCATTGGAAAGCTGTGTTATTTCTGGAGTCATGCGGTTCCTGCAATGTAGGCTTTCAGCGCGTTGATATCGGCGGGGAGCCGCTCATAGCGTTCGGCGCGTTCGAAGATGTGGGCGATGCGGCGGGGGAGCGGCGGGCGAACGCCGGCCGAACGTTCGACGGCATCGGGGAATTTGGCCGGGTGGGCGGTGGCCAGCGTGACAATCTGGCCGTTCAGCCTGCCGGCGTGGGTCCGCGCCGCTGCAAGGCCGATGGCAGTGTGCGGATCAATCAGCTGGCCGCACTGCGACCAGGCCCAGCGCAGAGACTGCATCATGCGGTCTTCACCAACCGTTTCCGCCAGGAAGAGGGCGCTCGCCTGTTCGCGCTGGTCAGCAGTGAGCGCCATCTGGCCGGTGGCTTCGAAGCCGGCCATTGCAGCGGCGCAGGCGGCGCCGTCACGGCCATGCAGATCGAACAGCAGGCGCTCGAAATTGCTGGAGACCTGGATGTCCATCGAGGGGGTGGCGGTCTGGGTGATGCTTCCAACCGAATAGTCGCCCTGGTTGAGTGCGCGGGACAGAATATCGTTGACGTTGGTGGCGACCAGCAGTCTGCCGATTGGCAGACCCATCTGCGCGGCCGCATAGCCGGCGTAGACATCACCGAAATTGCCGGTGGGAACTGCGAAGTTGATGCGCTTTTCGGGCGCGCCGAGGCGGACGGCGGCGTGAAAGTAATACACGATCTGCGCCAGCAGGCGGGCCCAGTTGATGCTGTTGACCGCGGATAAATTGTATCTGGCACGGAAGGCGGCGTCGTTGAAAAGGGCCTTCACCAGCGCCTGCGCGTCGTCAAAGGTGCCGTCGATCGCGATGTTGTGGACATTTGCGGCCTGGATGGTGGTCATCTGCCGGCGCTGCACATCGCTGACGCGGCCTGCGGGGTGCAGCATGAAGATGGCGATGCCGGGTCGGCCGGCGACCGCCTGGATGGCGGCCGATCCGGTGTCCCCGCTGGTCGCCCCTACGATCGTCAGATCGCGCGACTTGTCGATGAATTCGGCAAACATCCCGCCCAGCAGTTGCAGGGCGATATCCTTGAAGGCGAGTGTCGGGCCGTGGAACAGCTCCAGCAGCCAGTGGCGGTGATCGAGCTGCACCAGAGGCGCGACGGCGGCGTGGCCGAAATCGCCGTAGGCGCTCGCGATCAGGCGCTTCAGGGTGGCGTCATCGAGGCTGCCGACAACGAAGGGTCGCATGATGCGGAATGCAGTCTCGGGGTAGCCGAGGCCGTCAAGAGCGGCAATTTCGGTGGGCGAGAACTGTGGCCATATGCGCGGCACATAGAGGCCGCCGTCGCTGCCGAGACCGGCGAGAGTTGCGTCGCGGAAGTTCAGGACGGGGGCTGAGCCGCGGGTGCTGATGTATTCCATGTTGCGCGTGGGTTAGGCGGCTGGTGGCTTGGGTGCAAGTTTCCAGCGGCGGACGTAGAGCGCGTAGATGACGGCGAGAATGGCGGCGAAGCTGAACCACTGGATAGCGTAGGACAGGTGGTTGTTGGAGATGGTGTCCAGGCCGGGAGACGCGCTGGGGAAGAGGGGAGCGGTTGCTGCGCTGTTCACGATCAGCCAGCCTTTGCCGCTGCGCACCAGAGTGCCTTCGACCATCCCATTGTCTGAACCCAGCTGCACCGTATCGGGGCGGGCCGACCAGCCATAATCCAGTGTTACCGGTTCGACGCCGGCCTGGCATCGCGCGAGGTGCGAATAGCCGGTCTGGCCATCGAGATTGCGGCCAGCGCGAATGGTCGGTGCTCCGGCGCCGCACTCGAGCTTCAGACGCACGAGTCGGAACTGCGCGTTTTGCGGAATGGGCTGCGAGCCGATGTCCAGCAACGGCGCGGTGCTGTTGGCCGCAAGCTCGATCAGCAAAGCCGCTTTCCACTGCATCCGCTGCAGCTGCCAGAACCCGAAACCGATCAGAATGGGCAGCGCGATGGCCACCATAAACGTTGGCAGAAAGGGCAGGGTTGGCAAAACGGGAAAGCCCCGGCGCTTGCGCACCGGGGCCGATGGTTCCCGATTGGAGGTCGGCTCAGTTGCCAACCACGGCGGCCCCGAAGTTGGAGCCCCAGATGTAAATCGTCAGGAACAGGAACAGCCAGACGACATCGACGAAATGCCAGTACCAGGCGGCGGCCTCGAAGCCGAAATGCTGCTTCGGCGTGAAATCGCCGGCGTAGGCGCGCCACAGGCACACAGCGAGAAAGATGGTGCCGATGACGACGTGGAAGCCGTGAAATCCGGTCGCCATGTAGAAGGTGGCGCCGTAGATGTTGCCGGCCATGCCGAAGGTGGCGTGGCTATATTCATAGGCCTGGAGCGCCGAGAACAGCAGGCCGAGGATGACCGTTGCCCACAAGCCCTGTTTCAGGCCCTCGCGGTCATTGTGGATGAGTGCGTGGTGTGCCCAGGTGACGGTGGTGCCCGATAGCAGCAGGATGAGAGTGTTCAGCAGGGGATAGACGAACGGGTCCAGCGGCTCGATCCCGACCGGAGGCCATTGGCCGCCGACGGCTGCACCCTGGTGCGGGAACAGCGAGGCGGCGAAGAAGGCCCAGAACCAGGCGACGAAGAACATGACCTCGGATAAGATGAACAGGATCATGCCATAGCGGTGGTGCAACTGGACCACGGGTGTATGATCGCCGCCATTGGCTTCGGCACGGACATCGGCCCACCAGAAGAACATGGTGGCGAGAACGCCGGCAAAGCCGACACCGGAGACCAGCCAGCCGAGCGCCAGTTCATGCCACCACGCAACGAAGCCGCCGAGCATGACCATTGCGGAAATGGCGCCCATCAGCGGCCAGGGGCTGGGGGGCAGGATGTGAAAATCGTGGGTTTTGCCGGATGCCATCATGTTCACCTGTTGTCGTTCGGGTCTGCCATAAGGCAGCGCGCGGTGACGCGCCAGCTTTCAGCGGGCTGAAATGTCTGCTTTGCCAGTTGCGTAGATGCCGGGGGCTCGGGTCGGCTCATCCACCGGGAAAAAGGTATAGGACAAGGTGATTTCGTCGATGTTGCGGGCGTCCGGATCATCGAGAATGGCCGGATCGACATAATAGACGATCGGCATTTCGACCTTCTGGCCCGCCTGCAAGGTTTGCTCGTTGAAGCAGAAGCACTGGATTTTCACGAAATATTTGCCGGCGGCGGCCGGCGAGACGTTGAAAGTTGCTGTGCCGGTGGAGGGCGTATCGGAAAGGCTGGCGGCACTATACCAGGCCATTGCCTGCTCGCCGATCCGTATCTTTACACCAGTGTCGACGGGAGCGAACTTCCACGAGAGGCCGCGCACATTTCCATCGAAGCGCACCTTGATGCTGCGCCCGCCGAGTGCTTGCAGCTGGGCCGGCGTTGCGAGGCCTGATACGCTGCCGGCTTGCGTTGTGCCGCCGAAGCCGGTGACCTGGCAGAAGATGCGGTAGAGCGGAACGCTGGCATAGGCGAGTCCGACCATGCTTAACGCCATGAGGGCGGCGAGAAGCCCGGTGCGGATGCGGGCCGAGTGCGTATTGCCGAGTGAGGCGCTCATCCGGCGATCCGCGATACCGTGATGCCGTAGAACAGCATGGCGAACGCTGCCAGCACGATACCGATCACCAGATTGCGCTTGCGGCGGCGGGCAACGAAGGCAGCCTCTTCCTGCGGGGTCCAGCTCATGGCCGCATCCAGGCGGCATCGGCGACCAGCACCCCAAACAACAGGAAGAGATAAAGGATGGAGAATTTGAACAACCGCTTTTCAGCCAGCATGTCCGCCGGCTCTTCTGCGGTGGCGCGGGCAACGCCGATGGCCAGCGCGAGGAAGACGACGCCAAGCAGCGCAGCAAACAGGCCATAAAGAGCGCCGGTCAGGCCGAGCGCAAAGGGTGCGACGCTGACCGCGAGAAGGACGATGCTGTAAATCAGGATCTGCTTGCGGGTTTCGGCCAGGCCATGCGTCAGCGGCAGCATCGGCATCTGCGCATTGGCATAATCCTTGCGGATGAACATCGCGAGCGCCCAGAAATGCGGCGGGGTCCAGGCGAAGATGATGGCGAAGAGAAGCAGCGGCAGCGCCGTTACGTCGCCAGTGACAGCGGCCCAGCCGATGACCGGGGGGAAGGCGCCAGCCGCGCCGCCAATGACGATATTCTGCGGCGTGTTGGGCTTCAACCAGATGGTGTAGACGACCGCGTAGAAGAAGATGGCGAAGGCGAGAATTGCGGCTGCGACCCAGTTGGTCGCAAGCCAGAGCGTCAACACCGATGCTCCGGAGAGCATGATGGCAAAGACGAGGGCGTCTTCGCGAGCCAGCCGGCCGGCCGGCAGCGGTCGCGATGCCGTGCGCTTCATCAACGCATCTGTGTCTGCCTCCAGCCACTGGTTGAAGGCGCCCGATGCGCCGGCACCGACTCCGATGCACAGGATGGCGACGAAGGAGAGAAATGGCGAAAGCGTGCCGGGTGCAACAATGAGGCCGCAGGCGGCCGTGAACACCACGAGCGTCATGACGCGTGGCTTCAGCAGCGCCCAGAAATCACGCCATTCACTGGTTGACAGGGAACCGGAAAGCGCGGTGCGGGTCGCGCTGTCCTCAAGCTGTGAGATGGTGCCCATCATCGCGCCTGCTGCACTTTTGTCAGATCGGGCAGCGTTTCGAACTGGTGGAACGGCGGCGGCGAGGACAGCGTCCACTCAAGCGTCGTGGCGCCTTCGCCCCAGGGATTGGCTGCCGACTTGCGGCCGCCGAACAGCGACAGGAAAACGTTCACGAAGAACACCGCCATGCCCGCAAGCATGATGGCATAGCCCCACGACGCGATCTGGTTCCAGAAGTGATAGGCTTCCGGATAGTCCGGGATGCGGCGCGGCATGCCGTCGGCGCCGAGGAAGTGCATCGGGAAGAACAGCACGTTAACGCCGATGAAGAACACCCAGAAGTGCAACTTGCCAAGGAACTCGTTATAGTCCCGGCCCCACATCTTGCCGAACCAATAGTAGAATCCGGCAAACAGACCGAACACCGCGCCCAGCGAAAGCACATAGTGGAAATGCGCCACGACATAGTAGGTATCATGCATGTAGGTGTCGATGCCGCCGTTCGCGAGGACGATTCCGGTGACGCCACCCACGGTGAACATGAAGATGAAACCGAGCGCCCACAGCATTGGCGTTTCGAAGGTCAGTTTGCCGCCCCACATGGTTGCGATCCACGAGAAGATCTTGATGCCGGTGGGCACCGCAATGATCATCGTGGCGGCGGTGAAATACATCTTGGTGTTCACGCTCATGCCGACCGTGAACATGTGGTGCGCCCAAACGATGAAGCCGACGAAGCCGATCGCGACCATGGCATAGGCCATGCCGAGATAGCCGAACACGGGTTTGCGCGCGAAGGTGGAGATGATCTGGCTGGCGATCCCGAACGCCGGCAGGATCATGATGTAGACTTCCGGGTGGCCGAAGAACCAGAACAGATGCTGATAGAGGACCGGATCGCCGCCGCCTGCGGCATCGAAGAAGGTGGTGCCGAAGTTGCGATCCGTGAGCAGCATGGTGATGGCACCAGCCAGAACGGGCAGCGACAGCAGCAGCAGGAAGGCGGTGACCAGCACCGACCATACGAACAGCGGCATCTTGTGCAGCGTCATGCCGGGCGCGCGCATGTTGAAGATGGTGGTGATGAAGTTGATCGCGCCGAGAATCGAGGCCGCACCTGCCAAATGCAGCGAGAAGATGGCGAGATCGACCGCCGGGCCAGGGTGGCCGGACGTGCTCAGGGGTGGATAGACAGTCCAGCCAGTGCCGGCGCCGTCGAACCCGGGCGGGCCTGGCACGAACATCGAGGCTCCCAGCAGGCAGAAGGCGGTGACCGTCAACCAGAAGGAGATGTTGTTCATGCGCGGGAAGGCCATGTCCGGTGCGCCGATCATGAGGGGCACGAACCAGTTGCCGAAGCCGCCGATGAGGGCGGGCATCACCATGAAAAACACCATGATGAGGCCGTGGCCGGTGATGAACACATTCCACAGGTGATAGGCGGCATCAATGTTGCCATCGGTAAACCAGGGCAGCACCTGCATGCCGGGATTGGCCAGCTCCCAGCGCATGAAGCCGCTGAGCGCCCCCCCGATGATGCCGGCGAAGATCGCGAAGATGAGATAAAGGGTGCCAATGTCCTTGTGGTTCGTGGAAAAGAACCAGCGCTGGGTAAAGCTCAGCCCGTGGTCGTGATGGGCATCATGGGCATGATCGTCATGCGCTACCAGTTGGTCTGCGGTGGAGGCCATGGCGGGAACTTTCTCAGGCAGCAGGTGCCGCGACGGGCGCGGGCATGTTGGCAGCTTCGGGCGTCGGCAATTGCAGCCTGGCCTCGGGGGCCACGATCTGCGGAGCGTCGGCCGGCGTGACGGCGGCGCGGACGGCAGCGGCAACGGCTGTGGGCGAGATAGCCGGCGCAACGGCAATGCCGGGGCCGGTCGGCTCGATCCCGTCGGCGCGCTGCTTCATGCGCACCCACGCGTTGAACTTGTCCTCGGGAAGCACCTCGACGGTGATCGGCATGAAGCCGTGTCTGGTTCCGCAAAGCTCCGAGCACTGGCCATAGTATACGCCGGGGCGATCGACCTTGAACCAGGTTTCGTTGATCTTGCCCGGAACAGCATCCATCTTCACCCAGAACGACGGGATCGCCCAGCTGTGCAGCACATCGGCCGCGGTGATCAGCATCTTCACCGTCTTGCCGGCGGGCACAACGACGCGGTTGTCGGTGTCCAGCAGGTAGGGAACGCCTTCCTTGGCGGCTTCTGCCTTTGAAAGCGGCAGGGCATCGAAGCTGATGCCGCCATAATCGGGATACTCATAGCCCCAATACCATTGGTAGCCGGTGACCTTGATCGTCACATCGGCCTTTGGCGGATTATACTGGTTGGCCAGCAGGCGGAACGAGGGGACGGCGACGAACAGGAGGATGATCGCCGGAACCAGTGTCCACACGACCTCGATGGTGAAGTTGTGCGTGGTCCTGGATGGCACCGGATTGGCGGCCGCACGATAGCGGTAGGAAACCCAGGCCATCAGCCCGAGCACGAACAGCGAAATACCGACAATCAGCGGATTGAGGATCACGTCGGTGAGAAAGGCGGCTTCCTGCCCGATCGGCGTGAACTGCTGCTGCAATTGCCACCCCTGCGGCACCGGCTGCCCGATGCCTGGCGTTGGCGCCATGCGGGTGTAGCCGGCAATCGCGTCTTCCTGTGCGCTCATTTGGGCGACCGCCGATTCCTGCACGGCGGCAACGGCTGCTGCTGTGGTGCCGGCGGCGGGTGCGGCTTGGCTGGCTATCGTCGGCGCGACGGCTGGTGCGATATCCTGCGCCGATACCAATGCCGCCGTCGCCACCGCGGTTGCCAACACCGCTGTCTGCAGCGTGCGGTGCAACCCTGTGAGCCACCCAACCGTCATTCCATGTCCTTTGTTGCCCCAACACGTCGTGCGCGCCGGGATTTGCGTTGGACGTGGGTATAGGCGGCTGTTCCGCCAGTCTCAAGTCGGGAAGACGCAGTGCGACACCGAAGACGGGCAGTTTCGCTGCACCGCGTCATGCCGCAAGATCGGCAAACTCTGCGCTGGCCTTTGCCATCTGCGCCATCACTGCCGCCTGCATGTCTTCGCCTTGCAGCATGGCGGCGTTCCACACCGCGACATACTCCAGCCCCTGCGCCAGCGTCATGTCGCGGCCGGCGTTCAGCACCTGTTTGATGCCGGCGATTGCCAAAGGACTCTTGCCGGCGATTTCGCGCGCCAGCTGCATGGCTGCCTCCACCGTATCGGCATGGCTCGGCAGCACGCGATTGAGAAAGCCTTGCGCCTGCGCTTCGGCGGCTGTCCAGCGGCGGCCAGTGTAGGCGAGCTCGCGGATCAGGCCCTGCGGCAGCAGGTGCGGGATGCGCTGCAGCGTGCCGACGTCGGCGACTATGGCGATGTTCACTTCCTGGATGGTGAAGAAGCAATCTTCGGAGCCGACCCGCAGGTCGCACGCTGTGATGAAATCCACGCCGCCGCCGATGCAGCCGCCCTGGATGGCCGCGATCACCGGCACGCGGCAATGATCGACGGCGGTGAAG
>Ga0105045_10005131_pt1 | contig 11486 bp, 7 predicted proteins | sample MAT02_FD_78089 | JGI IMG/M metagenome (GOLD analysis project Ga0105045, IMG submission 78089) | Freshwater microbial communities from Lake Fryxell liftoff mats and glacier meltwater in Antarctica - MAT-02 (megahit assembly) | ecosystem: Environmental > Aquatic > Freshwater > Ice > Liftoff... | reverse complement strand
TTTACCGGTGATGGCCGCAATTCCCATTTTAGCCATGGAGACTAGACGGTTACTTTTCGCGTCCCAATAACTCGAATCGATTGGAGCTACCTTGATCGCAGTTAGATTTGGATCCTCGACGCCATTGAACCACGCATCGTCTGTCTTACCATACAGTTCCTTCAGAACATTTCGGTCATCGTGAATAGTGGCCTCCCCATAGACGATCAAAAAACGCATCGATCCAGGGTGCGAGTAGAGCAACTCCACTTTGGAGTCTTCGAGAATGTTTTCGTAATGCGTACTGTCTCGCCCGCTTAAGAGCCAAATTGCTCCATCCTCGTCAACTCGTTTGGTGCTCATCGGGATTGCGTGAAACGGTTTGGCACCCAAATTTGTGCATAACATGGTGAATTCGATATCTTCGGCCAATTCCTTGATCTTGGATGCCGCTTCACTACTTTGCAGATTTTTCGTAGTCATCATTACTCTCTTTTTGAACTTTTGAAAATTGGAAATTACGCGATTAGCAGACGGATAAGAGTCCCTTTGCTGCAAGAACACCTTTTAGACTTCAACGGTTTTTCCCGAAGCGACCGCCTGATTGATTGCCGTGATAATCTTTATATCTTTCAAACCCTCAGCTCCCGTCGTGTGTGGAACCGTATCCTCCTTGATGCACACCGCGAAGTGATCCATTTCTGCTGCGAAGTGATTCACTTCTGGAATCTTGAACTGCGTTCGTTCTTGTTCGCTGTCGATAAACAGCCGTAGACCTCGATAAGAAAAAGCGGGATCCATCTCTATCGTCGCATCTTTGCAGTGAATGTGGAAGTCTCGCTTGACGCCTGCGTTGAAACTGCAAGTGCCTGCTGCCAATACGCCGGAAGGGAATTCTAGAGTGAAGGCGACTGTCGCGGGCACTTCTTCAAAGCGTGGGTCATCGACAGGGCTGTGCGCCGTCGCAGAGACCCGAACCGGTTCTTCGCCCGTCAAGTATCGCATCGCATTAATGCTGTAAATACCTATGTCGCCAAGTGGTCCTCCACCAAGCCTTTTGCTCAATCGAATATTCGGCGCCTCGACCACTTGGCAATTAGCAGAAGAGATCGATCTTACTTCGCCAAACTTCTTGTCCTTGCACCACTTTGCCGCTTGCAAGTTCATTGGTTCGTAATGCAATCTATAAGCGATCATCAGTTTACGATTGGCCTTCTCGCCTGCCGTAATCATACTTTCGCATTCGTCGATTGTCACCGCCATGGGCTTTTCGCACAACACATGTTTGCCCGCCTCAAACCCTCGGATAGTAAATTCCGCATGCATACTATTTGGAAGGACGATATAGATTACATCGACCCTCTCGTTCTTAGCAATTGAATTGAAATTCTCGTAGTCATAAATTGCATCTTTGGAGACGCCGTAGTACTCAGCTACCTGTAACGCCTTGTCGCGATGGCCGCTGACCAAGGCCACACACTTGGAATGCTGAGTTTCGGCAAACGCTGGCAACAGTTCCTCCAACGACAGCAAGCCCAAGCCGACGATCGCGAAGCCAATTTTCCGATCCGTCAACCTTGGTAAAGTCAAATTGTCCGGCTGCTTTTGTGGTGGGGCAAGTTCCACACGATCTCCGGCTGATTTCGCGTTCCTTTTCACTGGCGTTGTCACCCCATCATCACCAGTGCGGGGAGTCACCTGCCCGCCGCTCGGTGCGCCCGATGAGCTACTCAGCATAGATGCCGAAACGACCGAACCCGCAACGCAGGTCGTTGTGAGAAAATGCCTACGCGTTGCGAGAAAATTGTTTTTGGAGTTCATCCGTTTTCCTTCGCGATTCGTACTAAAGATTTACCAAGATTTTCGCCGTTGAACAATCCAATAAAGGCATCTGGAGCATTTTCTAAACCTTCTGTGATCGTATCCTCCCATGCGATTTTTCCATCGCGAATAAGAGTTGCCACTTCGCGAACAAACTCCTCGCGATCCGACATGTAGTCGCGAACGATAAACCCTTGCAGTCGCAACCGTTTCCCAATAACCTTGAAAAGATTTCGTGGTGCCGATGTTGGTTTAGTTGCGTTGTAAGTGGAGATCATGCCACAACAAACGATACGGCCGAAGTCTTTCATGTGATCAATGGCTGCCTCGAGGTGATTGCCGCCGACGTTGTCGAAATACACATCAATGCCGTCAGGTGCAAGCTTTCCGAGATCTTTTGTTAAATCGTTAGTTGTCTTATAGTTGATCACCGCATCTACATGGGCCTTCTCTTTTAGCCATTGGATCTTTTCATCCTTGCCGGCGCTTCCAATCACCTTGCAGCCATTGGCGTTGGCAATCTGGCAAACCATCGATCCGACGGCACCCGATGCGGCCGACACAAATACAGTACTGCCCGCCTGCAACTCCGCGATGCGTTTGAGTCCGACCCAAGCGGTCATGCCCGTCATGCCAAGAACTCCCAAGTACGCCTGAATGGGAGCGAGTTCAGGATCTAGTTTTTGGACCTCTCTTCCGTCCGACTTCCAATATTCCCGCCAACCGAGATTACCAAGTACTTGATCGCCTACTTCGAAACCATGGTTGTTCGATTCGACAACTTCACCGATACAGCCACCTTCGAGTGGTTCTCCAATCTCGAATGCTGGCACATAGCTTTCCGCTTGCTTCATCCTCCCTCGCATATAGGGATCGACCGACATCCAATGATTGCGAACAAGAAATTCGCCCTCATCTATGGGCGAGATTTCCCCAGTGGTGAGCGAAAAATTCTTTTCCGTCGGCATTCCGTCTGGATAAGACGCAAGTGCGATTTGGCGACTCTTGAGGCGTTGTCTTGTTTGCGTGGTCATACTGAGTACTCCGTATTAGGTAAGTGATTGTTGTTTTAAATGATCTATTGCAACAGACTGTGTTTCGTAAGCCGACCCGTAATCTACGACTCGCATTGCATGTCGCTCACTTAAGCGTGGCGTTGTGAATAGTCAGCGATAAACTCCTTGCATCTTGCCCACTATCTTTCTCGTAGCGAAACGAGGCAAGAAACCGATGCTGGTCACGAGCAATCGATTCCTCCATCCGGGGATAATCACATCCACGTTCTTTCGATAGCCTTCGTAACCTGCTTTGGCGACAGCGGCGGACGTCATCGTTTGCGACTTGAAAATATCGAGCTTGCCCATGCCCGAATCTTCTCCAAATCCCGTCTCAGTCGAGCCAGGTTCGAGGCACGTCACATGCAAACCGGTTCCAGCAAGTTCTTCTCTCAAGGCTTCGGTAAAAGAAAGCACGTAGGCTTTCGATGCATAGTAGACAGCCATGTTGGGACCGGCTTGGTAAGCCGCTATCGAACCGACGTTTAAAACGCCACCCGTTTTGCGTTCAAGCATCGCTGGAAGCAGCTTGCGGGTCAGACGTGTCAAAGCGATGACATTGACCATCAGCATGTCGGTCTGCCGGTCAATAGGCAGTTCGGCAAATTTCCCAAGTGCACCAAAGCCTGCATTGTTCACGAGTGTGTCGATTTCGATTCCACGATCATTCAGTCTATCGCACAGCCAGTCGACTTGATGGAGTTTCGACAAATCACTGCGAATGACCAGAGCGCTAACGTTGTAAACCTGCTGCAGGGCACTAGCGATTTCATTCAACTTATCTTCGCTGCGAGCTGTCAAAACAACATCGTCACCGCCGGCCGCGAACTGCCTTGCCAGTTCAAGCCCTATGCCAGATGAGGCTCCAGTGATGAGAGTTGTCGGCATGAATCATTTTTCCTGGTATCTAAATGCGGCAACTGAAATTGGCTTGGGTGAAAAGGGGCAACGATGTCCTACTCTCCCATTCAATTCACTGCGATATTCCACCCTGCGAACGAACGCGGTGTTATGCACACAATGTTCCACAATATGCGATTGCCGTGCCAAAGTGCCAAGATCTTGAATTCCCATTCATCGTGGTAGGAATAGCAACGATGAGCGACCTGTGGATGAGGCTGAGACGCACCACCAAACATCCTGAAAGGCGATTCAAGCCGCTGTGATGAGGTTTTGGGAATTAATCATGATAGAACTGAAAACGCCTTGCTCAATTTTCGATCGAATGTTGGTGCTTGACCGACCAATGTCCAAGCTGGATTAATGCAAGTAGATCCTGCGGTTCATGACTATATCTCATTTTTGACCGTTGGAGCCGAAGCTGAGGTCGTCGCGTTTTGCGAAGGATCGGCCGGACTTTTCCTCAGTTCGCTAATCCATTGGAACACGACATAGAAAACAGGCGTGAAAAAGACAGCGAGCACTGTCGAAGTGATCATGCCTCCACAAACTGCGGTACCGAGCGAACGTCGGCTGGCTGCAGCCGCACCGGTGGCGAATACCAACGGCAAGACGCCAAGTATAAATGCGAACGAAGTCATTAAAATAGGTCGAAAACGCATCTTTGCTGCAGCAATTGCGGCGTCGCGGATCGACTGACCTTGCTTCCGCAAATCACGAGCGAACTCAACGATCAAAATAGCATTCTTGCTTGCCAAGGCGATGATCAATACCACGCCAATTTGAACGTAAACATTGTTGTCCATTCCCCTCATCGAAATGGCGGCAACTGTCCCAAGCAATCCTAGAGGTACCACAAGTATGACCGCGAAGGGTAGTACCCAACTCTCGTAAAGGAAAGCGAGTACCAAATAGACAATCAAGACCGCCAAACCGAACACATATAACTCCTCGCCCTTTGCGAGGCTCTCTTGCAGTGACACTCCACTCCAGTCAAACGCGATTGAGTCAGGAAAGTTTTCGTTAGCCAGTCGCGACATTGTCTTCAAAGCTTCACCGGAACTAACTCCCGGTGCCGCCGAACCTGTTACATTGGCAGCCGGATACAGATTAAATCTTCGAATGATTTGGGGGCCGAACACTTCATTGATTTTCATCAAGCTTCCCAACGACACCATGTCGCCTCCAGCATTGCGAACATTCAATCGTCGTACGTCGTCCACCTCATCGCGAAAGGGTCCGTCCGCTTGGAGCGTAACGCGGTAGGTCCGCCCAAATTTGTTAAAGTCATTGACGTAAGCGGAACCTAGAGCGGCCTGCAACGTAGTGAATACATCGCCAAGCGGAACTTGCTTGCTGAGCACCTTAGCGCGATCGACGTCAGCGTAAAGCTGGGGTACGCCGGCGCGGAACGTCGAGTTGACGCGTTGTAGCTGCGGATCGGAAGCCGCTGCAGCTAGCAGTTTATTCACGGCAGCTTGCAATTCCACCAATCCTGTACCGCCTCGATCTTCGACTTGCATCTCGAATCCACCGCTGGTTCCGAGACCTTGAATCGCTGGCGGCGGAATTACCAAAGTAAATGCGTCTTTGATTGCAGCGAACTTCTTTGAAATTTGACCGATGAGGGGCATTTGCTGAACATCTGGCGTTGTCCGCTCCTCCCAATTTTTCAAGCCAATGAACATGGTTGCAGCGTTGGAGGATTGACTGCCTTCCAACAAAGATAGTCCGCCGAGCGTGAACCACGTCTTTACTCCAGGTTGATCCTTTAAGATGGCATTCATCTGCTCGATCACATCGCGCGTTCGCTCCTGCGAGGCAGCGTCTGGCAGTTGGATCGCGGTGATGAGATATCCTTGATCTTCGGTCGGTAGGAATCCGGTCGGGACCTGTCGATACCACCACGCGGTCCCACCAACAATTAAAACAAATAGAATCAACACGACTTGCCAAAAGCGAATCAAATAGCCAACGCAAGAGACATACAGGGACTCGATCCAGCTGAATCCGGTGTTGAACCAACGCGATAAAAAAAATTTCTTTTTTCCGGCTTTCATTGGCCGCAACCATAGGGCGCATTGAGCCGGTTTCAGAGTCAACGCATTGATCGCACTGAGCAGCGCTGTGGCGGCGATCGTCAGGGCGAATTGCCGATAGAGTTGTCCGGTGATACCGCCCAAAAATGTGGTGGGAATAAAAACGGCCATCAACACGGCGGTGATTCCGATCACAGGCCCTGTCACTTCGCTCATCGCGCGAATCGTAGCCTCCTTTGGAGCTTCGCCTCGTTCGATATGATGTGAAGCGTTCTCGACGATTACGATCGCGTCGTCAACTACGATTCCAATCGCCAACACCAAGCCGAACAACGTTAGTAAGTTGACTGAAAATCCCAACATAGGCATGATGGCGAAAGCACCAATAATGGTGACAGGAACCGTTGTCGCGGGAATCAGTACTGCTCGCCAGTCCTGCAAGAAAACGAGAATCACGATCAGTACCAACACCCCTGCTTCGAACAGTGTTTTGTAGACTTCGCTAATGGCAGACGAAACAAAGATCGTGGTATCAAACGGCACGTCGTATTGCAGCCCAGCGGGAAACTTTTTCGACAAGTTCTCTATTGCTGCTTGCACGCCCTTTGCAACCTGAAGTGCGTTTGCGCCAGGCAGTTGGTAGATCAACAAATTGGCGGTTGGAATTCCGCCTTTCTGTGCGAAGGTGTCATAGGTCTGGGCGCCTAGTTCTATTCTCGCGACATCGCGCAAATGGATCAGGCCGCCATCTTCACCGACCTTGATTATGATGTCTTCAAATTGTTCGACTTCAGACAATCGCCCCAACGCGGTCATCGTATATTGGAAATCTTGTGCGTTTTCTAAAGGTGGTTGGGCGATTTGGCCGGCGGCGACTTGTACATTTTGCTGACGCAGTTGATTCTGTAGATCTTGAAAAGTTAGACCTCGCGCGTCGAGTTTCCTTGGATCTGCCCAAACTCGCATACTGTAAGCGCCAGCACCGCTGACCGTCACATCCCCCACGCCATCGACGCGGCTGAGTTCGTCTTTCAGACGCAGCGTCGCGTAGTTGGAAAGAAATAGACTATCGAATGTTTCGTCAGGCGATGTCAGAGAAACAACCAATAATATGTTTGAGGATTGCTTCTTGACTGAGATGCCCTGCTGGCGAACGTCTGTTGGCAAGAACGGTTCTGCAAGTGCGACTCTATTCTGTACTAGCACTTGAGCTTCTTCTAAATTAGTGCCAACCTCAAACGTCACTGTTAGTGAATAGCTGCCATTGGACGAAGATGTCGAGGTCATATACAGCATGTTTTCGACGCCGTTGATTTGCTGTTCCAGAGGTGCCGCAACAGTGTCGGACATGACTTGCGCACTTGCACCTGGATAGCTAGCCACGATCTGGATTGTAGGCGGCGTGATGTTTGGGTATCGTTCGACTGGCAAGTTCCATAGCCCGACCACTCCCAAGATCAATGTCATGAACGCAATCACGTTAGCCGCGACAGGGCGATTAATAAAAAAATTGGAAATCACTTTAGATCACCAATTTCAGTGCTTTTCGGTTTTTCGCTGACACTTTGCATTTTGTCGCCCGAAACGCGTACTTCAGCGCCTCGACGAATTTTTTGGAGCCCAGAGGTCACGACTCTTTCGCCTGCGTTGACTCCCTCACGAATGACAGTCATGTTGCCCTCAATAGGGCCAAGTTTGATGGCACGGCGCAAAACCTTATTGTCATCCCCGACTACCATTAGATAGCGACCTTCTTGATCCATTGCAATCGATTTGGTGGGCACGAGTACCGCGCTGTATTCGGCACTGAAGGGCACTTGGATACGTGCAAACAACCCTGCCGAAAGTATTCCCGTATTATTTTGAAAGGTGGCTCGAATTCTCGTGTTGCCGGTCCCAGGATCGGTGGTGTTGTTCACGAAATCAATGATTCCCTCCCATGGAAAGCCTTCGTCGTTTGACAATCCCATTCGAACCGCAATTTTTGTTTCGCGAGCGTTTTTGACTTTGCCATCAAGCATTCGAGTTCGATAGTCGAGCACGGACTGCTCATCGACGTCGAATTCGACGTAAATTGGATTAACTGCGACAACAGTCGTTAGAACCGTGGAGTCGGCAGCCACTAAATTGCCAGGGGTGACCGAGGTCTGGCCAAGCATACCGTCGATGGGGGAGCGAACTTGGGTATATTCAAGGTCCAATTGATTGCGGGCAGCGGTGGCTTTGAGAGATTCGATCTGGCCCCGCAAATCCGCGACGCCGGCAAAGGACTGATCGTACTCAGACCTGCTGATCGAGTTACTATCGAGTAGCTTTTCGCTTCGTGTCAATTCATTGTTGGCTTGCTTTAGCCTTGCTTCGGATGCTGTGAGCGAGCCAAGTGATTGCTGCAATCCGAGTTCGTAAGGTTTAGGATCGATAACGAACAGTAAATCACCTTTTTTGACCAATTTCCCTTCAACGACTGTCACCTTCGGAATCGAGTCGTCGTTGGTCCTCATTCGGGGCGTTTGCAAAAGGTAGCCACTGACTCGAGCTCGTACTTCTACCTTGTCGACTGCCGATGTGCGGCCGGTGTATTCCCGATTTTCGACAACCTCAGACGTCGTTGCCTGAGTAACAGCAACTTCCGGCGGCGGAGGTTGTGAGGTTTCGGAAAGCTTCCCCCGACAGCCAACCAACAACACAATCAAAAATAGGGCAAAGTTATTTTTAGTTGTTAAATTGCACTCAAACTCTTTAATCAACTTAGCCATGATTCAATCTTTCTCGGTAGTCGACTTCCGTATCAATATCCATAACCGCCGCCGGACATGTCACACGGTCGATGGTGTGGGCCGCTTGCTCACGCAGCCACTTTTTAGCCCCAGTATCGCCGACCAAAAGCGAAAGTTTCTGCAATGCCAAGAAACTCAAACACGCCGGCACCCCTAAGCCCTCCGGATATTCCGTAGCGGCTGCAAAGTATCCAAACCGATTGACTCTCGCGATTAGTTCTCGATAGTGACTTGTGTCAATCAACGGTTGATCACACAATGCAATCACCGTTGCTCCAATGCCTTTCAATGCGACCGCGTGTTCAATACCTGCTCGTAAGCTCGTTGCTTGCCCCTCACGCCAATCCGAATTAGTGACAATATCAAGTTGGACTTTTGGGGGCGCAACGCAGTGTTTACAAACTTCCGTTGCGTCCGCGCCTAGTACGACGATCAACCGCACACAGCCCGCCTTGGACAACCGCTCGATTGTTGATCCGAGTAAAGTCGAGCCGTTCCAAGGTAGCAATTGCTTGGGTCGACCGAGCCGTGTTGATCCACCAGCGGCAAGCAAGATCGCAGTAGTATATGCTAGGTGACTCACCGACTAAGAACCTCGCGCTCACCAGCGACCACTAGCTCAGTTCTTAATCGCTCATGCGCGTTTGATTGATGAATCGGCAGTCGCCGCACATGAAGAAATCCGCCTTGGCGTTCTCTCGAAATCGCGATCAACTCAGCAACAATCGACGTGGCAATTTCAGCGGGAGAGATCGCACCGATGTCGAGCCCCAAGGGTGAGCGAATGCGATCTATGTCATGATCGCTGAGCTTTCGTCCTCGCTCATGCAACTGAGTCACCAATCGACCCAGACGTTTCTTGGGCCCAAGTAGCCCGATAGAACGAACGGGTGAATCAAGAAGCACATCCATAAGTTCCACATCGCGTTCAAAATCATGCGTCATGATGATAGCGTCCGTGCTGTCGCTGAAATGCGTTCCGCGAAATAATAGTTCTTCAGCAATTTCGTGCATCGGTCCACACAACACCTCGGCGCTAGGAAATCGGTGCGATTGCGTTAGCTCAGCTCGATGACCAATAACAGTGACTCGCCAACCAATCGCTACGGATGCTTGCGAAACAGGCATCACATCATCGCCAGATCCAAAGATCACTAAACGCCGCTGCGGTGAAATGATCTCGATCGCGGCTTCAATGATGTCGCCGTTGGAATCATGCAATGCAAAGGAGCCATTGCGGCTAGCGGATTGCAGTTTATCAAGGAGTGCAGCGGTAACTTGCGAAGGATAAGTTTGACTGGATTGCAAAGCGTCGCAAGTTTCGCTCTCCATGCTAATTGGGTGACATACTCCGTCGTTGTTAAGAAGGAGACTGTCTCCTACTTGGGCAAAGTTCGAGTCGCTGCGGTAGACGGTTAGTAGGCGTATTTCATCGCCGCTTGAGGTTGCGTTTAGGATGCGATGAATCATTCTCCCCACACGATCATTGATCCGTTGGCAAAAGACATAAACGACACCTTCGCATCCCGTGTTGTATCTCGGAATGTCCACGGAGTTGCCTGCCGTATTAAAGGCGATCAATTTCGGTCCGGCCTCAGTCGCATCCCAGACTCGGCGGCAAAGGTCTTTCTCTAAGCATCCGCCGCTAATGAAGCCAATCCGATCACCCGACTCAGACAGAAAAAGTCGTGCACCTGGGCGGCCATACCCGCTTCCATCCAAGCGTACAACTGTGCAAAGGACGCAGGCCTCCCCTGCTTCGTGCGCTGCGATGGCTCGTTCGAGTAGTTCTTGCATGAAATGGCCTTTTATCACGGAAGTGCGAAATATCGAAACTATACGGTTGCCATCACACTAGCCGGCGTGAGCGGCAATTCGCGAACTCGACGACCTGTCGCGTTGAAAACAGCATTTGCAATCGCAGCCGCGACGCCCGTGATGCCAATTTCCCCAATTCCTTTCGCGCCAATCGGTGACGCATTGAAGTCGGGTGTATCGATCCACATGATTTCGATGTTAGGGATGTCCGCGTTCACCGGAACGTGGTATTCCGCTAAATTGTCATTCGTTATGCGTCCATAACGATGATCCCAGTGCGTCGCTTCCTGCATCGCATGACCGACACCCATAATCATCCCGCCCATGAACTGGCTGCGTCCGGTTCGTGCGTTTAAAATGGTGCCGCATGCGAAACAACCAAGCATACGCCGCAATCGCACTAAACCGAGTTTCTCATCAACAGCGACCTCTACAAACTGCGCACCAAAGGAATGTGCGGCATACTCACCATCCTTGGACGGCGCGAACTTACCGGTTCCACTCACAGAACGCTTGTGCGTTTGAGTTAAAAGTTCTTCGATGTCAATCGTGGCGCCCTCCGCCGCCAACTTGCCATTGCGAATCGTGATTTGGTTCACGCCGGTTTTCCGGATCGGCGAGTCAACTGGTAACAGTTCAATTAGCTTCGACTTCAAATCCTTAATACTATCCAGGAGCGCTCCGCCAAGGCTACCCGTTGTTGCACTGCCACCGGAAATGCCGCCTGGTGGCAAGTCCGTATCGCCGAGATCCATTGAGACACGATGGAATGGAATACCCAACAAGTCAGCTACCAATTGGCTCTGCACGGTCGCGGTTCCTGTTCCCATCTCTTGCGAACAGCACGAAATCAGCACGCGTCCGTCGGCATTCCAAGTCACTTTGGCTTGTGTCGGAAAGAAGAACGCCGGGTAAGTCGCTGCCGCAACCCCATGTCCGATCAGCCAATTTCCGTCTTTCTTTTGCCGAGGGACTTGATGCCCAGCTTGCCAACCGAAAGCATTGCCACCGCGATTCAGACAGTCGAGCAATAGTCGGCCGCTGAATGGTTTACTATCGAGCAAATCCTTTTCAGGCTCGTTCAACTTGCGAAGCTC
>Ga0105045_10005130_pt1 | contig 11489 bp, 10 predicted proteins | sample MAT02_FD_78089 | JGI IMG/M metagenome (GOLD analysis project Ga0105045, IMG submission 78089) | Freshwater microbial communities from Lake Fryxell liftoff mats and glacier meltwater in Antarctica - MAT-02 (megahit assembly) | ecosystem: Environmental > Aquatic > Freshwater > Ice > Liftoff... | reverse complement strand
CGCCAGCAGTCGATGCTTGACATCCTCGGGCAGGCTCGACGCCAGAATGTCGAAACGCAGGTGGATCGCGCTGCAGACCTTGTTCACATTCTGCCCACCGGCCCCCTGGGCGCGGATCGCCGTGGTCTGAACTTCAGACTCTTCGATTGCGATCGTTGTGAGCAACTCTGACATGGGCTTGCACTGTACACGGACCAGGTCCTTGGCACCGACTACGCCCCCGCACGCACCACCCGGTGATGGCGGGTTGTCCTGGCGCAACCTGTTCCAGAAGTCTGCGCCCAACGACCGGCGAGAGTGCTAAGCTCGTCGGACAAAAACCCTGTTTGCCCATCGGCAACGCAATAACATGAACCAGCTCGATCGCCGTGCCCAGGGTGTCTACCCGATCGCCGTCATCCCGTTCACCGACTCCGGTGAACCCGACAGCCCCATCCCGACAGCGGCGCGCTGAAAGCGTCCGTCTTCCCGCGCGCCGCATCCCGCTGCGACCCGATGACGGCATGCCACTCGCGCAAGTGCAGTCGGTCGGGCGCGGGGACCCTGGCCGACGCTTGGCGCTGCGCCCGGCTGGCGCTGCTGATGCTCGCAGCGACGATGGTGTCGGCCCTTGCCCATGCGCAGCCAGCGCAGGCACTGCACACCGTTGTGCTTGACGACCGGCTTGCGCCGATCGACCTCTGGCCCCATGTCCAGGTCCTTTTCGATGACACCCAGGAACTGGGCATCGACCAGGTGCTGCGACAACCGCAGTCCTTCACGACGCCGACCACTGCTGCGCGCACGCTCGGATTGCGCAGCGATGCGGTATGGCTGCGCATTCCCGTACGCGCTGCATCGGGAGGCAACGGATTGTGGGTGCTCGACATCGATTACCCCGTGATCAACCGGGTCGATGTCTTCCTGTTCTCCGAGGGGCAGGTGGCGCACCTGGGCCGCATGGGCAACCTTCTGCCAACGGACCAGCGCATGGTCCACGCACGCACGCTGGCCATGGGTCTGACGCTGGCAGCCGATACCCACTATGCGCTTTACCTGCGCGTGGTAAACACCGGCGCCATGATCCTGCCAGTCACCCTGTCCAGGCCGCCGGCTTTCCTGCAACGCGCGCTGGGCGAGCAGATGCTGCAGGGCGTGTTGCTGGGACTGGGCCTGTGCCTGCTGGTCTACAGCCTGGGACAGTGGCTGATGCTGCGCGAGCCCCTGTTCGCCAAATACGCGATCCTCATTGGCGGCAGTATCCTGTTTTGCCTGTTGCAGTTCGGCGTGGGCGCGCAATTTCTGTGGCCGGGCAATGCCTGGCTGGAGCTTCACCTCGGGGGCCTGTCGGCGCTGATGGCAGCCACCGGCTCGTTCCTGTTCATCGAGCAGGTGCTGGCGGGCAAGGATATGGGGCCGCACCTGTCGCGACTGATGAAAGTCGGAGCCGGCTTGACCACTTTGTCGGCGCTGCTCTATGCGCTGAACCTGATCTCGGTGGCCCAGGTCACGCTGATTGTCAGCACCTTGGGAATGGCACCCGCCTTGCTGGGAATGCCCGGTGCCTTGCGGCGGGCGCGGCGCGGCGACCCGGTCGGTCATTCCTTCCTGCTGGCATGGGCTGTCTATGCGGTGACTGCCGGGATACTGATAGCGGTCATCCAAGGCAAGCTCGCCGCGAATTTCTGGACCCTGCACGCGTTCCAGTTCGGTGCCACGCTCGACATGCTGATTTTCATGCGCGTACTCGGTCTGCAAACACGCGCTCTGAAGTTGGCGGCGCAAGCGGCGCAACTGGAGCGGGACACGTTGCACTCGATGGCGCATACCGACCCGCTGACAGGACTGCCTAACCGGCGCCAACTCCATTCGGCGGTATCCAGCGCAATCGGCCAACGCCGACCGGGAGAACTGGTGGCAGTCACGATGCTGGACCTGGACGGGTTCAAGCAGATCAACGACCAGTTCGGACACGATACCGGCGATGCCTTGCTGATTGAAGTGGCGCATCGCCTGCAATCGCGGGTACGCAGTTCCGACGTGGTCGCGCGTCTGGGCGGCGACGAGTTCCTGGTACTGTCCAGCGGCTTGAAAACCGAGTCGCAGGTGCGCGAGCTAGCTGAAAAGCTGGTGGCGACGATCGCCGAGCCGATCGTCATTGGCGGCCATGTCTGCAAGATCGGTCTGACGGCGGGCTACGGCATCGCGCCCGATGACGGACTCGATGCGCTGACCCTGATGCAGAGGGCGGACGCCGCCATGTACGCGGGCAAGAAGGCCGGCAAAGGCCAGGTCGGCCGTATCGGCACTGGCATACCGCAGTCGGCTTGATCGCAGACCCGCCATGGCGTTACCAGGCGTCAAGGTGCCCCGCCTTGCGCCAAGCCGCCGGACGCATCATCCGACATAACCGAACATCGTCGGCATCCACAGCACCAACGCCGGAAAGAAGACCAGCAACGCCAGCGCAAACAACAATGCGATCAGAAATGGCACGATCTCGCGGATGATCTCGATGAGCGGAATGCCAGTCGTGCCATTGATGACGAAAAGCAGGATGCCGTAGGGCGGCGTGATCAGGCCGATCATGCAGTTGACGACGACCACGACGCCAAAATGCACCAGGTCGATGCCCAGCGCGCTGGCAGACGCTACAAACAACGGGATGATCACCAGGATGATGGTCGTGGCATCCAGAATGCAGCCCAGCAGCAGCAAGAGCAGATTGACGCCCAGCAAGAATGCCAGTGGCGAAATCTGCATTCCCACCATCTGGTCCGCCAGCAACTTGGGAATATTTTCGGATGCAACGATGTAGTTCAGGATCAATGCGCCGCCGATCACCAGGCCGACCGACGCCGACGACTTCACGCTGTCGAGCATGATGGTGCGCAAGGTCTTGACCGACAAGGAACGGTAAAAGAATCCCGCGAGCACCAATGCATAGGCTGCTGCCACCGCCGCCGCTTCGGTGGGGGTGGTTGCACCGCCATAGATGCCGTAGAGCAGGATCACCGGCATCATCAAGGCCGGAAATGCCCTGGCCGTCAGGGCCGGAATCTCGCGCATGGGAACCACTTCGTCTGACGCAAATCCGCGCCGATGCGAAATGAAACTGTTCATCGCCATCAGCACCACGCCCATCAGCAGGCCCGGCACGATGCCACCGAGGAACAGGTAGCCGATCGAGGTGTCGGACACCAGCGCATACAAGACCATTGGAATCGACGGCGGAATGATCGGCCCGATGGTGGCCGAGGCTGCGGTAATGGCTGCTGCATAGCCGCGGCTGTAACGGTTGTCCTTGGTCATCATCCCGATGATGACCTTGCCGATGCCGGCGGCATCTGCCACGGCGGAGCCCGACATGCCGGAGAAAATCAGGCTCGAAACAATATTGACATGTCCCAGACCGCCCTTGAAGCGACCCATGACGCCGACGCAAAATCGCAACAGCCGTTCGCTGATCGCGCCAGCGTTCATGATGTTGGCCGCGACGATGAACAAGGGCACCGCCAGCAGCACGAAGCTGTCGTACAAGCCGTAGGTCAGCTGCTCGGCAGCGATACCCAGATCCTGGCCCTTGAGCGCCAGGTAGACCAGGGACCCCACGAAGATCGAGTGTGCAATCGGCGTGCCGATCGCAGCCAGTGAAAACAGTACCACCAGGCACAAGGTGAAGGCGAGCGTCATTTTCCAGACGCCGCGTCGGACTGCGGTTTTTCGAGCTCGTTGCGGAAGATTTGCCGCAGCCGCAAACCGTAGATCACGATGGTTCCGACCATGAACAGCAGGAACAGGCTAAATACGTAGGCCAGGGGAATGCGCAGTGTGGCGCTCTTCTTGATCGTGAGAAAGCTGACCCAGTCCCACGTTGCCGGCAACGCAGACAACATCGCGACGATGATGGTTAAAGCCGAGATGATGCCGAACACCTTGCGCGTGCGAGGGCCGACATGGTCGTAGACCATGTCGAACGCAATATGGTCCCGATTGCGCAGACACAAGGCCGAAGCCCAGAAAACGGTCCACAACCACAGGGTCAGGCTGAGTTCCAGCGTCCAGGGCAGCGGGTAGTTGATGACGTAGCGTGCGGCGATCTGCGCCAGGAAGGTCAGGAACATGGCGGACAGCAATGCCACCGCCACGTCGTCCGCCCTCGCCTGCCACCAGTCGAACCGGGTTCTCATGGCCTGGTCTCGGATGAGGTTGGAACCCCCGCTCCGTTGGAAGCGGGGTCACGCATCAGAGCGCGTTGATCTTCTCGACCAGACCTTTGGGCCAGGCCTTGGACAGGTCGGATTCCAGGTACATCTTCTGCGCGCGCTTGCGGAATGCGTCGACGTTGGGCGTATAGACCTGCAGGCCTTTGTCCTTGAAGAACTGTACCAGTTCGTCTTCGAGTTTGAGCTGCTTTTGGCGACCCGATTCGGCTGCGTCGTCGGCAGCCTTCTGCAGCTTGACCTGGTTGGCAGGCGAGAGCCTGTCAAACACCTTCTTGCTGATGGCCAGGTAATTGAGGTCCACCAGATGGCTGGTCAAGACGATCTGTTTGGTGACCTCGAAAAACTTGGCGTCCCTGTTGGTTGGCAGCGGATTGTCCTGGCCGTCGATGGCACCGGTTTGCAAGCCGGTGTAGACCTCGGTGAAAGCCATCGGCGTGGGGTTGGCACCCAGCGCACGGCCCATGAACATCCAGGTCTCGGAACCCGGCATGCGCAACTTGATGCCAGCCAGATCTTCCGGTGTGTTGATCTTCTTGTCGCCACGCAGGTTCAGCTGGCGTCGGCCGAGGTACATCACGGTGAGCAGCTTGACACCGAGTTTGTCCTCTGCCACCTTCTTGAACGGCTGGAACAGATCGGACTCGAATACCTTCTTCTGGTGTGCTGCATCACGGTGCAGATAAGCCGACGCGAAGATGGAAAACTCGGGAAAAAACTCGGCCAGTTCCTGGGCCGACGAAATGCCCATTTCCAGGTTGCCGCGCGAGATGGCTTCGAGTTCGGTACCCTGCTTGAACAGCGCTGCGTTGTAATGCGGCTCGTAGGTGGCGAAGTCGGCGACCGCTGGCGCGAACACCGTCGCCAGCGCCACGGTGCGCTGGTCGGTGGCCGAGGCCGGCGTTGACAGGCGCAACTTGATCTTTTCCTGGCCGAACGCCACGGGAGCGAAGGCCGACAACGAGGCGGCTGCAGCGGCAGCAATGACGCTGCGTCGACGGAGGGTGGATTCCATGGGGGTGTCTCCTGATAGATGTGAGGGAGCCCGAACTGGCGTGCCGGGAGCCGACATGTTAGCACGCAATCAACTCGATGCTCATTTTGTACCAAACGGTTCATTATTGTTGAATCTTGCGTAAAATTTCAACTGGAAAAGGATTTTTTTGGGTGCCGTTTCGTATGGAGCACAATGATCCAGATGGTACAAAAAAAGCCCCATTCCAGTCGAAGGGCGGCTGCAGGGGCGTTACCGGTGCCGGCGTTCGCGGAACCGACAGCCGAGCCGCGCACCAACGATCCGCAGCGCACCCGGGCCGAAATCCTGCGCGCAGCGATTGCGGAGTTTGGCGAAAAAGGACTGGCAGGCGCACGGATCGATGCGATCGCGGCGGCCACGCGCACCAGCAAGCGCATGATCTACTACTACTTCGGCGGCAAGGACGGGTTGTACCTCGCCGCTCTGGAGCAGAGTTATAGCCGGGTGCGCGACGCCGAAATGCGCCTGCAACTTGACGGTATGGACCCGCAAACCGCGCTGCGCTGCCTGGTGACCGTCATGTTCGACCATCACCTGAACAACGAACCCTATATTCGCATCGTCATGTCCGAGAACATGAACCGGGGCCGCTATCTGGCGCAAAGCACGCGCATACAAGAGCTCAACCGCCCCGCCATCACCTTGCTGCGAACGATTTACGACCGGGGTGTTGCCGCTGGCGTGTTTCGCGAAGGACTGGACGCGACCGATCTGCATGCTTCGATCTCGGCGCTGAGTTTTTTCAACGTGTCGAACCGCCATACGTTCGGTCTCATCTTTCAACAAGACAACCAGTCACCGGCCTATCAGGCCTTGCGACGCGAGAACATCGTGCAGATGATGCTGCGCTACGTCAGAAAGGAGTGACATGGCAGCACTGCGAATCGCCGTCGCCGGTGCCGGCCTGATCGGCCAGGCCCATATTGCAGCCGTGCGCAGCAACCCGGATTGCCGCCTGCACGCCATCGTCGATCCGGCAGCGTTCGCCGCAACCATCGCAGCCTCGGCAGAGGTCCGCCACTATGCCGACCTGGGAGATTTGCTCACCCACGATCCACCCGACGCAATCATCCTGGCCACACCCAATCAGCTGCACCTGGAACAGGCCCTGGCCTGCATCGACGCAGGTGTGCCGACTCTGTTGGAGAAGCCGATCGCGCCAACCGTAGCGCAAGCCGAGCAACTGGTGCAGGTTGTCGAACGCAGTGGCGTGAAGATGCTGATTGGCCACCACCGTGCGCACAGCCCGATCATGGCCAGGGCGCGAGAGGTCGTGGCCAGCGGCGTGCTCGGTCGGCTGGTCGCTGTCACCGGCAGTGCCACCTTCTTCAAGCCCGACCACTACTTCGCCGAAGGGCCATGGCGCAGCGCGCCCGGTGGCGGTCCGATCCTGATCAACATGATCCACGAGGTACACAATCTTCGCATGCTGTGTGGCGAGATCGTCGAAGTGCAGGCATTGGCCTCGAGCGCAATCCGCGGCTTTGCAGTGGAAGACACCGTATCGATCAACCTGCGCTTTGACAATGGCGCGCTAGGCAGCTTCATGTTGTCCGACACCACCGCCAGCGCCCGCAGCTGGGAGCAGACGTCACAGGAGAACAAGGCCTACCCCAGCTACGACGACGAAGATTGCTATGTCATCAGTGGCACCCACGGAAGCCTGTCCATACCGACCATGCGCCTGAAAACCTACCCAAGCTCCGAAGAACGTTCCTGGTGGAAGCCGTTCGAGACTGGCGTGGCAGGCATGGTGCGGGCCGACCCGTTGATGCGACAAATCGCGCATTTTTGCGCCGTCGTGCGCGGCCAGGCCGAACCGCTGGTCAGCGCCCGCGATGGCTTGGCCAACCTGCGCATCACCGAGGCCATCGCTGCTGCGGCGCGCAGCGGCGGAACGATTGTCCTGCCCGTTTCCTGATTCCCCAACCGAGCGAGATACCACCATGAAGATACTTGTCCTCAACGGCATCAACCTGAACATGTTTGGCAAGCGCGACCCCAAGCAATATGGAACCGTCACCCTGGAGGAAATCGACCGACAGCTGGTCACGCTCGGCCAGGAACTCGGCGCGCAGGTGACGTGCTTCCAGACCAACCATGAAGGCAGCATGTGCGAATGTATTCACCAGGCCCATGCCCAGGGCGTGGATGCGGTGCTGATCAACGCTGGCGCATGGACCCATTACAGCTACGGCATTCGCGACGCGCTCGCGATATTGGCCTGTCCCATCATCGAGGTGCACATGTCCAACATCCACGCTCGGGAGCCGTTCCGCCATCTGTCGGTGCTGGCCGGGATTGCCAGGGGCCAGATCTGCGGCTTCGGCGTCGACAGCTACCTGCTGGCGCTGCGCGCGGCGGTGTCGGCGGTCGTATCTGCCAAGGCACCATGATTCGTGGCAGCACCGGGTTGATAGCCCACATCGGTTTCCCGACCTACGCCTTCAAGGCGCCGATGATCTACAACCCGTACTTTGCGCAAGCGCAAATGGATGTGGTCGTCGTGCCGATGGCCTGCCGCGCGGAACATTTCCCGGATTTCCTGCGCGCGGTGTTCACGCTCGACAACATCCGCGGCGCGTTGATCACGATGCCGCACAAGGTCACGACCCTCGCCTTGCTCGACGATGCATCGCCGGCTGCCCTGATTGCCGGTGCCTGCAATGCCGTACGCCGCAGCGCCGACGGGCGGCTGGAAGGCGACATGTTCGACGGCGAAGGTTTCGTGCAAGGCCTGCTGCGCAAGGGCTGCACGGTCGCGGGCGCGCGTGCGCTGGTCGTGGGTGCCGGCGGCGTCGGATCGGCCATCGCCGCTGCGTTGGCTGCCTCAGATGTTGCAGCCATCAGCCTGTTCGATACCCATGCCGCGTCGGCCCAAACCCTGGCAGTGCGCCTGCGACAGCATTATCCGAAGTTGCAGGTGCACACCGGCTGCAACGACCCGGACGGTGCCGACATCGTCGTCAACGCCACGCCGATGGGCATGCACGACGATGACCCGATGCCGATGGATGTGGCGCGCATTGGCCTCGACGCCTTCGTCGGCGAGGTCGTGATGCAGCGGGAGATGACGGCCTTTTTGCACGCTGTGCAAGCGCGTGGATGCCGGTTCCAGATCGGCTCCGACATGTTGTTCGAGCAGATCCCGGCCTATCTCGCGTTCTTTGACTTACCGGTGACCACCCCGGAGCACCTGCGGTCGATCGCACAACTGCTGGCTTGACGTCCAGCGGTCTTGCAGTCACCGGCTGCCCAAGCCCAGCCCAGGATCGCGGGCCGATCGATTGCGATGCCTGCTACAGGCTGCGCTCGACCTTGGCACGCAGCATAGGCGTCACCTCGGGCATCGTGCCGAACCAGCGCGCGTATGCGGCGCGGGCCTGGTGCAGCAACATACCCAACCCACCCACCACCGCATTGCCGCGCGCACGCGCTGCAACCAGCAGCGGGGTCTCCAGCGGCACATAGACCAGATCGGAGACCAGGGCATCGGTCGGCAGCGCATCGAGCGACAGGTCGAGTGCGGCTTGACCGCTCATGCCCTGGCTGGTGGTATTGACCAACAACGCGGCACCGTTCAGCGCCGCATGGCGCTGCGCCCATGGCAGGGCGTGGATCGGCCCGCCGATCTCGTTGGCCAGTTGACGGGCCTTCTCCTCGGAGCGATTGCACAGTCGAATCTCGCTGGCCCCCTGCTCCAGCAGACTGACCAGCACGGCGCGCGCGGCACCGCCGGCACCGATCACCGCTGCCGGCCCGGCATTGGCGCGCCAGTGGGGCATCTCGTGCAGCAGGCTGTGGACATAGCCCACGCCATCGGTGTTGAATCCAGCGAGCGATCCGTCGGGCTGCACCACCACGGTATTGATGGCACCGATGCGGCGCGCGGTCGCATCGACCTGGTCCACCAGCGCCAACGCGGCCACCTTGTGGGGAATCGTCAGGTTGCAGCCGGCAAATCCCATCACCGGCAACGCGCGCAGCGCCTGCGCCAGATGGGCAGGTGCGACCGGCAGCAGCACATAGGCACCGCGCAGACCTTGTTCGGCCATCCAATGGTTGTGGATGTCTGGCGAGCGCGAATGCGCCACCGGCCAGCCCATCAGGCCGGCCAGCGCGAAGGGACGGTGTTCCATGTTGCGGTTCATCTGCGGTTGAATGGACCCCCGGATTGTGCCCGGGACTGCAGCTGGCACCGGCTCTGCCAGCCCCGGTGGTCCTGCCCGGCAATGCCGCCCGACCATGACCCTTGCACCAGCGCTGCATGAAACGACACCGGCCACAACGGCGGCTCTGCCATGCAGCACAATGTGCCGCAGATGCAGAACAAGTATTTCGCCCAGCTCGCGGGCCTGTCGATCCTGTGGGGAGCGACGTTTCTCTTGACCCGCGTTGCGACACCGGAACTCGGGCCCAGTTTGACCGCTGCCGGCCGGATCGGACTGGGTGCGGCAACGCTGGCGCTGATCATGGCCTATACCCGCAAGCGCTGGCCCTGGGAGCATTGGCGAGTGCTCACCGTGTTGGCCGCAGTGGGGATTGCCGGGCCGCACTTCCTGTTTGCATGGTCATCGCTGTACCTGCCTGCCGGTTACAGTGCGGTTCTCAGCGTCACCTCGGTCATGTTCGGCACCTTCGCTTCGGCCTGGCTGCGCGAAGACATCCTGACCCGTGCCAAGGTGTTGGGCTGCGTGGCTGGCTTCGCCGGCGTCGCGCTGGTGGTGCAGCTGGGCCCTGTAAACCCCACGCCAGAGCTGGTGGTGGCGGCACTGGTTGCCATCATCGGCTCAGCGCTGTCGGGCACCTCGGCGCCGCTGCTCAAGCGCGCCACCAAGACCATGAGCCCGTTGGCCATCACCGCCGTGCTGCATGTACTCGGTTTCCTCATGCTGCTACCCGGTGCCTTGTGGAGTTTGCCCGCCGCGCGTTTCACGCCAGGTGCTATGGCATCGGTGGCGATCATGGGCATCTTTACATCGGGCCTGGCCTACTGGGCCTATATGCGCATCGTGCAAAAGGTCAGTCCGGTAGCGGCATTGAGCTCCATCTTCATGACGACCATGTCCGGCATCATCTGGGGCCATCTGGTGCTGGACGAAGAGTTCACAAGCGCTACCTATGTCGGTGGCGCACTGGTGCTGGCGGCAACGGTGCTGGTGACGGAGTTCAATCCGTGGCGACGTCCGGCCGCAGCCGTGGGCCGAAGCCCGACTTCGGCCCAAAGTGCCAAGCCGGCACCGGGAAAACCGCCGCCGCACCAGCCCTGACAGTGCAGCGCACCGATCGGGTCATCGGACGCGTCAACCAACGCTGCGGGCCGAGGCGGGAATCGGTGCCATCGGCACTACCACGTCCGCGCATTGGGCGCGGTGGCGCAAGGCATGCTCCATCACTACCAGCGCCAGCATCGCTTCGGCAATCGGCGTCGCACGAATACCGACACAAGGGTCATGCCGGCCTTTGGTGACGACTTCGGTGCTGTTGCCTGCGATATCGATCGACTCACGCGGCGACAAAATAGAACTGGTGGGTTTGATCGCGATGGAGACCTCCAGGTCTTGACCGCTGGTGATCCCGCCCAAGGTGCCACCCGCGTTATTGGAACGAAATCCACCTGGCGACAGCGAGTCGCCATGGGTCGTGCCGCGCTGCGCCACGCTGGCGAACCCGGCACCGATCTCCACCCCTTTGACCGCATTGATGCCCATCATCGCGTAGGCAATGTCGGCGTCCATCTTGTCGAACAAGGGCTCGCCCAGGCCGACCGGAACACTGCTGGCGACCACGCGAATACGCGCACCGCAGGAGTCCCCTTCCTTGCGCAGCGCGGCCATGTAGTCTTCCAACACCGACACATCGGCCACCGGCGCAAAAAATGGGTTGTTGGGTACATGGTCCCAAGCCTCGAACGCAATCACCTGTTCGCCGATCTGGGTCATGCAGCCTCGAAACTCGGTGCGGTATTTTTCGCGCAGCCACTTCTTGGCCACCGCGCCGGCCGCCACCATCGGTGCCGTCAGACGCGCCGACGAACGGCCACCACCGCGCGGGTCGCGAATGCCGTACTTCTGGAAATAGCTGTAATCGGCATGCCCGGGACGGAAGGTCTGCAGGATGTTGCCGTAGTCCTTGCTGCGCTGGTCGGTGTTGCGTATCAGCAAGGCGATCGGCGTGCCGGTGGTCTTGCCCTCATACACACCGCTGAGAATCTCCACCGCATCGGGTTCGTTGCGCTGGGTCACGAACTT
>Ga0105045_10005129_pt1 | contig 11489 bp, 6 predicted proteins | sample MAT02_FD_78089 | JGI IMG/M metagenome (GOLD analysis project Ga0105045, IMG submission 78089) | Freshwater microbial communities from Lake Fryxell liftoff mats and glacier meltwater in Antarctica - MAT-02 (megahit assembly) | ecosystem: Environmental > Aquatic > Freshwater > Ice > Liftoff... | reverse complement strand
GAAGGTTTTAAATTCTAAAATAAGCACGGCCAACAAACCAAAAACCGTCAACAAAATAATCGACCCTAAGCCGCTAAAAGAGCGTTCGGCGCTCTCCACTTCGCCCGCCATCCGGAAAGAATAGCCCGATGGCATGTTCATTTCGGCCATCTTTTTGCCCAAATTTCGGTTCATTTCTGCCGAGCGATAGCCCGTTTTTACATAGGCGGTAATGGCCGTAAATCGGTCTTTATCATAGTGTTGAATGTAATTGGGCGAGGGCACAAACACGATTTCGGCTACCTGACTAAGCGGAATAGCGGTGCCTGGAATGTTGTTGACATATAAGTTTTTCAAAACATCCAGCGTGGGCGTGGCCTCTTTTTTGGGTACCGTGACGATTAGGTTGTAGACTTCGCCATCGTTTTCAGCGGTAAAGGTGCCAAATTGGATGCCCGCAACGGCCAAACGAACCATCCGGTCAATATCGGCCACGGCAATGCCCATGGTGGCGGCCTTGGCTTTGTTGATGTTTACTTTCAAATCGGTTTTAACCGTCGCAATCGGGTTGTCCACGTACAAAGTCCCCTCCGTTTCATTCAACAATTGCTCCACTCGGCTGGCCACCCTGCGCAGCGTATCCAAACTCTCCCCAAAAATCCGAATCGCGATGGGGGCTTCTATCGGCGGACCTTGTTCAAAGTCTTTGACCGTAATAACTGCGCCCGGCACTTGTTTGAATTTTTCGCGCAATTCGTCAATCAGTGCAATTTTGACGGGCGGGGGCGTTCTTTCCTGCAATTGCACAAAAACTTGCCCATAATCGGAGGCTTCTATTTCTCGAATTACGTTGTAATAAATACGCGGATTGCCTCGGCCCACATTGGTCGCAAACCAAGTGATTTGTGCTTTTCCACCCTTGTACTTTGACTCAGGCTGCACCGAATCGGGCAGTAAATAATGCTGCCGAAACTCAGGTGCTACGCACGCCAGCAGCACCGAATCTACCATTTGCGCAATTTGGTTGGTTTGTTCCAAATTCGTACCCGGCGCGGCTTCCACATCTATGTAAAACATGGGGCGTTCGCTGGCCGGAAACACCGCAAAACCCGCCCTGCCGACCAAACCCAACACCCCGACAAAAATTACCAGTGCCACCAACATGGCCATTTTAGGCCATTCCAACGCCTTGTGCAACACACGGGCATACGTGCCAGAAATCACCCATTTCATTCCGCGCAAGAAAATATTGCCGCGCGGGTCGTGGTGTTCTGCCAATATTCGACTGCTCAAAAACGGCACAATCGTGAGCGAAACGAACAGCGAAGCCAGTACGCACAACACCACCGCCAAAGGCAGCGAGCGAATAAAATCGCCGGAGGCTTCGGGCAAAAAAACCAGCGGCAAAAACGCCAATACAAGTGTTGCCGTACAGCCCAGCACCGCCAATCCGATTTGTTTGGTGCCCAAAATAGCCGCTTCCATGCGCGTGTGCCCCGCTCGGAGCCATCGTTCTATGTTTTCGACGACCACAATGGAGTCGTCCACCAAAATACCCAAGGCAATAATGAGGCCCACAATGCTCAGTTGATTGAGGGAATAGCCCATTTGGTCGAGGGCAAAAAGTCCAATAGAAATGCTCAGCGGGATAGACACCATCACGACCAACGAAGCCCGCCAACCCAAGGGCAAAAGGGTCAGTAGCACCAATAATATGGCGATTCCGAAGTCTTTGGCAAAGCGGCTAAGGCGTTTGGTAACAGAGTCGTTTTGGTCAAAAACCTTCACGTAATCCATCGTTTCAGGCATTTCTGCCCGCCATTCGGCCACTTTTTGATTCACAGAAGCCCCTACTTCAGAAATATTTTGCTCGTCTTTCATGCGGGCCGTGACCCACACACAACGGGTGCCATTGATGCGCGCCAAATGCCGATTTTCCTCGTACGCCCAGTCCACTTCGGCGAGGTCTTTGAGGTATAAAATGCGGCCATTTTGGCCATTAATGAGGGTGTTTTTTACCTCTTCAATGCTCTGATAATCGCCGCTGGTTTCCACATTAAAACTGCGATTCCCAACGCTCAAGGTGCCCCCCGGAATGCTGATATTTTCACTTTGCAAAGCACCTAAAACCCTCGAAACAGGTACATTTTCGCTGGCCATTTTGGGCAAATTCAGCGCAATTCGCAATTCTTTTTTAGGGAAACCCCAAGTGTCGGCGGCTTTGATGCCTGGTATTTTTTCCAAACTTTCCTTCAAACGCTCAGCTTCGCGGCGCAGCTCGGTCCATGAGGCATTTTCGGACACAATGCCGCTTTGCAAAATAGACACATCCGATGACGTAAAGCGTTGAATTTGAAGCCGATAAATATCTTGTGGTAACTCCGAACGCGCTGCATTAACCTCGCGCACCACCTCTTCGTATTTTTTGTCGGTATCTTCTCCGTGCTTGAATTCTATGCTTAGCACAGCCATCCCGTTGAAAGAAAGTGAGCGCATCCGGTCAATGTTCTCCAATGCACCGATTTTGGCCTCCAACTTGTCAATGATTTTATCTTCCATTTCGGTGGGGCCTGCCCCTGGGTACACCACCACTATATTGTAGCCGGGAGGAGCGAATTTGGGGTCTTCGGCACGGGGCATATTGAACAAGGCGCCTATGCCCAGAACCATGACGAAACAAAATATAATAAAGGTGAACTGGGCGTTTTTGACGGAGAATTCGGCAATTTTCATGTGCTTATTTTTGATTGCTGATTAAGAACACGCTCTTAGGGAGAAACCCCTACATTTTGCGCACTTTTTTGCGCTCATTGAGGTAGGGCGCCCCCCGTGTAATGACCTCCGTGACCCCCTCCAGCCCACTGGCTATGACGGCCTCATTGCCCTCCAAAAAGGCCAAGCGAATCGGACGTTTTTTGACCGAAATACCGTCGGGTTGCAAGACAAATACAAAGGCCATTTGACCGTTTCCTTCTACAATGGCCTCTATAGGAATAGTCGTGTAAGTTCTTGATTTTGAAGGTTTTATATCCACTTCTGAAAATAAACCGGGCGCAAAACGCTTGCCTTGTGGTTGGGTCCTAATATCAATAGAATACAGGCCGCTAGCGGGGTCGGCGGCAGGCGCGAGGTCGCTGACTTTTCCAGAAAAAACCACCCCGTCGTACGCATCCATCGTGACGCTGGCCGGCATACCGATTTGGAGTCTGGCCCAGTCGCGGTCGCTGACATTGATTTGAACCACCCAGTCGTTTGCCCCCGTTTCAAACAGCACAAAAGCCGGCATGCCCGGCCCGGTGATTTCGCCTTCATTCACCAATTTTTTGATAATTTTACCAGCACGAGTGGCGCGTATTTCGGCGTATTGTTGGTTAAAAGTGGCAATTCTTACGGTTTCTTTGGCCACATCTCGCCCAGTAGTGGCATTTTCCAACAACTCTTTGGTGGCGCTGCTATCGCGGTACAAACCGGATACCCTCGCTAAGTCTCGTTCTGATTTCGACAGTCCTTGTTGGGCTTGGGCTACTTGCGCATCAATTTCAGTTTTGTCTAGCACGGCCAGCAACTGTCCGAGGCGCACTACATCGCCTTCATCCACGTATATTTTTCGAATAATGCCGCCAATTTTGAACGACAAACGTTGCTCGGCCGAGGAGGTCAAAATTCCGCTGGCGTGTATGGGAAGCGCAATGTTTTTTTGCTGCACCATCGCCGTTTGTACTGGAATAAATTCATCCGACGGCTGACTTACGTCTGTTTGATTATCAGCATCTTTTGTGCCACAGGCAGGTAAGATACTCAGCAAAATGGCCGCGAGCACGAGCGGGCCAAAAGGGCGAAATGAAGTAGTATTAGCGGTGAATTTTTTCATAACAAAAGATGATTGTTGTCCAGCGTTTTTTCGAAAAAATGAAATCCCCAACCTGCGCTCAAATGCCCACGGCTTTGCGAAGCGCGGCTTCCCGGAGCAATACTTCAGACTGGGCGAGTACTTGTTGGAGTCGGGCGGTGGTCACGCGGTTTTGTGCGTCGAGCCATTCGAGGAGCAGGAGTTGGCCTGCGCGGTACTTATTTTGAGTAATTCGGGCACTTTCTTCGGCGGCTATCAGGCCGACCGCCGTGGTTTGGAGGATGTTTTGGGCGGCTTGCAGGTCATTCCACGCCGCAGTGACTTGTAGCGCAATTTGTTGGCGGGCCTGTTCGGTGGTGTTGCGCAGCGACTCGGCTTGCAGGCGCGCCTCCTGCGTTTTACTTTTGCGGATGCCGCCATCGAAGAGGTCGTAAGTCAGGCCCACTTGTGCCAGTGCGTAAAGTTGGTCGCGGTTAAACGTATAGGCAAAGCCTTGAAAACCAAAGGAGCCGCCGAGGTAAAAGTCGGGTAGTTTTTGGTTGGCTGAATTGCGGCGAATGTCGGTTTCGGCGGCTTGTAGGCCCGCCTGAAGGGCATCCAATTCAGCGCGATTATCTAGGCTTTGCTGTACCAAGGTTTCGGATTGATATGCGGGAAGCGCGGTTTGGAGCAAGGTAGAATCTACTAGTACGGCTGCTTGTAAATCTTTGTTAATCAGGTAGTTGAAATAAGCGCGTGCGTTGTTTTGCTGGCTGCGCAACTGAAAAATTTCTTGGTCGGCTTTGCTGAGTTCGTATTGGGCGGTGCTCACCACATCGCGGGTAGCGACTTCATTTTTGACCAAACTTTCGTTGAATCGCTTGAGTTCGGTGAGCACGGTTTTGGCATTTATCCAAATTTTTTCCGCTTCAAGGGCACGGGTGTAGTTCAGGTATGCTTCCGTAATTTGATAGCGCAGTTCGTGTTGGGTGGTGGCTTTTTGCGCGGCTTTTTGCGCCAATAATTGGGTTTGAATTTGTCGGTTATATCCAATATCAGAGTTGAAAATCGGGTATGCGAAAGAAATTTTCGTCTCGTGGAAGTTATTGGGTAAAAACGGCACTGCCTGATTTTCCAACTGGATGGGCGATTTCGCACCCGGCGTCATGGTTTGAATTTGGTACAGCCCATCATACACGGGGTTGAGCAAATCGCCGATGGGAAAATCAATTTTTCGTCCACCGGCTGCCAGTATATAATTGGCGTCGAAGGTGAATTTGGGCAGGGATAAGGCTTTGGATTGGCGCAAGGCTTCTTGTTGGCTTGCGATGGCAATGTCCTGTTGTCGAACCGACAGATTTGCCGCCAAGCCTTCCTGAATATAGGCTTCAAGGATAGCAGACTGCCCTTGTAAAGGTCCGTTTGACAGAAATAAGCACAGCAAAAACCCGAAACTCCGAATACTTGAGAATGGGTTTTGCCAGAAATGCGATAAAATTGAGGATAATTGAGCGTTTTTCATGGTAAAAAGACCATTTTTAATACTGAACACTGTTCATTGATTGCACAAAAAAACACAGTCACCTTGGACGGCACACGTTTTCTTTTCTGGGCGGTTGTTTGGAGGGGGTGACTGGCATAAAAATCGCCATGAGCCGAAAAGGGCATTTGTTCTAAAGGCTTTCAGCCATTTTTACGACCATCGCAAAGGAGTCGCGGGCCAACTGGTCTCGTTTTTCCTCTGGGTACATACGAATGCGCTCCCGCACGAACAGCGTAACCAATCCGTGGGCGTGGCACCAAAGTGTGAAAGCGATGGTATCGGCGTCGGTACTTTTGAAATATCGGGCTTCGACACAGGCTTTTACCGTATCGAGAAAAAAGGCGTGGGTGGCCATGCCGAGGGTCCAACACTCTTGATTTTCAAGGTGTTCCATCGGAGCGCGGGTTAAAAAAAGGAGATCGTACCAATCGGGGTGCTGCATACCGAAGTCAATGTATAGGCGACCAATTGCGATGAGGCGCTCCCAAGGGTCTGTGATGTTGGCGGCCGGTAATAGGTGGTCGCGTTTGGCTGCAGCGGCCTCGTATTGGAGGGCAAAAAAGAGCTCGTTTTTATCTTTGTAGTACAGATAAATAGTGGCGGGGCTGTATTCAATTCGCTCGGCGATGCTACGAATGTGTAGGCCATCGTAGCCATTTTCTTTGAAGATGGTATGGGCGGCGTCGAGGATTTTTCGACGCATGACGGCCTTTTCTTTGTCTTTTTTGCTGGTGTCGCTCATGGGTGGGCACCCGATTTGGTGCGTTTTCGCTGAACAACGTTTAGTACGTGGGAATGTTTAAAAAGTAGAAAAATTTGCAAAAAATAAAGTATATAATTCTATAATGCAATCTGCCTACATCTATGCTTATCTAACCCAGCCTTCAGCCCTGGGTTAATGTTGCATCGGTGCCTTACCAGCGTCTTCGGGCTTGGGCCAATATTACGAGCGTGTTTAAACCATTGATTTTCAGTTCAATATAATTTAAATACGCTCTAAGTAGCGATACAAAAAAAGCCAGATCAATCCGCCAGTTCCATATTCACCTGCCGCCGCGTCAAATCCACTGACAAAATGCGCACCCGTATGCGGTCGCCCATTTTAAAGGTATTTTTGTACCGTTTGCCGGTAGCCCGCAGATTGCCTTCTTCGAGGGTATAAGTATCGTCGAGGTGTGCAAATTCCACCAAACCCTCGGCTTTTGAGTTTTCTAATTCCACAAAAAAGCCGCGGTCTATCATACCGCTGATCACGCCCGGCAAAGTTTCTCCAATACGGGTGGACATAAATTCAACCTGTTTGTATTTGATACTTTCGCGCTCGGCTTCTGCTGCTTTACGCTCTTGACTGCTAATATGCTTGCACTGTTCCTCCAGTTTGTTGGCATCTACTCGGTAGGTTTTTCCATCGAGGTTGCGCTCCAGAATCCGATGTGCCAGTACATCTGAGTACCGCCGAATGGGCGAAGTGAAATGCGAATAATGTGAAAAACCCAGTCCGTAGTGCCCGATATTTTCGGTGCTATACACGGCCTTCGACATACAGCGAATGGCTAGGGGTTCGAGTACTTTGAGCCGGTCGTCAGTACGGGCTTTTTTCATCAAATTATTGAACGAGTGCGCAATTTGCTCCGGGGTATCCACTTTCATCTGAACGCCTAATTCTAACGCAAAACGCGCAAAATCAGCCACTTTGGCCATGTCGGGCAGGTCGTGAATCCGGAAAATAAATGGCACGGGTGCACCGGATTTAGGTACCTCCTCGTCTTTGTTTTTTCGACTTTTTAGGGGCGGCTGCATGTATAAGGCTACTTCTTTGTTGGCCAGCAACATAAAGTCTTCAATCAGCATGTGGGCTTCTTTGCGCTCTTTCACATATACTTCTATCGGCGTCCCATCAGGGGCCAAACGGAAACGTACTTCATCGGTTTCGAAGCCGATGGCCCCATTTTTCTCGCGCTCTTTGCGCATTGTGCGCGCTATACGTTGCAGGTGTTGTAATGCCCATTCCAATTCAGAAAAACGCGGGTGGGCTTCCAAGGCTTCGGGAGATTTTTTGTCCAATATGGTTTGCGCTTCTTCGTATGCCAAGCGTTTGGCGCTGTGAATGACTGTTTTGCCAAACCAGCGTGTAGCCAATTTATCTTTTTCATCAAAAGTAAATACGGCGGAAAAGGTGAGTCGGTCTTGTTCGGGTACGAGTGAACAGAGGTTATTGGAGAGTTTTTCGGGCAACATTGGGTTGCAGCGATCCACCAAATACACTGAGGTGCTTCGGTCGAATGCCGCTCGGTCGAGTGCCGAATCGGGCTTTAAATAATGGGTAACATCTGCGATGTGAACACCGATTTCTAGGTGGCCGTTTTCCAAGCTTCGCACGCTGAGCGCATCGTCAAAATCTTGGGCATCTTCGGGGTCAATGGTGAAGGTCAGGATGTCGCGAAAATCGCGGCGGAGGTCAATTTCTTGCGGTGAAATGGTGTCAGGAATACGGGCGGCCTCTTGCATGGCTTCGGGGCTGTGGGTGAGTTGGAAGCCGGAGTTGATTAGAATTTTATTCATTTCAAACTCGTGGCCGCCTATTTTGCCCAGCACTTGCGTCACTTTTCCGATGGGTGCTCGGCCTTTTCCCTCCTGCCAATCGGTCACTTTTATTACGACTTTATCCCCGTCTTTCGCATTTTCGGTGTCTTCCATAGGGATGTACATATCGGTAAGGACCTGCGGGTTGTCGGGCAAAAACAGGCCATATTTTCGGTTCAACCGAATGGTTCCGATAAAAAATTCATGGGCGCGTTTGAGTACATCTAGGATTTCTCCTTCAGGTTTGCGTTGCACTTGAGTGCTGTCTCGTCGGCCTCCACGGTGGGGAGAGGGTGCGAATAATTGTATGCGCACTGTGTCGCCGTTGAGGGCACCGTTGACGTGTTTGGGGGAGATATATACATCGGTATCCATCATTTCGGTTACGATGTAAGCTGCTCCGCTGCGGGTCATGTCCACACGTCCTTCTATTATTTTGTGGGTTTTACTCGATTTGTCGCGTGAAAAACGACTATTTGGCTCGCGCTCGGCAGGCTTTTTGTGGCTGGATCCCGTGGGTTCTTTTCGCGATTTTGGGGAGATTTCTGCGTTGTCATCCGCAACGGTGATGCGGCCCAGCGCTACCCCGTACTTGTCTTCGGAAACTTGGGCCACAGAACCGGCTTGTACCAGTTGTAGGAGGGCGTGCTCTGCTGAATCCTGGTTATTTTCTACACTAAGCGCGTCGGTGATTTGCCGCGCTGCGAAAGACTTTTTAGGATGGCTGAGCAGGTACTTTAGGATTTCAATTTGGAGTTGTTGTGCGGTGAGTTTTTTACCGCTTTGCTTTTTTTTCTTGGTCATCGTTTTGGTAAATTCCCGAGGAATCGGGAAAGGTTAATTGGATTAGGCTGCGTAGTTGCAGATAGTGGAATGATTGAGGTGTTTTTGCCATTTAGTTTTGTTTCTAAACCACATAGTCACATAGTACACGATAGGTCTTCTATATTTTAACGAAAAAAGGGAGAAAAAGTTATAAAAGGGGGATAAAAACACGCGGCGACCCCGATTTTACCGGAGTCGCCGCGTGTTTTATAATATCTGAGTGGCCGCTTTGGGGCTTTTACTGTATTTTTTATCTTTTTTCAATTTTTTGGGTCTTCAACGTTTGTTTGTTTTTACCCAATAATTGTACGAGATACACGCCTTTGGGCAAATCGCCCACAAAATAATTTTCGCCTTTGGAGGCTTCAAACGCCTTAACTTTTTTGCCAAGTAGGTTGAATACTAATATTTGTCCTACGACATCCGATTGATCCTGTACGGTAATATTTTCCATGACTGGATTGGGATAAACGGCTAATTCCATTTTAGCGGAATTTTGGGCACCCGAGGCAAATGCGGCAAGAACAAAGAAAAGAATTAGTAAAGTTTGTTTCATAAAAAATGCGAGATATATGCCGCTTCATAGACCGTTCAAACGGGAAAAGTAGTAGAAAAGGCGCTATAAAGTAGGGTTTTGAATCAATGGTTGTTCAGAATTTGACTGCAAAATAGGCTTAATGTGTTGGCCGCACAGCATTTACTTTAACAAGTTTGCAAAGATTTAACGTACGGTACACAATAAGGTTGAGGCTTTACAACCTGTTCACATACTAATCACTCCGTTTCCTCCTTACCAGCCGCCGTTTGCTTTCATTTCCCTCCAGCAAATCTGCATAGTGCATTTGTGCGTTTTTTTCATCTACCAACACTTGCGTGATGCTCAGCGTCTGCACTTTTCCACCTCGGTTCATTATATAATCGTTGGCCGGGTCACCTACGCTGCCGGTGCGGTGTAAATGACTAATTGCTGTGGACGAAATATCCTGCACGGTTGAAAATTGTGTCAGCCATTCCACAAAAACCTGCTCGCGCTTTTCTTGCATCGCTGCCGGATAAAGGGTTGCTGAACACCAAAAATGCGGTTCTTCACCCGAAAGTTCCCGCAAATAACGCTTCTCTCCATCCCAGCGAAATTCCAACACCCTCGTATGGGGACTAGGCGCTGTTTTTTGTTCAAAAAATAATAAGGTGAATGGCTCAATGCGCTCCAAATCATAGTCTCTAAAAAAGGCGTCCGGGTTGCTCCAATCAAACAAATCGAGCAAAATAAGTCCTCGACTCCTCCGATAAGGGAGTTGACGGGTATGCAACACAAAAGCACCATTGAGCAAACAGGCCGTTCGCCCTCCATCGGAAGTGACAAACCAAGTCCCCCCTGCTTGGGCGTCGCGGGGAAAGACAAGGGAGTGGCCCACTTGATTTTTCTCCAATACTATGTCTTTTGGAGAACGCGATGAGGCCTCATCCCGGTTGTGGGTGAGTATAAAACCGTTTGTCTGAGGAATAAAAGTTACCGTACACATTTTGGAAAGGATGTGGTAAGATAAGACAAGACCGTGTACAACACCCAAGGGGTGGCACACGGTCCTGTCCAACTACTACCAAACTAACTACCGCTTTAACACAAATTTAGCGGTCGCTTGCACACCGCCGCGAGGCAGTACTACTACGTAGTATAATCCATTGGCAAGTTGTGCGTCGAGGGAAAGTTCAAGCCAGATATCTGCGCTGGTATGTTCTTGACTTAATACCACTTGGCCTTGTGCATTGAACACCCGAATTTGAAGCGGCTGGGCTTCCCAAGCCTCCAAATTCAACATCACAATACCCGCGCTGGGGTTTGGATGCAAAGCAACTTGTGTTGGAAATGCCTGCGTCCATGGAATCGAAGGAAACGCTGGGTTGTTCAAACCTTCGGGCTTGCTGCCATTCCAAGGTTGAATGGGGCAATTGAAGGTGTTCAAATATGCCTCAAAGGACTGACCATCCTTCAGTTTGGCAAACATGTGGATGTAATTATTCGGCAAAGACTGCTGGGGCAAACGATGCTCCAAAACATCCACTTGGCCATTTTTCAAGCCTGGTGAAATGGACTTGTACCGCACGGAATAAAACGGAGAGAAGTTTGGATTGCGCACCAAGTAAGTGTTTGCTGTGTTGGGGGCCGTGTAAATGCTGCCTTCTAAGGGCGTTACGGCCACTACTCCCGGTGGCAATTCGTGCAAAATATAATTCACCTCAGAAGTACAGAAATTAGTCACTCGAAGGCGGAATCGGGGTTGGTTGATAGAATCCAATCGAATGTCGAGCAATTCAAACTTCATACAACCAATATTCTTGATGTCGCAAGCCGGCGGTGCATCTTGTACCGTGACGGTAAAACAGCAGGAGGTTAGGTTGCCGCAGGTGTTGGTTGCCTCGTAACAAACTTGGTTTTGGCCGAGTGGGAAATTGCTGCCACTTGTTTGCCCTTGCAGTAGAGTGAGGGTCACGGCAGGATTCGGGCAATTGGTGCTCGTAGTCGGGTCGTTGTAATTAACCGGTATCGAAGTAGCGGCTACGGGCAACTCAACGGTTTGATTTTGAGGACATTGTATGGATAAGGTAGCCACCATCACCGTGAAACAGCAAGTTGATTGGTCGCCGCAAGTATTATTGGCTTCGTAACAAACCGTGCTCAACCCAGCCGCAAAACTAGCCCCAGAAGCCAGTCCTTGTGTCAGGCCAATG
>Ga0105045_10005128_pt1 | contig 11490 bp, 5 predicted proteins | sample MAT02_FD_78089 | JGI IMG/M metagenome (GOLD analysis project Ga0105045, IMG submission 78089) | Freshwater microbial communities from Lake Fryxell liftoff mats and glacier meltwater in Antarctica - MAT-02 (megahit assembly) | ecosystem: Environmental > Aquatic > Freshwater > Ice > Liftoff... | reverse complement strand
TCTACAGTTTTATTTGTAGACAGTTACGGTTGGTTGTGGTTGGGAGCACAACAATTTACTGGTGCATCAGCCAACCCAGCTTATGGTAATCCAGAATTATACTATAGTACCGATAATGGAGATACATGGATCAGGGAGTTATCTATTGTAACACCAAATGACAGTTACCTACATATCGCAGAAAATAAACTGGGTATGCTTTTCGTGACTAATTCATTTGGGCTCTATTTATCAAATATTTCATCAAGCTCCAATCATGGTGCGTTTCAAAATGATTTAATCCCTCCATCAACCCCAAATGGAGCAAAGGCTTATGGATTAGCAATAAATTCCCAAGATGATGTTTTTTTTGGCACAGAAACGGAAGGGCTATTTCGTTCCACATCAGGTGGTAATGCCGGAACATTTACATCCATTACAAATAATGCAATGCAAGGACCCGAAGGAAATGTCAATGTATTTATTGATGGAAATGATAATGTTTTTTCAACAGGTACACATGGTCAGGTAAATGGTATGCAAGTAGCCAAGAAGCAATTCTGCAGCCTGAATCCAAACAATGGTACTAATATGTTTTCTTTTGTTAATTTACCGGATTACTCAGGCTTTAATAATATAATATTTGACCATATGGGAAATGTTTATGCCAATATGAATTCAGGTACTACAAATACTATTCAAGGCTTATATGTAAGTTCACCACCATGGTCAACCACTTCAACATTTACTAGGTTGGTTACGATAAATAATCTTTCTTATTATTTTTCAAGTTTTATGTTTGATGAGTGTGGTTATCTTTTTGGCACAAACCCGTTTGGAGCAGGGATGTATAAGTCAAACGCCATTCTCAATTCTCCAATTGCAAGTACATTGGTGAGTCCTTTGAATGATGCAGTATTAAATACCACATCACCAATTTTTATATGGAGCCATGTATGTGTTCCAGACAGTTTTAAATTACAAGTGTCAACGGACTCGTTATTTTTAAATATGGTGCTAAACAAAAACAATATAATTGACACTTCATATCAAATTGATGGCGGAAAATTAGTAGGAAGTAATTTATTTTATTGGCGCGTAGCGGGTATAAATTTTAAAGGTCAGGGTAAGTGGAGTGATGTTTATTCTTTTACCACGGATGACACTTTATGTTGTCCCAATGGAAACACAAGTATAAAATCAAATGTATCTGGTACATCTTACGAATGGCAAATTAATATAGGCGGTGGATTCTTACCTGTAGTGGATAATGCAAATTTCAGCGGGAGCAATCTTAGTGTTCTTAATATTTATAATGCCCCAACCAGCTGGTATGGTTATCAATTTCTTTGCAAAACCAATGGTATTGCCGGCAATATTTTTACTTTAAAATTTGTATCAACCTGGGAAGGTAACTTCAATACTGATTACGTCAATGATTTGAATTGGAATTGCTCGACTACACCAGATTACAATACTGATGTTTTTATAAATCATGGCAATGTGGATTTAAATTACAATACTTCTTGCCGTACAATGACACTATCGCACGATGCTATTTTTAATGTGCTAGGTAGTTATATTTTTAATATCAATAAATAGTAATTTAGTAATGAATTTGGGTGTTTACACATAAATTATTTAGAAACCTGAATGATAAATAATAAAATTACTGACCTAAAATATTTGCCATTACCTAAGTAAATTGACCATTAAATAATTCATCAATACCACTTGGTCGATACCAAATATGAGGTGGAATCTTTAACTTAATTTTGCATCGTAATTATCTTTTTTAACTCTTATTTTATCAAATAAATTTTAAGTTATCAAATTATGACTTTAAATAATTTAAAAATCATCTTTCTTTTATTATTCTACTTTGTCCTTTTTAATTTTTCATCTAAAGCCCAAAATACTTACAATGTTGGTCCAGGTTTTCCTAAGACAACATTAAGTCAAGTACCTTGGAATACATTAGGGCCTGGAGATATTGTAAATATTTACCACAATGGCAGTTCCTATAAAGAGAAATTTCTAATTTCAACAAGTGGTATATCAGGTCAACCAATCACTATCAGAGGTATTGCAGGGCCAAACGGCCAAAAACCGGTCATTGATGGTGACAATGCGATTTCACATGGCGGCCAATGTTATGCTACTGAGTCTTATGGTTTGATAACTATTGAGCCTGGTCAGGTCAATGGTGGTTGCCCGAACGGCGCTTATTCAGACATTCCACATGATATCATTATTGATGGTTTAGAAATAAAGAATTGTCACCCAAATTTTACTTATTCTCTCAATGGTGGTTCACAACAACCTTATTCTAGTTTTGCCTGTGGTATCTATGCTGAGCGTGTTCAGAATTTGGTAGTACGGAATTGTAATTTTAATCATTGTGGTTTGGGCTTGTTTATCAATTCTAAATATGGAACCCATGCACTTTCTAAAAACATATTGATTGAAAAAAATCTTTTTACTCAAAATGGTGTGATAGGCGACGGACATGATCATAACAGCTATATTGAAGCAATAAACGTGATCTATCAATACAATTATTTTGATGCATTGATACCGGGAGCATTTGGGGCAAGCCTTAAAGATCGTTCTGCCGGCAATATTATTCGCTATAACTGGATAGTAGGTTCTCAAGGCCATGCTATTCAGATACCAGAAACCCAAGGTGGTATGGGCGTAATAGATCAGGACCCAAATTATCGTAAGACATTTATCTATGGCAATGTCATTGTCAATAATAAACTTGGTGCTACACGAATCATTCGATATGGCGGAGATCAAGGCATTTATGCCAATTACAGGCAAGGTACATTGTATTTTTACAACAATACAGTAATTAATGAAGGGGATAGGGATGTCATGCCTCATCGACGATACACCACTCAACTATTTTTGTTCCCGGACAAAGGTGAAGTTGGAAATGTAGCCATTAGTGAAACAATTGACTGTCGGAACAACATCATTTATAACCAAGCTGGCACAAATGGGGCTGTACCTACAACGCTGGAATTGCTTTCTACAGACTTGTCGGGCACTTTGAATATGACCAATAACTGGTTGAGTCCCAACACTACCGATACCCATGCATACTACCAAACATCAGCTGTAGGCACAGTTACACATACGAACACCATATACGGCAATAACGGATCAAATAACCCTGGATTTAATGACTATTCAAACGGAGATTACAGACTGGTACCTTTGTCCAATGCCATAAATCAAGGAACTAGCTTGCCTAATGCAGCTACACCTTTTCCTGTTATTGAGGAATACATTAAACATTTCGCATCACAAGTACGAACAGTTGTAGGTGCAGTAGATTTGGGTGCATTTGAGAACTCAGCTTTTGATCAAATACCTGTCACAAGTATCTCCGTTACACCTTCGGATTTAGCCTTAATCGTTGGTCAGAAAGCCACATTGACAGCGGTAGTATTGCCTATTAATGCTGATAATAAAAGTTACATTTGGTCTAGTAGTAATACCAATGTTGCCGTTGTTTCACCTGTTGGTCAAATATCAGCTTTGAGTGATGGCAATGTAACTATTTCAGCAACAACAAACGATGGAGGTTTTAGTGCAACTTGCAATGTAGAGATTACGGAAGGTAACCCACAACAATTAATTGTTGGTTGGGACTTCAAAACAAAAAACAGAACAGCTTCGGCAGGTATTCCAGCTAATATTTTTCAGCAAATCTCAAGGGAATATAGTTATAATGGGATTTATTCATATTCAGTTGTAGGTGCGCAAGGTGAGAATGACTTTTCATGTAGTACAACCAAATGGGATCATGGCATAAATACAAAATATTGGAAAATTAATTTCACAACCTTAGGGTACGAAAACATTAATTTTTCATCAATACAGCGCGCATCTGGCTTTGGGCCAAGAGATTTTGTTATACAATATCGAGTAGGCAACGAAGGACCTTGGAGTGATCTGGCAAACATAGTAGATGGACCAAACTGGATAACAGGAATACAGCCTGAAACAGCTTTACCCAGCATATGCTCAAATCAGGCATTGGTACAAATACGATGGGTAGTGGTATCCAATGTGTCAGTTTTGTTAACCTCTATATTATCAACTCAAAGCGGCCGAATTGATGAGATTATGGTCTATGGAGACCCAATCCCTGTGAGCAGCACTCCTTTAATTAGCAGTGTTTCTGGTAAAAAAACAGCAGACAAACAAATAAAAGTATATCCAAATCCTACCAATTCTATTCTCAACGTGGAATTTATTTTTGATAAACCTGAAACATTGTCACTTCAGCTTCAAGATATTAATGGGAGAATTATTATTGATTGGAGCTCAACTGAAGAAAAAATCCAACATCATAAACTACTTGATATTTCTTTATGCAACGAAGGTGTCTATTTCCTTGTAGCCAAATCAAATGATAAAACTACAGTCAGAAAGGTTATTAAAATACCTGATTAATGTAGTTTTCTGTATGGTTCTATTCAAGTGGTAAATGCAACTTTTTGGAGTTGGCAAAATAGATCATAATAATTTCAAATATTTTTTTGAAAGAGGACATCTTATTTAGGCATCATTTTATAAGACAAAAATTAATAAAATAATAGTGTATCAAATGCATAATCAAGCTTCACGTTTTTATAACAATAATTTTAAGACAAATAGTAAAATGAATGAAAAAGCAAAATACAAAAGTATGGTCATGATAAATAAATTAATCATATCTGTTTTATTTCTTCTAAGCCAACAATTAGCCGCACAAAATGTAGGCATCGGAACCACAACTCCCGATGCCAGTGCGCTGTTGGATATTACCGCCGCCAATAAAGGATTGCTGATTCCAAGAGTAGCCCTGACAAGCATTACAGATGCAGTTACTGTTCCTTCGCCGGCCAATTCATTATTGGTGTACAATACTACGATCGGCGTATCCCCCAATACGCTGATTCCTAGTTATTATTATTGGAACGGATCCAGGTGGACTCAAATCTTAAGTGATATAAGCAGTGGCGTAAACACTTGGTCGGTTAATGGTAATAGCGGCACTAGCCCGGTAGTAAATTTTGTTGGTACTGCCGATAACCAACCTTTAGTATTTAAAATTAATAACAACAATGCGGGCTACATCGGCGTTAACGGCAACAGTTTTTTTGGCAAAAACAGTGGAAACCCGTTGATCACAGGAGCTAATAATACTGCTGTTGGTGCTGGCTCATTGGTTAATGTTAGCACAGGCTACAGCAATGTTGGTTTGGGAACCGATGCCTTGGGGCGAAACAATGTAATTTCTAATCTGGTTGCTGTTGGCGATTCTGCTTTGTATAATAATGGGATTGGAGTAACACAGTCGGATGAAGGAACGCAAAATACTGCAATAGGTTCAAAAGTACTTTATTCAAATACTTTGGGGTTTAGTAATACAGCTTTAGGGTTTCAGGCGCAGTTTTTAAATAAATCCGGGTATTCAAATACATCTTTGGGAACTAAATCAATGTGGTCAAATATATCAGGTGATAAGAATACTACAACAGGTTCTTACTCTTTATTTTCAAATACCACAGGTAGTTTAAATACAGCAGCAGGTACTTTCTCCATGAACGGAAACTTAACTGGATCTACTAATACAGGTATTGGTTATGCCGCATTGGCTTTAAATACTTACGGTAATGCTAATGTTGCCCTAGGATCATACGCTTTGCATCAAAACAGCTATGGATCTAATATTGTAGCTATCGGTGATTCTGCTCTGTATTTGTATAGTGGCAGTAATATTGGTTTGCCACCATTGTTTGGAAACAATACTGCAGTAGGTTCCAAAGTCCTTTTTAGCAGCACAACTGGCACCAGTAATAGCGCTTTTGGTAGCCAGGCTATGTATTATAATACTATTGGAAATTTAAATGTGGCAGTTGGAGGCAAAAGCCTTTTTTCAAATACAACTGGCGCTGGAAACACCGCAGTTGGAGTTGTTAGTATGAGGAATAACAGTAGCGGAGCAGGAAATACAGCTATTGGTTACGCCGCACTATATGGAAATAATTCAACCGGAAATAATAATATAGCAGTTGGCGCATCCGCATTGAGTTCAAATGGAACAGGAAATGCTAATATTGCAATGGGTCATCGTTCTATGTATTCAATTACTACAGGCAGTCATAATATTGCCATTGGTACATCCGCTTTAGAATTGGCTACCAATGCAAATAATTCAGTTGCCATAGGTGATAGTGCCATGTATAACTTTAATGTTGGTGGTACAAATTACAATACTGCGGTTGGTACAACTTCACTATTTAAAAATGTAAATGGTGGTGGAAATACAGCAATAGGTTACAGAGCCTTGTATGAAAACAAGGCTTCAAGCAATACTGCTGTTGGTGATCTTGCACTTTCTACAAATGATTTTGGAGAAGGAAATACTGGTTTGGGAGTTTTTAGTTTGTGGAAGAGTTATGGAGACCATAATTCAGCAGTTGGCGCAAATTCGCTAATAAATAATACGCGCGGAAATGGCAATGCTGTTTTAGGAGCCGATGCAATGTTCAATAATACGCTAGGAAATAAAAACGTTGCTATTGGCATTAGTAGTTTGGCCGCCAATATTACAGGCAGTAAAAATACAGTTGTTGGATATAAGTCAAATGTATCTTCTGCCGGTTTACTTAACGCTACAGCCATAGGGGCAAATGCTCTCGTGGCCTGCGATAACTGTATGTCGTTGGGTTCAATAATCGACATAAATGGCGCAAATGCAAATACTAAAGTTGGAATTGGAACTACGACTCCGCAAACAACCTTAAATGTTGACCCGAATGGTTCGGGCGGTATTTTAATTGGGTATGATAAATATGCCGGAGGTTATACCACTTTGGAAATGGGTATTTCGGCAGGCTCTAACGGTCGTAGTTATATACAATCCACAAAAGCATCAGGAAGTACATTCGGTGATCTTTCATTAAACCCACAAGGTGGCAATGTAGGTATTCATATGAATACGCCTTTGTCGCCATTGCATATAAAACAAACTACTGATACATATCCGGTGGTTGGCGGTGGGTTAAGATTGGAAAGAAATGCCAATACCAATCATTGGGAAATGGCAACAGATAGTGGCGATGATTTAGACTTTACCTACAATAATGTGGCTAAAGCATACATCAATAATGTTAACGGCTTATTGGTTTCTCCATCAGATTTACGTTTAAAAAAAGATATAAATTCCATTGGCACTGTACTTCCTGCCATGATGCAACTACAACCTAAAACCTATCATTATAAAACTAATGAAGATGGTTCGCCACTTTCTTACGGCTTCATAGCACAGGAAGTAGAAAAATTATTCCCCGATTTCGTAGTTACAAAAGGTCCCGATAATATGAAGGCAATAATCTATCAGGAGTTTACCGTCATTGCCATCAAGGCCATTCAGGAACAACAGGATATCATTGAACTTCAAAACAAACGAATAGAAAAATTAGAGCAGCAAATGGAGGCTGTTTTAAAGAGTAAAGAATAATAGTAAAACAAAACGTACAGGAAGCATTGATATTCAAAATGTAAGTTGTCAACAGAACTTATTTTGCATAAATTAGGATTAGTGCAAAAATGATATTTTGAGAATTACCCGTTTGGCATATTGCCAATCATTTTGAGAGAATCATTTTCAAAATTTCTGATTTTATTTTTTCTTCGTTTAATTTGACAAATATAGTTTTAAAAAATATAAATAAAAATAAAAATATTAATATTAATATGAAAGACTTTTTTAGCATTGTACTGACAGTACTTTTATTGTTTCCATTTATGGAAGCTATGGCACAAAATCCTACACAAACAATCCGTGGTGTTGTAGTTGATAAAGAAGGACAATTTACCATTATTGGAGCTAACGTAATAATAATAGGTACAGAACCAGTAATTGGTGCTTCATCTGATGCAGACGGAAAATTTAGAATCGATAATGTACCAATTGGCAGACAAAGTATTAAAGTCTCCTATTTAGGGTACGAGGATTCTTTCACATCTGAAATTCAAGTAAGTTCAGGAAAGGAAATCGTACTTGATATTCAACTTAAGGAAAAGTCTAGTCAACTTAATGAAGTAGTTATTGTGGCTAAGGCTCTAAAGGATCAACCTGTAAACTCGATGGCCACAGTCAGTGCCAGATCTTTCACAGTGGAGGAGGCATCTCGGTACGCAGGAAGTTTTGCAGATCCTGGGCGGATGGCCTCAGCTTTTGCAGGTGTAGTTTCAAGTAATAGTTTTACCAACGAAATTACCATACGTGGAAATTCACCGACTGGACTTCTTTGGCGCTTAGAAGGCGTTGAAATACCATCACCCAATCATCTTACTGGATATTCTAACAATGGAGGTGTGGTTACTGTACTCAGTCCTAACGCTATGAACAATTCTGATTTTATGACAGGGGCTTTTCCTTCAGAATATGGGAATGCATCATCGGGTGTTTTTGATATTCGTTTAAGAAAAGGTAATGATGAGAAAAGAGAGTATTCCTTTCAAGCCAGTTTATTAGGTATAGAGGCAAGCGCTGAGGGCCCTTTCCGCAAAGGCTCAAAGGCATCTTATCTTATTAATTACAGATACTCAACCACTTCTCTTTTAGGAACCGTTGGACTATTAGATAAAAAAAATGGACTGCCTTTGTGGCAAGATTTAAATTTAAAAATAAACCTTCCTACAAAAAGTGCGGGCGATTTCACGTTGTTCGCTGTAGGTGGTAAAAGTAGTATCACTGGAAGGGCTCAGAAGGATACCTCATTATGGAAGACTGAAGACGACAACAAAAATTACTTATTCAATTCAGACATGGGTGTAGTAGGGCTGTCTAGTAATGTATTCTTAAAGAAGAATACTTACGTTAAAACAGTTGCATCATATTCTATTCGCAGTACCGGTTACAATTCAGATACCTTAAGTAACGACTATCAATCATACTACAATGGTACTTCCAAAACAAAGGATTATGTTTTTACACTTTCATCTTTCGTAAATCATAAATTCAATGCTAAAAGTTCCCTTCGCGCTGGTGCCATTGCTAATCGAAAAGAGTTTTCACTTTATGCGCAGGATTTAAGCCCCGTTGCACCATATATTAATCGAACTTTGGTCAATAAGAATGGAAGCTATTTTTCATATCAGGGATATATGCAATGGAAATACAGGATCACTCATCATTTAGAGCTTAACACAGGAGTTCATTCAATTTATACTCAATTCAATAATTCTCTTAGTATCGAGCCAAGAGCGGCAGTCCGATGGAATATTAATGATAAACAGTCACTCAATTTTGGTTTTGGGGTACATAGTCGATTGGAGCCAACTTCAATCTATTTTGAGGATATTGCTGTCAACGGATCAATCACTAATCCTAACAAAAAACTCAATACGGCAAAATCAAATCACTACGTAATATCCTATGATCGTAATTTCAGCGAGCACCTAAGACTAAAATTAGAAGCTTATTATCAGGAGCACCGCAATGTCCCAATAGCTGATAATATCAACAGTTCTTTTTCATTGGTGAATAATATAAACCCTGCAACGGGATTGGTTTTAGTGAATAAAGGAACAGCCACCAACAAAGGTATAGAACTTACACTTGAGAAATTCTTTGACAGACATTACTATTTCTTATTAACTGGTTCGCTTTATGATGCGAGATATAAAGCAGGCGATGGCGTAGAGCGTAACACGCGGTACAATGGTAACTATGTCTCTAATTTTTTGATTGGCAAAGAATTTAGGTTGAATCAATCAAAGTCATTTAGCGTAGACTTTAGGTTTGTGATTGCTGGTGGAAATCGGTTAACACCAATTAATCTGGAATCATCAAAAATTAATCATACTACGGTATACTATGAAAACTTGGCTTTTTCAGAACAAGCACCAACGTATTATCGACCTGATATTAAATTTAGTTATACAAAAAATAAAGGAAGGACGAAACGCACACTTAGCCTTGATATTCAAAACGTAAGTAACCAGCAAAACTTGTATAACATAAGTTATGATAAACGCAAGAATGACATAGTTACGAATTACCAGTTCGGTGTTCTGCCTAATATTTCTTATCGAGTAATTTTCTAATATTTAGTCCTATTTCATCAAGGTCACTCATCATGATAAAAATTTCAAATATCCATCATTTTACCAAACTAGGATTGGTTATTGCTTTCTTTGGTGCGTCTTTGGTATTGATTCCGTTTCAAATATTTGTACCCGACCCACTGACTAATTCTATTGTCATTGTTAGAGAACTATTGCTATTTCTAGTGACAGGATTATTAGTTCTAATAGTTTTAAAAGGCGATAAATTAGGTCTAAATTCTATTGGACTTCACAATAGAGATTGGGGTAAGTCAATTTTGTGGCGTATTTTGTTAATTGTTATGTTTTATGTTTTGGTTGCTGGTTGTCTTGGCGTATTTAAGTTAGTTGGGATTTCAGTTGGGAACAGAGGTAATAAATATGACAATATCTCCCCTAGGGTAACCTCCTTAATGATGTTAAGAGCTGGCGTAATGGAAGAAGTCCTTTATTGTGGGCACATTATGCAACGACTAAATAAAATTTCCAATAACTGGATGTTTTATCTTTTAGTACCGTCAATAATCTTTGGACTACTTCATTATAGTCAAGGTATTGGAGGTATAATAATAGCCACGCTTTCAGGCGTTCTATTTTCATTATTTTATTGGAAAAAAAGAGATTTAAAAATAAATATCTTTGCTCATTTTATGGCGGACATAATCCCAAATGTTCTAATTCCGATAATTGCAGAGAATAATTGACATTTCAAAAATTTAAATTATGATTTCAAAAGTACAAGTATTTACAATCTTCGAATGCTCATTAGAGAGAGCATTTAAAACACCTATGCTTTGTGACGTTTCAAAAGTGCACACTGGATTTGCAATTATGCCCAAAATAACCCATGTGACTGATGATGAAAATTGGGGTAAGCTGGGATCAAGTAAAAAAGTTTTTGTTGCAAAATCATTTTCACAAAAAGGAGGGTTTGCTTCTGTAGACAATGTAATCGAACGAAAAGAAAATCAGTTTTGGAAAATTCAGGTTGACGATTTCCAATCATGGATGCTGGGTTTTTATAAATTTGTAGGTGAATGGGAAACAAAACAACTGGAGCCTAATAAAATCAGTGTTGTTTACACCTATACTTTACATTCAAAAATGCTATTACTTTATCCTTTGAATTGGTTGTTTGCAAAAACATTTTGGAAGACTTATATGAAAAAAGTTGTAGAAAATGTTAGGCAGTTAGCTTATAACCAAGAACCTTATTTGTATACATAGAAAACCAATTAATATTAACCAAAATAATATAAAACAACCAATGGAAATTTCAAATTTTTTAAATCCTAAACCACTAGACGAGAATAAGTCAAAAATGATAGTGGATTACGTCTATGCATTTGTCCAGACTCAAAAAGGCATTCGTGTAGAAGATGCGATATGTTT
>Ga0105045_10005126_pt1 | contig 11491 bp, 8 predicted proteins | sample MAT02_FD_78089 | JGI IMG/M metagenome (GOLD analysis project Ga0105045, IMG submission 78089) | Freshwater microbial communities from Lake Fryxell liftoff mats and glacier meltwater in Antarctica - MAT-02 (megahit assembly) | ecosystem: Environmental > Aquatic > Freshwater > Ice > Liftoff... | reverse complement strand
TTGCCCCTATCGGTGAATTGGTGCCGCGCACGAGGGCGATGAGGTAGGCGCCCTCGGGGCCACTGGCGAGCGCTTGGGGCACGACCTCGTCCGGCAAGGCGAGACGACGAAGTCGTCCATCGACCCATTTGGCAATGTCGCCATCACGGCCACGCACCCAGACGCCGGACTGCAAATCGGTGACAACCTGCAGGTCCTCCTCGGCGATGAGGGAGCCCGAGCGAAGAGGGCGCATCGCGCGCTCGCCAAGCTGCACTAGGCCACGGTTGGCGATCGCTGCGTAGCCATCTTGGCCATCGCGAAAGGCCCGGTAGGCGCCGGGTGGAAGCGTGCTCGTGAGGGCGCGCGCAAAGAGGGGAACAGCACCGCTGGCCGAGGCATCGGAGGCGGCATCGGTGAGCGTTTGCGGCGCACGAAGGGTGTCGGATGCGGAGACGTCGGCGGCGGCGGTGGCGCCTGCTGCGGGCGTCATCTCGGCGCGGAAGCTGCGCGTGGTCGCGGTGTGGGAAGAGATCGCGCGAAAGGCGATGCCGCCCCCTGCGGGCACGATGGCGAAGGTGCGCTCTTCGGTGACGAGCACGGTGCCGATGCCCTCGATCGAGGTGAGTCCGACGGCGCGCTCGGTCACGCCAGGGAGCGTGTAGGAATGCCAATGCGTGCTGTCGAAGAAGCCGAGCATCGAGCGCGTGGGGCCCGAGAGCAGCGTGAGCACTTGGCCCGGCAGCACGGGGACGATGCTGCGCACATAGCCCTCAGGGATGCCGCCGGAGATCGGATGCTCACGCACGACATCGCCCTCGATGTAGTAGAGGCCGGTCGTGGAGCCTGCCCAGATCGCGCCCTCGGGGGTGGGTGCGAGCGTGGTGCAGGGGAAGCTCTCGCCCATGATCTCCCAACCGCTCGCGCCGCGATGTGCGAGCCCCGAGAGCGAGCAAGCCCAGGCCGTGCCGTCTTGCATCACGGCGAGATCGACAATGCGTGCGACGGGCGGTGCGCCCTCCACAGCCGTCACTTGTCCGCTCACCAGGCGCGAGAGCGTGCGGTGGGTGGCGACGAGAATCGCTCCGTCGGCTTCGAGCGCGAGCGCGGTGACATCGAGGCTCGGCAAGCCCTGCGCGCGTCCGATGCGTGTGGGCCTCCCTTCGCCTTCAAAGACGAGCACGCCGTTGTCGGTCGCGACGTAGGTCATCGCCCCGCTACGCAGCACATCGCGCACCTCTTCGATGTCGGTCATCTCGACCATCTGGCGTGCACCGCGCGTGGTGGGCAGCGAGGCGTAGGCGCTGCGTGGAGGCACGCTGGCGCCGCATGCGGAGAGGGAGAGAGCGAGAGCACCAACTGAGAGCGAGCGGAAAGACGACACGAGAGCCTCCGTGGATTCGCCTCTGGGGCGAACGCCGTGGGTATAGATGATTTCGTGATCAGGCTGGGCCTTTGGCGAGCAGCGCATCGACTGGATCGCCCGCGATGAGGCGAAGCTTCCCGTAGAACTTCGGCTTCACACCGCTGGCGACGAACTCGCCAACGCATTTGCCGTCCGGCGTAAAACCATCGAGCCGGTACTCGAAGAGATTGTTCAGCATCACCTGATCGTTCTCCGCGCGGCTCACCTCGGCGATCTGCGTGATGCGACGAACCCCGTCCTGCATCGTCACGTGCTGGATGATCAGATCCACGCTCGTCGCGATCTGTTTTTGAATCGCCCAGAGCGGCAGCGAGAGCCCGCGTGAGAGCAGCATCAGCTCAAGGCGCGACACGGCGTGCGAGGGCGTGCTCGCGTGCAAGACGCCCATCGAGCCATCGTGACCGCTCGTCATCGCGTGGATCATCTCGAACGCTTCATCGCCGCGAATCTCGCCGACGAGGATGCGGTTCGGGCGCATGCGGAGGCTATTGCGCAAGAGCTCCGCGAGCTGAATCGCCCCCGACCCTTCGAGGTTCGGCGGACGACACTCCAGGCGTACGCAGTGCGGCAGGGCGAGGTCGAGCTCGGCCGTATCCTCGATGACGATCACGCGCTCATTGGGCCCGATATGACTCGTGAGGATGCCAAGCGTCGTCGTCTTTCCGCTGCCTGTGCCGCCCGAGAAGACGAGGTTCAAGCGGGCGCGCACGGCATAGGCGAGGAAATGCGCCATGCGCGCGGTGAGCGTCCCCTTCTTCACCAGATCGCCAAGTTCCTTTAGGGATTTGGTGAATTTGCGGATTGTCACCGTCGCGCCGTTGATCGACACAGGCGGGATGCAGATGTTCACGCGGGAGCCGTCTTCGAGACGAAAGTCGACCATCGGCGCCTTCGCCGTGACGGCGCGTCCGGTGGCTCCGATCAGGTTGTCGACGAGCACCTCAAGCTGCTTCGCGTTGCCGAAGACCTTGGGCACCTCGACCATCTGGCCGTGCCGCTCCACGTACACTTGGTGGTGCCCGTTGATCATGATCTCGGTGATCGTCGGGTCATCGAGCAGAGCCCGGATGGGCTGAACACCAGGCTTGTCGATCGTGCGCATAGGGCGGAGTTACCACGTGAGGCTGCGCGAAGTCGCCGGGGGCTGTCACAGATCGAGAAGCTCGGCCCAGACAAGGCGCTCCATAGAAAGGAACCTCCCCATGACCAAGTTGCTCACCAAAGAGAATCTCGCCCGCGCTGCGTTCTTCACCTTCATGGCGCTCTCGCCCTTCATCGCCTCCAGGGTCTGGGCCAGCGCCTCCTGCGGATGCGGCGACAGCTGCGCATGCGGCGACGCATGCAACTGCAGCAACCCAGCGAGGTAGTTCGTCCTTGGACCGTGCCGATCGGATGCGCCTTAATGCGGCGATGACACGCCTCGCTGCGGGAGACCGCCAAGCGATGGATGAGGTCATGCGTCTGGTGCATCCGCCGGTGCGTGCCCTGGCTGGCAAATGGCTCGCGCATGAAGCCGACGCCGACGATGTGGCGCAGGAAGTCATCGTCGATCTCTTTCGTCGTGCGCATGAGTTCGAGCTTGGAAAGGATGCGCTGACCTGGGCCCTGACGATCGGCGTCTGGCATTGCCGCACGGAGCGAAAGCGAAGGTCGCGTCGAAGGCATCACGGTGCCGATGCGCTGGATGCACTCGGTGATGACGCGGAGGGCCCGGACGAGGTGCTGATGGCCAACGAGACCCGCGCGCACTTTCAGAGCGTGCTCTCGGAGCTGAGCGAGAGCGAGCGGGAGACCTTTGATGAGGTGCTGCGAGGCACCCCGCTCTCCGCTGCGCTGCGCAAGCGCAAGGAACGAATGTTGACGAAGCTCAAGCGGCTCTTGCTTGGCGAGGTGCTCTCATGAACGACAACGAAGCGACCAAGACGCTGAGGTCACGGGCCAGGCGCGCTTACGAGTGGTCACGTCTTCAGCGTGCGCTGATCCACGCCACGCCTGCGCTGGCGTTCTTGATCTTGCTGAGCTTCGAAGGCGCGACACCGGTGCGTCTGGCCTTGGCCGTGGCGCTCTATGTGAGCGCGGTGTTCGCGTTGATGGTTGGACAAGGCGCCGAAGAGGCCGTGCTTCCCTCGCTCGTCTACGGCGTGGTGCCCTTCGCGATCGTGCGCCTCGCGGAATCGAGCGGGCATGTGTGCATGGGCGGGGCCTGCATGTCCTGGTGCTTGCCCGCATGCATCGCTGGCGGGTTGGCTGGAGGCGCGCTCGTGGGCCTCCGCGGTGCGCGCGCGAAAGACAAGCTCGGCTACCACCTCACCTCGACGACGCTCGTCTTCTTGGTGGGCGCGATGGGCTGCCAATGCGCAGGCAACGCGGGCCTCCTGGGGATGGCCTCGGGCGCGCTGATGGGCGCTGCAGCACCCATTGCGGTGCGCCTGATGTGGGCGCGGCGCTGAAGTAGCGCCCAAACGGCGCCAAACGTTGACGCGCGTTTGCCCGCTGTGTTGCCATTCAAGTTGCGGGCGCACTTTCCCTAAGCGCCCCCTTGGAGCGCTCATGCAGCTCACGTCTTCGTTGCCTCGTCTTGTCGCGGTCGCCGCCGCGCTGCTCTTTGTTGGCTGGGCCCTTCCAGCGTCCGCACAGGTGCGACCTCGCATCATGATTGCGTTCGACACCTCGGGATCGATGGCCCTCGACTTTGATGGCACGCCTACCTTCGGCGATGGCGTCACCACCGGCTGCGCTTCGACTGGCGCAGGTCTATGCGGCACGAACTGCACGGCCGGCCTCGACACCAACTGCGATGGCCAGGTCAACGACAGCCGCATCTTCATCGCCAAGAACGCTGTGGCCGACATGGTGCGTGCCTACGGTGAGGTGGATTGGGGCCTCACTCGGTTCTCACAGAATCAGGGTGTCAATCTCGCTTGTCGACAGGTGAACGATTACGAGTGCCGCGCCGTTCAGGCTCTCGTTACAAGCTACGGCAACCCGCGATGCAACACGGGTGGGTCCTGCAATCGCGCTTGGGAGACGCTGATCCCTGCGGCATGTCGGCCTCCAGCGGGATCGCTTCGCAATCGCACTGGCGGTGACTTCTCGGTCTGCGGAAACTACGTCGGTACATGCGGCGTAGTAGGTGGAAGTGCTGGAGATGTGTTGGTAGGCTTTTCCGATCTCGGACCATGGGCCGGCCGCGACAACACCTACGGGATTGTTCGATGGTTGGACGGCGTCGAGCCGGGCTTTGTCAACAGCACAACAGTTGGCGACTACTGCACGCACACCGGCGCGGGCAACTGTGAGTTGAGGCCTGAGGGAGGCACGCCTCTGGCTGGCATCCTCACGGGCTCATTCGACTACATCAACCCGATTCGCACCGCGGATGCGGCGCGCGCTTGCAGGCCCTACTCGGTCATCTTGATCACCGACGGCGCTGAGTCCTGCGGCGGCACGCCCAACGCGGCAGCGGCTGCACTCCGCGCTGCGGGCGTCGAGGTCTATGTTGTCGGTCTGGCCATCGCCGGTGGAAGTCAGGCGCTCCTCAACGGCATCGCCACCGCAGGCGGCACTGATGCTGGCGCGGTCGGTGGTGACACTGCGTATTTCGCCAACGACCGCTTTGCGCTCTCCGCAGGCCTCGCCGAGATCGTGCGTCGCAGCTTGCGCTTTGAGACCTGCAACAACCTCGACGACGACTGCGACACGCTCATCGACGAGGGCGTGCGCAACGCCTGCAACACCTGCGGCGCCGTCCCCGCCGAGGCCTGCGATCGCATCGACAACGACTGCGACACGCGCATCGATGAGGGCGTCTCCAACGCTTGCGGCACCTGCGGCGTGCTTGTCGAGGTCTGCAACGGCATCGACGACAACTGCACCGGCGGCATTGATGAGGGTGGCGTCTGCACCTGCCCCGCGCCCACGCCTGAGATCTGCGACAACCTCGACAACGACTGCGACACGCGCATCGACGAGGGCATCACGCGCGGATGCGGCGTTAGCACCGGCCAGTGCACGCCCGGCACCCAGACCTGCGTCGCCGGCGTCTTCTCCGCTTGCAGCGGCATCGGCCCAACCACCGAGACCTGCGACCGCTTCGACAACGACTGCGATGGCGTCATCGACGGACTGACCCGTCCTTGCGGAAGCGCGGTCGGCGCCTGCAGGCCCGGCGTCGAGTCGTGTCCTGTCGGCGGCGCGGGCGTTTACGGCGCCTGCATGGGCGGCATCGGACCAAGCGCCGAGATCTGCGACAACATCGACAACAACTGCAATGGCAGCACCGACGAGGGCGACCCAGGCGGCGGTGGCGCCTGCGGAAGCGCAGCGGGCGTATGCAGGCCCGGACGCATCACCTGCGTCGGCGGCGGGTTGACCTGCGTCGGCGGCACAAGCGGCGGACCTGAGATCTGCAACAACCTCGACGACGACTGCGATGGCCGCACCGATGAGGGCGTCGCCACGATGGGCCCATGCGGCATCTCCACGGGCGCATGCTCACCGGGCGTCATTGCCTGCGTCGCGGGCGCCTTCATCTGCACCGGCGCCACCGGGCCCATCCCTGAGCGCTGCAACGGCATCGACGACAACTGCGATGGCATGACCGACGAGGGCAACCCTGAGGGCGGCGCGACGTGCGGATCGACCATCCCACAGTGCAGGCCCGGCACCACGATGTGTGTCGCTGGCGCGCTCCTCTGCAGCGGCGCGGTCGGCCCCACGGACGAGATCTGTGACGGCCTCGACAACGACTGCGACACCGCGATCGACGAGGACCTCGGCCTGGGCGAGGCCTGCGGAACCGACACCGGCGAGTGCGTGCCTGGCTTCAACGAGTGCGTCGCTGGCGCAGTCGTCTGCCGTGGCGCGATCGGCCCCGAGCCCGAGGTCTGTGACGCGCTCGACAACAACTGCAACGGCATGGTCGACGAGGGCCTTGGCCTTGGTGAGCCCTGCGGCGTGATGGAGGGACTATGCGAGCCAGGACGTCAGATGTGTGTCGACGGACGCCCGGTCTGCGTCGGCGGCATCGGCCCTGTGCTCGAGCTCTGCGACTGCGATGACAACGACTGCGACGGCATGACCGACGAGCCGCCTCCCGGTGGTTCCCTTTGTCCTCTAGGCGCGACCTGCACCGACTGCCAGTGCGCGCTCCCGTGCATCGAAGGCGAGTTCGGTGATGAGTGCCCAACCGGACGCGTCGCACAGCGCACAGGCGCCGTCTGCTTCTGTATCGCCGAGCGCTGCAACGCCGCGACCTGCATGACCGAGACGCGCTCGAATGCAGCCGGGGATGTGCAGTGCGCGCCGGGCACCGATGGGCCTGTCTGCGTCTGTCGCAGCAACGAGTGCACCTTCGCTTGCGACGGTGTGGTCTGTGTGGACGGCACGGTCTGTAACCCCTCGGACGGTCGCTGCGTCGAAGACAGCTGCCGCGCCCTGGGCTGCCCCACGGGCGAGGTCTGCGACTTCACTACGGGCGCTTGCACCAGCGACCCCTGCGTCACGGCGGGCTGCCGCGCCGAGCAGGTCTGTCGCGATGGCACCTGCGAGACGAGCTGCGCCGACGTCACCTGCGGCGCGACCGAGCGCTGTATTCGTGGCGTGTGCGCGATGGACCGCTGCGCCGGCGTGAGCTGCGCCTTCAACGAGGTCTGCAATCCCGCCACGGGCACGTGCACCCCCGCCATGTGCGCGGGCGTGATGTGCGGGCCCCGCACGAGCTGCGACTTCATCACCGGCGCCTGCGTCCCCGACGCCTGCAACGGCGTCGAGTGCCCCGCAGAGCAGATGTGTCGCGATGGCGAGTGCTTCTCCACGCGCCTCCCCGATGCGGGCCCAGCCACACCGGACGCCGGCTTTGACGCAGGCGAAGAGCGCACGGGCATCACACGCGGCCTCGCCTCGGGCGGAGGCATGTGCGCCGTGAACGTCGCCTCGCGCGGCACCAACACCAGCGGCTGGATGCTCTCGGGCCTCGTGCTCCTTGGCCTCGTGCTAGCCCGACGCTCAAGGCAGCGTCCACGCGCCCATCGGCACGTCGCCGTGGCCGCCCTTGCAGTCGGATTGAGTGGCGCCCTGGGAGGATGCGCCGTCGACCCTTTTTGCTTTACCTGCGGCGAGGAGAGCCTCGACGCAGGCGCCCCCGACGCCATCCTCGTCATTGATGCCTGGCGCCCCACCTTCGACACAAACGTGAACGACGCAGGCCAAGATGCCTGGGCGCCCGATGGCTGCACGATCGGCGCGCCGGAGATCTGCAACGGTCGCGACGAGGACTGCGACGAGCGCATCGACGAGGGCATCGACATCACCACCGACGAGGACAACTGCGGCGGCTGCGGCATCCTCTGCGCACCTCCCGGCGCCTTCGGAGCCTGCGTCGCCAGCATGTGCACCATCACCAGCTGCGACGTTGGCCGCTTCGATCGCAACATGGATGTGATCGACGGCTGCGAGACGCGCTGCTTGCCCACGGCGACCGACGACGCGATCTGCGATCTGCGCGACAACGACTGCGACTTCACCGTGGACGAAGACGTCGACACCACGACCGACCCACTCAACTGCGGTCGATGCGGCCGCGCCTGCCGCTTCTCACGCGCCACGGCGACCTGCGTCGCATCGGCCTGTGAGCTCGGCACCTGCGAGACCAACTTCTACGATCTCGACGGAGTCCCCGCGAACGGTTGCGAGTACTCGTGCACGCCCACGGGCGCTGAGGTCTGCAACGGCCGCGACGACAACTGCAACGGCATGGTCGACGAGGGCAACCCCGAGGGCGGCGGCAGCTGCGGGACGAGCACCGGCGCCTGCGAGTTCGGCAACGAAATGTGCGTCGCCGGACGCCTCACCTGTGTCGGCGGCGTGAGCCCCGCACCGGAGCTCTGCAACGGCATTGATGACGACTGCAATGGCGCTGTCGACCAAGACAACCCGCAAGGCGGACGCAACTGCGGCGTCGCCATCGGCGCATGCGTCGCCGGGCGCGAGGTCTGTCAGATGGGTGCGCTCGCCTGCGTGGGCGCGATCGTTCCAAGGGCCGAGCTCTGCAACGGCCTCGACGACAACTGCGATGGCGCGATCGACGACGGCAACCCTGGCGGCGGCGCGGCCTGCGGCATCACGGTCGGCGTCTGTCGTGCGGGCGCCCTCACCTGCGCGGGCGGCGCGATCCAATGCGTCGGCGAAACGCGGGCGGGCGTCGAGGCTTGCAACACACGCGACGACGACTGCGACACACGCATTGATGAAGACTTCGCGCTCACCACGAACGTGAACAACTGCGGCATGTGCGGACGCGTCTGCAACTTCGCCAACTCCGTCGAGATCTGCACCGCGGGCACCTGCGGCATCGCCGCCTGCGAGACGGGCTTTGTGAACGCCAACGGGACGCTCGCCGATGGCTGCGAGTACGCATGCAGCGCGCGCGGCTCGGAGATCTGCAACGGCCTCGACGACGACTGCGATACGCGCATCGACGAGTCGATCACCCCGCCCGCAGGCTTCTGCAACCCCAACGGCGTCTGCGCTGGCACGACGGCGACCTGCGGCGGCGTCGGCGGCTGGCGCTGCACCTACACGTCCCCTCATTACGAGGCGACCGAGACGCGCTGCGACACCCGCGACAACGACTGCGATGGCGCCATCGATGAGCCCTTCGCGCCGCTCATCAACCCGGCGACCGGCGTCGGTACGCCATGCTTCATCGGCGTCGGCGCATGCCGTCGCACGGGCGTGAATCGCTGCGCCAGCCTGACGGTCGCAAACTGCAGCGCCACCGCCGCAGGCTCCTCGACGGCAGAACTCTGCAACAACATCGACGACAACTGCGATGGCACCGTCGACAACGGCATCCTGCCTTCGGCGATCCCCACGGTGACCATCCCCCGCACCGGCGGCGGCACCGTCCGCGTGATGCGCTTCGAGGCCTCGCACCCCGACGCGACCGCCACCGTCCAAGGCACGGCCTCCTTGCGCGCATGCAGCAACCCCAACGTCCTGCCCTGGACGAACGTGAACTGGACCGACGCCCGCGCGGCCTGCTGCGCACTCAACGCAACAGGCTCCTGCGCGGCCGACAACAGCGGCTGGCGTCTCTGCGACGCGAGCGACTGGACCGCAGCCTGCCGCGGCTCCGCAGCCAGCTGCTCCTGGAGCTACGCCGGCGGCGCACCCGCCTGCTCGGCCTCGGCCGTCAACACCTGCAACGGTGAGGAGTTCGACTCATCGCCCGCAGCCGGCGATCAAGACGCGCTCTACACCACCGACTCGCCCACCTTCCCCTCCTGCTACGCCACCTGGGGCGGCACCGCGACTGACCGTATCTACGATATGTCGGGCAACGCCCGCGAGTGGACCTCCACCGAGACCTCGATGGGCTCAGGCATCTATTTGATGCGCGGCGGCAGCTTCAACAACATCGAGCCCGGCCGCACCTGCAGCTTCGACTTCGCAGCCGCAGCACCGACGTTCGCGTTCACCAACACGGGCTTCCGCTGCTGCTTCTACTGAGCTGAGCGCTCGCCGGAAGGTGAGCCGACAAAACGAAGAGGCGGAGGTCATCACGACTTCCGCCTCTCTCGTTGGTGGAGTGCTCGCCAGGCCCACGTAGAGTCAGCGCATGAAACGAACGCACCAATGTCCCAAGTGCTCAAGCCGGAGGCTCTGGCAGATCGACTCCGTCTTGCAGGTCGATGCGTCTGGCGAGATGGCCGACCGCATAAGCTCGACCCCACTCGGCCTGACCGCGGCGCGCATCGGCGAGCGTGGCTCCCAGTTCCGCATGAGCACCATCGGCCCCTTGGAGGCCATCACCTGCCACGACTGCGGCTACACCGAGTTCTACGCCCGCGAGTTCAGCGCTGTGCTCGCCCACCTCGCGACGGACCCGCGCAACGGCATACGCTTCCTCGACGCCACCGTGAGGTGAGGGTTCACGCGGAGACGCGGAGGACGCGGAGATCATTGCGGGAGGTGAAGACACCACCTTGCGCCAGCCTGTTTGAAGCTGGCATGCATTCCTTGACGTCCAGTCGGTTCAATGAAGACACTTTGGAAGGAGGCAGCGATGAACCACGATGAAGACTATTCGCAAGAAAGTGGCGTTCACGTTGTCGTGGACGGGCCGGACGTACACCCGTCGACTGTCAGTGCGCGACCCGTCCTTGAGCTCGTCGCTGCCTACATTGCTCTGCTTGAGAAGGACGCTGATCTGCATGGCGCGAAGCTGCACTTTTCCGGCATCCGCATCGTCGACAAGTGTGTGATGGTCGCGTCAACACCGAGCTCGCTTGACGCCGCGAAGACGGCTGCGCGCAACTTTCACGCGTACTCTAGGGGGGCCCCCATGCCACATGGGCTCACTCGCTTTTTCGAGCGCGTCATGGAGGCTCGGAAGAGGCTGCCGTCAGAGATGGAAGCGACCGTCGGCGTCGGAGATCTTGCCTGGCCGCTTATCTGCTTAGACTTGTCTGGCTTGTTGCCGGAGTCGACATTCTCCGGTCGTGTCCGAGTGAACCGTGTCGGTGGAACCAAAGCCGTGATCCGCTTCCTGAGCGAGTCTGAAGACGCGCCCTTTGTGCTCACCATATCGGCAGAGCAAGCGCCCCAGCTCGGAGCACTGCTCTACTCGGAGGTGGACATCGAAGCCGTCATTCTGCGTGACGCAGACGGGTCGATCCGAGGGGGCCACCTGGTGTCATTTGAGAAAGTGACCGATCAGAACCCGCGTGAAGCGTGGCTCGCCTGGATGGCAGAGAACGCACCACGATGGCAAACGGTTGAAGATATCGATGCCGAGTTGTTCGATGACGAGGACGCCGAGGACGCTGCCGAATGACGCTGCCAAGTCGCGTCACTATTGACGCCGGGGTGCTGCTCAGGTGGATGAGGCCGGAAACGGATAGCAAGGGGCCGCGGTGCCGCGAAATCGTTGACTACGTGTTGGAGCAAAAAGGAACGGTTCTAGGGCGTGTCTTCAAACAGTCGGACCGAGCCAGGCGCAGGATGCGGAATCGCAGGCAAGGCGCGAGGAAAGAGCAGGCCGGGGCCTGCGACTGACGAGCAACGCAGCATGCGGTTTCGCAG
>Ga0105045_10005125_pt1 | contig 11492 bp, 7 predicted proteins | sample MAT02_FD_78089 | JGI IMG/M metagenome (GOLD analysis project Ga0105045, IMG submission 78089) | Freshwater microbial communities from Lake Fryxell liftoff mats and glacier meltwater in Antarctica - MAT-02 (megahit assembly) | ecosystem: Environmental > Aquatic > Freshwater > Ice > Liftoff... | reverse complement strand
ATCTGCCAACCCAAACGGTATTCCCCTAGCAACCATTTACTGCCCATCCTTTATTGCCAAATTGGTGTATTCATGGTAGATTCCGCGCAAATCCCAACGGTTCCTTCGATGACTGCTACGCGCGGCAATACGCCTAATTGTTTCCACTGTCACTTTTCTTAAATTGTTTAATCAATTATGTTTCAATACATTACAACTGACATCCCATTCACCCGACCCATCGCTTCCGCCGTGAAGCGCAGTATCCTCCGAATCACCCTATTGCTGTTGACCTGTTTCTGGGCCGCAGGATTGTGGGCGCGCCCAACGGAGTTTAACCCGAATAATGCCTTGGTTGACACCCTCGTGGTGGCCAGTATTTGCGACGGCGATACCTACGAATTTGACGGCGAACTGCTCGACATGAGTGGCGAATACGTCGCGACTTTTGTTGCTACGGACGGATCAGATTCCACCGTTACGCTGCAATTGAGCGTTTTACCTCCTTCTTTTACTGAAATTTCCAGCAGTATTTGTACTGGCGAATCCTATTTTTTTGAAGGTGAATTGCTCAACCAAACAGGCACTTATACGGCTACTTTGACTGCTGAAAATGGGTGTGATTCCATCATTACCCTGACTTTAAGTGTTTTACCGACACAGCAAACCAACATTTCGGCCACCATTTGTGAGGGCGATGAATACCTATTTAATGGAGAAGAGTTTACTCAGTCGGGCTTGTATAGTGCCGTTTACGTTAGCGAAAATGGCTGCGATTCAACCGCTACGCTTCGACTAACGGTATTGCCTCCAGTAGGCGTGCGTCTCAGTGCCGCCATTTGTGAGGGAACAGAATACCAATTCCAAGGCGATGCGCTAACCGATAGCGGCGTGTACAGTATTGTGTTGGAGGCCTCCACGGGCTGTGATTCTATCGTAACACTGGAGTTGTTGGTAGCATCATTCTTTGTAACACCTATTTCAGTCGCCATTTGCCCGGGTAGCACCTACACATTTGGAGGAGTAATACTAAGTGTGCCCGGCGTTTATTCCGACTCGCTGACCGCTTTGGGTGGCTGCGATTCAACAGTTATATTGACGCTTGAGTTATTGCCAATTCCTAGCAGCGAGCTAGCAATTGGCATTTGTACGGGTTCTACCTACGATTTTTACGGAGAGATATTGGATGCCAGCGGCACGTATGAGTACGTGTTCCCAGGAGAGGGGGCCAATGGCTGCGATTCGATCGTGGTGCTAACGCTGGACATAGTGGACTCTTTCGATATAAGATTGGATGCCAGTATTTGTCCAGGAGGCGTGTATTTGTTTAACAATACTGAGCTTAGAAATGCAGGTGTGTACACGGCTATGCTGATTGCACAGGGTGGCTGCGACTCTACGGTGGTGTTAATTTTAGATGTACTACCTACTTCTACCACTACTTTGAGTGCGATCATTTGTTCTGAAGGCTTTTTTGATTACAATGGTGAATTGCTCACCGACCCGGACCAATACACGTTTGTATTTACGGGCGAAAACGGTTGCGATTCCACTGTGGTACTGACCTTGAATGTGCGCCCAGCCATTCAAACTGAAATTGAAGTTAATATTTGCGATGGCGAAACCTATTCTTTTTCCGGTGAAAAACTGTCTGTTTCCGGTATTTATGAGGCCATCCTAGAAGCCGAAAATGGTTGCGATAGCATCGTAATCCTTACCCTAACGGTATTGCCCACGTACCAAACGGCCCTCAACGCGGGCATTTGTGCTGGCACTACCTATGATTACAATGGCGAGATTTTGAGCGACGCCGGAACCTACACCTTTGATTTGACGGCTGAAAATGGCTGCGACTCAACCATTACCCTCACCCTCACAGTGTTTGAACTAATTGACACTGCGGTGATAGCCAACATCTGCGAGGGCGATGCGTACGAGTTTGACGGCAGCCTGATTGTCGCTGCGGGTACTTATACCGCTACCTTCATAGATGCAAACGGTTGCGACAGTACGGTGACGCTCACGCTCAGCATTTTGCCCGTACAAAATAGCGAAGTCAGCGTGCGTATTTGCGACAATGAAACCTACGAGTTCAATGGCGAAACCTTGAACACAACCGGGGTTTATAATGGCGTATTTACAGGCGAAAATGGCTGCGATTCCACCGTGGTACTTACCTTAGATGTGTTACCGACCCAGAGTACCTTAATCGAGGCTACCATTTGCGACAACGAAGCATACGATTATGGCGGTGTATCGCTCACTGATGCAGGTGATTATACCTATATTTTTGGTTCTGAAAATGGTTGCGATAGTACCGTAACCATCCGCTTGTCGGTCTTGCCAGTGCCCATGACCACCATCGAAGCCAGCGTATGCGAGGGCAATTCTTTTGAATACAATGGTGTACTCTTAGTAAATGCAGGACCGAATGTCTTTACGTTCTCTGCCGAAAACGGCTGTGATTCTATCGTAACGGTAATTTTGGAAGTATTGCCAATAGCGACTTCTACGTTGGGGATTTCACTTTGCGAAGGCAGTTCGTATGTATTCAACGGCGATACCTTTGATATTTCGGGCGTTTACAACTTTACGTTCACGGGAGAAAATGGCTGCGATTCAATCGCTTCGTTGGTGCTCGAATTCGTGGGAAGTTATGAAACCAATTTACAAGTAAGCATCTGCGATGGTGAATCCTATATCTTCGGCGACGACACCTTGAGTGTTGGCGGTGATTATAACCAACTGCTCATCGCGCAAGGTGGTTGCGATTCCTTGATCAATCTGGTATTGAGCATTTTGCCCATCAGCCAAAGCAGCACGGAAGTGAGTATTTGCGCCGGAGAATCCTACAATTTTAATGGATTGGACTTAGCCGATAGCGGCACTTACACCGCTCAATTGACGGGCGGAAACGGCTGCGATTCCATTGCAACCTTGATTTTGACCGTACTTCCGGCTCAAACCACCTCTCTTGAAGCCAATATCTGCGACAACGAAACTTACGAATTCTCCGGACAAACCCTCAGTGACGCCGGCACCTATACAACCGTATTGAGTAGTCAAGACGGCTGCGACTCCACCGTGGTACTCACCCTTTCGGTATTACCTACGCTGAGCAGCAGCACCTCCGCTGTAATTTGTGCCAACGAAACCTTTGATTTCAACGGAGAAATACTGTCAGCAGAAGGTACTTATACCAGCGTATTGACGGGCGAAAACGGTTGTGACTCTACCATCACGCTCGAACTTTCGGTATTGCCTTTGGCGCAAGGAGCCTTGGCCGCATCGGTTTGCAACGGCGAGACATTTGCTTTTAACGGCCAAATACTCACACAAAGTGGTCAGTATGAAGCCGTTTTGCTCGGAGCAGCCCACAATGGTTGTGACTCAGTGGTGACGCTATTCCTGACCATTTTCCCTGCAATTCCGGTCACTAATTTGTTTGCCGAAATCTGCAATGGCGACGCCTACGATTTCTACGGAACAATCTTGACGGATTCGGGCGATTACAGTATTGACCTAGCCTCTTCTTTGGGCTGCGACTCTACGATCTTGCTCGCACTGACGGTCAATCCGAATGTTACGACCACCTTAGATGCCTCGATTTGCGCTGGAGAATCCTATATTTTCAACGGAGAAATCCTCACACAACCAGGCACTTATGTAGCCATTTTGCAAACGGGTGTAGGTTGTGATTCTACCGTAATACTCACGCTCGTGGTGAATACCGTGAACGTAGGTGTTTCGGTATCTGGAATGACCATAACGGCCGCTGCCACCAGCGCGACCTACCAATGGATTAATTGCAGTAACAACCAAGCCATTTCGAATGAAACCAATGGCACCTTCACCCCCAGTGTTACGGGCAATTACGCCGTGGTAGTAACCCAAAATGGCTGCACGGCCACTTCTACCTGTGTGTTTGTACAAATTGTGGCCACGCAAGAGCCTTTGGGTGGTGCGGAATGGAGCATTCAGCCCAACCCGGCCAGCACCCAAACGCAAATTTTGTTCAGCGTACCAGCAGACGAAACCCTGTGGTTGGAAGTATTTGACCTTGCGGGTCGCTCCCTGCACCGTCAAATGGTGACATCCGGCACGCAACAAATTGAATTACCAATGGAAAATATGCCGGATGGTATATTGATGGTACGCTTGGCCAACGAACAGCAGGTCAGTACCAAACGACTCATAAAGGCGCAACACTAAATCGCGTAGAACTTGTTTGGGCTTCCAAACAAATTCTGAGGTCGTTTCTTGCAAGGTTTTATCCACCTTATCTGGGCACGACCGCCGTTTGCTTTAATTTTCAGGAGGCCATTTTTAGACATCAAAAATGGCCTCCTCCTTATCAAATCAAACAGTTGATTAGAAAAAGTGTAAACTTTAGCGCGGCCTCGTTGGCGAAAGTAGCCAGCGGGGCCTTTTTATGTCCGCTGACATCGTATCTTCGCGCCTCAATCAAATAATATTATGTCGAAACGCAGTAAAAACACGTCCAGTCATTGCTCCTTTTGTGGTCGAGCCGAAGAAGATGTCATTATTCTCGTGTCGGGCATAGAAGGTCAAATATGCGAGGCTTGCACCGAAAAAGCCGAATCCATCATCGAAATGGAGATGCAAAATGCCGGGATTCCTCGTGAAAAATCCACCCAAAAAACGGGTGATAAACACGGCGAAGAAGCCAAAAATCGCTACAGCGCGCCCTTACAACTCATTCCGCCTAAGGAGATCAAAGACTTTCTCGATCATTACATTATTGGGCAAGACGATGCCAAAAAGGTACTTTCCGTAGCCGTTTATAACCATTACAAACGCTTACAAGAAGTAGAAAAAAACAAAGGTAAAAAGCGAGCAGACGACGATGTGGAAATTGAAAAGTCCAACATTCTCCTAGTAGGCCGCACTGGTACGGGTAAAACCCTTTTGGCCAAAACCATTGCCAAAAAACTGAATGTTCCTTTTGCCATCGTTGATGCAACTGTATTTACTGAGGCTGGCTATGTGGGCGAAGACGTGGAAAGTATCCTGTCTCGCTTGCTTCAAATTTGTGACCACGACGTGGCCGCAGCCGAGCGGGGCATCGTGTATATTGATGAAATTGACAAAATTGCCCGCAAACAAGACAATCCCAGCATCACACGCGACGTATCAGGCGAAGGCGTGCAGCAGGGTATGTTGAAAATGCTCGAAGGCTCTGAAGTGTTGGTTCCCCCACAAGGCGGCCGCAAACACCCTGAGCAAAAAATGACCAAAATCAACACCGAAAACATCCTCTTTATCTGCGGAGGTGCTTTTGATGGCATCGAAAAAATCATTGCTCGCCGCATCAATACACAGGTAATTGGATTCAATCAGGGCGAAAAAGGGCGGATAGACCGGGAGAATCTGTTGCAATTTGTCAACCACGCCGACATCAAGACTTTTGGATTAATCCCAGAATTGCTGGGACGTTTGCCAATCTGCACTTATTTAGAGCCGCTTGATTTAGAGGCACTTAGACGCATCCTCACCGAGCCACGCAACGCCATTACCCGCCAGTACCACAAACTGTTTGAGATGGAAGGCGTTGAACTGATTTTTGAACAAGATGCGCTCGATTATATCGCCGAAACGGCGCTAGAATACCAACTCGGTGCTCGTGGTTTGCGCTCCTTGTGTGAGGCTATTTTTACCGATATTATGTTCGAATTACCGTCTCAAAAAGGCAAGGACGCGCTCAAAACTTGGACGGTAACCCGCCAATATGTTGCACAAAAACTAAGTGCTTCTCGTATAGGGCGGCTTCTGGCGGCTTAGAGCGCGTTTAAACGTCCCATAAAGGCCGTCGGCATATTACTCGCACAAACAAACCTCGCCAAAGTCCAAACTCTTTCCTACGTTTGCCCTGTTATGGAAAAACAACAAGGCCAACTCGTTCGCAGCGTAACACTCGCTGCTGCAACCATTCTTGTAATCAGTTCTGTCATCGGTTCTGGGGTGTATAAAAAAGTCGCCCCGATGTCGTCAGAACTGCTTTCGCCCGACCTAGTGTTGTGGGCTTGGCTTTTGGCGGGCGTGATTAGTTTTTGCGGAGCCTTGAGCAATGCCGAAATTGCGGGTATGATGGCCGATTCGGGCGGCGAATACGTGTATTTCAGGAAAATTTATGGCCGATTTATGGCCTTTTTGTGGGGTTGGAGCACGTTTGCGGTGATTAAAACAGCCGCCGTAGCGAGCATTGCCTACGTTTTTTCCCAGTCGTTTAATGCTATTATCCCCCTGCCACACTTGCCCGAATCCATCGAAAATTTGGAATTTTGGGTGTTCAAACCCTTCGAAAATGCAGGCGTAAAAGCCCTCACTATTTCTCTGATATTGGTGCTAACTTTTCTCAATACCCGTGGTTTGCGAGGAGCGGCTGCGCTGAGCACCTGGATTACTCGATTGGTAATCGTGGGCCTGTTGGGCATCGTAGTTTCCGGACTGGTGTGGGGCGGCGGAAGTTGGCAAAACGTTCAAACACCTGCCAGCACCTATGTTGAGCATAGTTGGACGGATTTTGTCTTTATCAAAGCGATGTTTACGGCACTTTTGGCGGCCTTTTGGGCGTATGAGGGATGGAATACACTTGGTTTTATTGGCGGAGAAATCAAAAACCCGAACCGGAATTTGCCCTTGGCCTTGTTTTCGGGCATGTTGGTGATTATTGGCGCGTATTTACTGGTCAATTTCACCTATTTATATGTGCTGCCCATGGATCAAATGGTGGGCGTGCACCAGTCGCAAAACGACATTGCCGCGGTGGCGGTGGTTCGGCATTTTGCCGGCGGCACGGGGGCTACCTTGATTTCCATTATTATCCTAATCACCACCCTCGGTTGCACCAATGCTACTATTTTGATGCCCCCCCGCGTGTATTATGCGATGGCCAAAGACGGCTTGTTCTTTTCGAGCGCGGCCCGCATTCACCCAAAATACCATACGCCCAACCCTGCTTTGTGGATTCAAGGCGCGTGGGCTTGTTTGCTGGTCTTGTCGGGAAATTTTGACCAACTGACCGATATGCTGATTTTTGCCGCTTTCTTCTTTTACGGGGCTACGGCCTTTGGCGTATTTGTGATGCGGCGGCGTGAGCCCGATGCCGAGCGGCCGTACCGAGTGTGGGGCTACCCTTTGGTTCCCGCATTGTTTGTGCTGTTTTGCGCTACGCTGATTGTAATTACCTGTATTACCCACCCTCGAGAAGCGGGCTTGGGCGTGCTACTGATGCTGACCGGTGTGCCCTTTTATGGGTGGTGGAATCGCAGCAAAAAAGCGTAAATACGTGATAATCAAGGGTTTTTACGCCAATAATAGGCTAGGCCCATTCCGGTCACCAAATCCCAAATACCCCACCAAGCAGCGATGAGGGCCATGCCGCCCAGTCCACCGAAAAACTTAAAAATTAACAACAAGCCTAGGGCCGTATTGTGTACACCGCCCTCAAAAGCCAGCGTTCGGCGGTCGAGTCGAGGCAATCGGAACAGGCTTCCGAGCAAGTACCCGTTGCTGAGCGCTGCGGCATTGTGCACTAGTACCAGTAGAAAAATAAAGCCCAAATATTGAATGATATTTTCCCGGTTGCCCCACAAGGCGAGCACCAAAATGGCGAAAAAAATCAACAACGAAAGTCGCTGTGACCAAGGGCGAATGCGGGCCACGAAGGCGGGTTTTCGCTCATTGAGCATCATTCCGATGAGTAGCGGAATGACAATTAGGGTGAGGATAATAATCGCCATATCCAGCAATTCAAGTTCAAAAGACTGACGCAAGGCGGCTGAATTCGGCACAAATTCAGACCAAAATAAAAAACCCGCCGGCGTGACAAAAGTGGCCGACAAGATGATTAAAGCATTGAGCGTCACCGACAAAGGAACATTCGCTTGGGCGAAATGCACCAAAAAATTCGTGATATTACCCGAAGGGCACATACTCACCAACACCATACCCAGCGCCACACTTACCGGCGGTTTGAACAAAGCAATAATGGCCAAGGTGAGCAGCGGAAATACCAGAAATTGCGCCAATAAACCCACCCCAACTGCCTTGGGGAACGCAACAACTTGTTTGAAATCTGAAAATTTGACGTCAAGGGCTACGCTGAACATCAGAAAAGCCATGGCCATATTCAGAACCGTCATTTGCTGCGGATTGAAATGGAGTTGAAGGGAATCTACAGGGTGCATAGGAAAAGTGGGTAATATTCTAAGGAACGAGATATTCTTTACTCGTTCCGGATAGGGCAAATGTGCAAAATAGCGCGAATTTTACCCCCGATTTTTATACCTCATTTCTAAATATCCATGAATTACCCACAGACGCTCGACTTCCTATATGCACAACTCCCTATGTTCCAACGCATTGGGCCTGCAGCACTCAAAAATGACCTGACAAATACCTTGGCCTTGTGTGAGCATTTGGGCAATCCGCAACACGCTTTTCGCAGCATTCACGTAGGCGGAACCAACGGAAAAGGCTCGGTTAGTCACCAGCTGGCCGCCATTTGCCAGGCTGCCGGACTCAAAACAGGCTTGTACGTCAGTCCGCATTACAAAGATTTTCGGGAGCGTATTAAAATAAACGGCCTTTACATTCCGCGGGCAGCAGTGGTGGATTTCGTGGCGCAAAACCAAGATGTAATTCAGCGCATTCAGCCTTCATTTTTTGAAATGTGTGTGGCCATGGCTTTTGATTGGTTTGCGAAGCAAAAAGTGGACATCGCGATTATTGAAGTAGGGATAGGCGGACGGCTTGACAGCACGAACGTAATAACGCCCGAATTGAGCGTCATTACCAATATCAGTTACGACCATCAGGCTATTTTAGGCGATACGTTGCCACAAATTGCCTTTGAAAAAGCAGGGATTATCAAGCCCGGTATCCCCGTCGTCATTGGAGAAACCCACCCCGAGTCTGCCCCTGTTTTCCGCCAAAAAGCCGCTGCGGTAAATGCGCCCATTGTATTTGCAGACGCCCATTACCGTGCTGTTGAAAAAGACACAAGCCATTGGGAAACAACCCTTTATAATATTTTCAAACAAAATAAAATAGCCTTTACAGACGTAGTGGTGGGAGCCTCGGGGCCATTTCAGGCCAAAAACCTAGCCACGGTGATGCAGGCCATTGAAACGTGGCGACCCGATTGGCTTCAGGCCGCGGGGGCGGGGGTGTTGCGAAGGGGGCTGGCAGATTTGCGTTCGCTAACTCGTTTTATGGGTAGGTGGCAGGTAGTGGGCGAAAATCCGACTGTTTTGTGCGACAGTGCACACAATGAGGCGGGATTGCGAATGGCGTTTGAGCGCATTCATTCCACTTTAAAACCCGGCACGCGCTTGCACATTGTTACCGGATTTGTAAACGACAAAGAAGTGGACAAGGTGCTGCCGTTATTTCCGCAATATGCGCGGTATTATTTTGCCAAGGCGGATATTCCCCGCGGACTAAATGCCGAGGAATTGCGGCAAAAAGCCGTTGGGGCAGGCCTTTTCGGGCGTGCTTATGTTTCAGTGCCCAATGCATTGCAAGCGGCGAAGCGGGCGGCTGCGCCAGAAGATTTGATTGTAGTCATAGGCAGTATTTTTGTGGTTGCGGAGGTGCTGCGATGAGCGAATGCGCAGCGTTGATTTGACTTTTAATGCGGAGACAATGGCGACTTCGTGCTACATTTGCCGGATAAAGGATCTCAGCACTTGTTTGGAATTCATTAAACTGCCTTGAACCCAATTATTTAACATGTCACCACTCTCCAAGTATAATTTTCTGTACGATTTTGGGCGCTACCTGCTGATGATGAAGCAGTCGTTCGGCCGACCAGAAAAGTTTTCGATGTATTGGAAAGAGACCATGCGCCAGATGAACGACATTGGCGTTGGGTCTCTAATCATTGTCTGCCTAATCTCCATTTTTATTGGGGCAGTGGCGGCTATTCAGTTTGCATACCAGTTAGATGGGCAGTTGGTGCCGCGGTATTACATTGGCTACATCGTGCGCGATTTGGCGCTGATTGAGTTGTCGCCCACCATTACCTGTTTGGTTTTGGCCGGCAAAGTGGGATCGAACATGGCCGCTGAGATTGGCGGGATGCGCCAAAAAGAGCACATTGATGCGATGGAAGTGATGGGGGTGAATACGGCGGCTTATTTGATTATGCCCAAACTGATTGCCGCGCTGGTAGTAATCCCCCTGTTGGTTACTTTTTCGGCATTTGTGGCCATTCTAGGCGGCTATTTGTCTAGTGTACCCACTGGACTGATTACGGGTGATGAGTATATTCAGGGGGTTCGCTCCTTTTTTGTGCCGTACAATGTGTTTATGATGTATGTAAAAGCCTTTGTTTTTGCATATATTTTGACCACGGTTTCTTGTTACCAAGGCTTTTTTGTGACTGGTGGAAGTATTGAATTGGGGCAGGCGAGTACGCGGGCTGTAGTGTATTCCGACATTTTGATTCTGCTAGCCGATTATTTGATTGCCGTACTGCTAACCGGATAAAACGCCCCCTCAACAACCTCAACAATTTCACCCCCCTCAATCGTCTCAATAAAATCAACAACCCATAAATGTCCGACCTAAAAAACATCATTGAGGCCGCTTGGAACGACCGAAGCCTACTACAGAATTGGGACACCAAAAAAGCCATTCGCGAAACCATAGAATTGCTCGATTTGGGGTCAATTCGGGTCGCTGAGCCCGGCGAATCAGGCGAATGGACCACCCATGAATGGATTAAAAAAGCCATCGTTTTGTATTTTCTGATTCAGGAAATGCAGACCATTGAAGTGGGGCCTTTTGAATATCACGACAAAATTCCGCTCAAGTCTGGTTTTGCTAGCAAAGGCGTACGCGTAGTGCCGCAGGCCTTGGCGCGTTACGGTTCATTTATTGAAAAAGGGGCCATTTTGATGCCATCTTATGTCAATATCGGGGCTTGGATTGGCGCTGGCACCATGGTAGATACTTGGGCAACGGTGGGTTCTTGCGCCCAAATTGGCCGAAATGTACACCTCGCGGGCGGCGTAGGCATCGGCGGAGTGCTCGAGCCACCGCAGGCTACTCCGACCATCATTGAAGACGAGTGTTTTATTGGCTCTCGCTGCATAGTGGTGGAAGGCGTGCACGTGGGCCGCGAAGCCGTGCTGGGGGCCAATGTTGTGCTGACCCAAAGCACGCATATTATTGACGTTACCGGATCAGAACCCAAACTTTTGAAAGGAAAAATCCCACCTCGCTCGGTGGTGATTCCAGGTACTTATACCAAAAAATTCCCCGCAGGAGAATATCAAGTCGCTTGTGCCCTCATTATTGGAGAACGCAAAGAAAGCACCGATAAAAAGGTTTCTTTGAATGATGCCCTTCGGGACTACTCGGTGGCTGGTTAGAGGGGGGGCAGGGCAAACGCATGAGTTATTACTGACCTCGGAGAGGTCCAACGTTTGTAGAAATAACCGGTTTTTAGCGACCAGAAGACCTCGGAGAGGTCCAACGTTTGT
>Ga0105045_10005124_pt1 | contig 11493 bp, 9 predicted proteins | sample MAT02_FD_78089 | JGI IMG/M metagenome (GOLD analysis project Ga0105045, IMG submission 78089) | Freshwater microbial communities from Lake Fryxell liftoff mats and glacier meltwater in Antarctica - MAT-02 (megahit assembly) | ecosystem: Environmental > Aquatic > Freshwater > Ice > Liftoff... | reverse complement strand
GTGGTCAACGAGAACGACACCGTGGCCACCGACGAGATCAGGTTCGGCGACAACGACCGGCTCGCCGCCTTCGTCGCGCACCTCGTCGGTGCCAGCGCCCTGGTGCTGCTCACCGACGTCGACGCCCTCTACGACCGGCCGCCGAGCCGACCGGGTGCCCGGCGGATCGCCCTGGTGCCCGACGTGTCGACGGTCGGCGCCGACCTCGGCAGCGCGGGCAGCGCGGTGGGCACCGGCGGGATGCGGACCAAGGTCGACGCCGCCGCCATCGCCGCCGACGCCGGGGTGCCCACCCTGGTGACCGCGACCGCCCGCTTCGGTGAAGCCCTGGCCGGCAGCGACGTGGGAACCTGGTTCGAGGCCGCCTCCCGCGCGCTGCCGGCCCGGACGCTGTGGCTGTCCCACGTCGCCTCACCCCGCGGGCGCCTGGTGCTGGACCCCGGTGCGGTGCACGAGGTGGTCAGGCGCGGCGCGTCGCTGCTCCCGGCCGGCATCACCGCGGTCCAGGGCGTCTTCGACGTCGGGGCGGTCGTGGACCTGTGCCACCCCGACGGGCACGCCGTGGCCCGTGGGCTGTGCGGCTACGCCGCCGCCGAGCTGCCCCAGCTGCTGGGTCGGTCCACGCACGACCTCCGGGTCGACCTGGGGCCCGACTACGGCCGCGAGGTCGTCCACCGGGACGACCTCGTCGTGCTCGGCGCTGCCGCCGTACCCTGAGGCCATGCCCGATGTCCTCGACGTGCTGCCCGCGCACCAGCACCGCGACGGGGCGCACGACACGCCCGGAGGTGGTCCCGGCGGGGACGACCCGGCCGCCGACGCGGTGCGGGACGCCGTTCACGCCGTCGCTACCGCGGCGCAGGAGGCCTCCCGCTCCCTGGTGACGGCCACCAGCGCCGTCAAGGACGCGGCGCTGCTGCGCATGGCCGATGACCTGGTGGCGGCCACGGAGGTGGTCGTCCGGGCCAACGGCGAGGACCTGGCCCGCGCACAGAGGCGCGGAGTGTCGGCGGCCATGCAGGACCGGCTGCGCCTGGACGCGGACCGCATCGCGGCCATCGCCGCGGCGGTGCGTGACGTCGTGGCCCTGCCTGATCCCGTCGGGCAGGTCGTCCGAGGCTCCACGCTGCCCAACGGGCTGAGGGTCCGGCAGGTGCGTCGTCCGCTGGGCGTCGTGGGGATGGTCTACGAGGCCCGGCCCAACGTGACGGTCGACGCGGCGGCGCTCGCGCTGAAGAGCGGCAACGCCGTGGTGCTGCGGGGCGGCTCGGCGGCGGCCTCGAGCAACGCCGCCATCGTCGAGGTGCTGCGCGGCGCGCTGAGCGCCGTGGGGCTGCCCGCCGACCTGGTGGCGACCATCGACCCCCACGGCCGGGCGGGCGTCCGCGCGTTGCTGCGGGCGCGCGGCCTGGTCGACGTCGTCATCCCCCGCGGTGGTGCCGATCTGATCCGCACGGTCGTGGAGACCGCGACCGTGCCGACCATCGAGACGGGGACGGGCAACTGCCACGTCTACGTCGACGCCGCCGCGGACCTGGACGAGGCGCTCGCGATCTGCCTCAACGCCAAGGTCCAGCGGCCGAGCGTCTGCAACTCCGCCGAGACCGTCCTGGTCCACGCGGCCGTCGCGGAGCAGTTCGTGCCGCGGCTGGTGGCGGCCATGCGGGCCGAGCAGGTCGTCGTGCACGGGGACCCCCGCACGGCAGCGCTCGCGGGCGAGGCCGCCGGGGTGGTCGCCGCGACGGACGAGGACTGGGCCACGGAGTACATCGGCCTGGAGCTGGCCGTTGCGGTGGTCGACGACATCGACACCGCGCTCGCCCACATCCGCCGGTGGTCGACCAAGCACACCGAGGCCATCTGCACCCGTGACACGAGGGCCGCCGAACGGTTCGTGGCCGAGGTCGACGCCGCAGGGGTGGCCGTCAACGCCTCCACCCGGTTCACCGACGGCGGCGAGCTGGGCCTGGGGGCCGAGATCGGCATCTCCACGCAGAAGCTTCACGCCCGGGGCCCGATGGGGCTGGGCGAGCTGACCACGACCACGTGGGTCGTCACCGGCGACGGGCACGTCCGCACATGACCTGACTCGACTTCTCGGCGTCACCGGGGGCGCGGGCGACCCGTGCACCGCCGCGTGCCGTCGCCCGTGACAGACTGGGCTGCAGCACGCCCCCGTCGGCAGGACTGGGGCCCGCGGAGGAGGTCACATGAGCAGCAGCATCGTCGCCGGGGTCCTGGCCGCGGCCGGTGAGGCGGGCACGGAGATGGCAGAGGTCGAGCTGCCCGTCCCGCCGATCGTCTACGGGATCATCACCCTCGCGGTCTTCCTCATGCTGCTGGCGATCACCTACTCGTTCAAGAACGTGTCCGCCCGACGGTGACGCCGACGCCGACCCGACGGCCCCGGCTCGGGGTCATGGGCGGCACCTTCGACCCCTTGCACCACGGCCACCTGGTCGCGGCGAGCGAGGTGGCCGCGAGGTTCGACCTGGACGAGGTCGTCTTCGTCCCGACCGGTCAGCCGTGGCAGAAGGCCGACCGCGAGGTCAGCCCCGCCGAGGACCGCTACCTGATGACCGTCGTCGCGACCGCCGCGGACCCGCGATTCACGGTCTCCCGCGTCGACGTGGACCGACCTGGTCCGACGTTCACCACCGACACGCTCCTCGACCTGGCCGCAGCCCGGCCCGGCGCCGAGCTGTTCTTCATCACCGGTGCCGACGCGCTGGAGCAGATCGTGTCGTGGAAGGACGTGGACGTGCTCTGGGAGCTGGCCCGCTTCGTGGCGGTCAGCCGCCCGGGTCACCCCCTGGACGTGTCGGGCCTGCCCGAGGGAAGGGTCAGCGTGGTCGAGATCCCCGCGCTGGCCATCTCCAGCTCTGACATCCGCCGCCGGGTCCACGAGGGACGGCCCATCCGCTACCTGGTCCCCACGGGTGTGCTCCAGTACATCGCCAAGTCGGGGCTCTACCGTGACGAGGGCGACGAGAGGCCTGCTCGAGCGGGCCTGCAGGTAGAGGCGGAGGTGACCTGATGTCCGACGAGCGAGCAGCGGACGTACCCGAGGACGCCGGCGACAGCGGTGCGCAGGGAGCCCTGGGTGAGCGACGACGCCGGCGCCTGGCCGAGCGCGCGGGGCAGGTCGACCTCGACACGACGATGTCCGACTGGCCGGTCGCCGATCCGCCGAGCGGACCACGACCCGTGGTGCGACCGGCCCGGCCGACGCTGGACGGGGTGGCCACGGCGCCGGTGCTGCCACCCCCCGGCCAGCTGGTGGTCGGGCCGTTGGTCGAGGCCCGTCGGAGCGGGACCGTCACCGGGTCCTCGGCGCCACCGGCCGGTGGACGTCGTTCGCACCGGCGGGCCGAGACCGCCCCGGGCGACCCTGTCGCCACCGACATCGTGCCGAGGGACCAGCCGGCGGCGCAGGATGCCGTCCCCGACCGGTCCTCCGCCCAGGCCGGGCCCGACCCCGCCGCAGGCAGTCGTGGCGCCGCCGAGCTGTTGGTCCCTTTCCCCACGCCCATCCGCTCCGGCGAGCGGGGCCACGACGACACAGGCGCACAGGGAGCCGGCGGTCTGCGCGGGCTGCTCGGGTCCGGGCTCTCCTGGCCCCCCGGTCGTCGTGAGGTGGTGCTGGCCGCGGTGGTGCTCGCGGTCGTCCTGCTGGTGGTGGTCCTGCTGGTGCAGCGCCTGGGTGGTGACGACGGTGCCGAAGCCGTCCAGCAGACCACCGGCTCCCCGGCCCAGCAGACCCCGGCCAGGACGCTTGCCGACCCCGACGCCTCCACCGAACCCACCCCAGGAGATCTCCCATGACAGCCAGCGAACACGCCGTCCAGCTCGCCGTCGCCGCGGCCGAGGCCGCAGCCGACAAGCTCGCGAGCGACGTCGTCGCCCTCGACGTCAGCGGCCAGCTCGTGATCACCGACGTCTTCGTCGTGGCCTCGGCCGCCAACGACCGGCAGGTGCGCGCCATCGTCGACGGGGTCGAGGACCGGTTGCGCGAGCTCGGCGCCAAGCCGGTGCGGCGCGAGGGTGAGAAGGACGGCCGCTGGGTCCTGCTGGACTACGCGGAGATCGTCGTCCACGTCCAGCACAGCGACGAGCGCGAGTACTACGCCCTGGAGCGGCTGTGGAAGGACTGCCCGGTCGTGCCGCTGCCCGAGCACGCCCGCGGCCGACGGGGCGCGGACGCCCTCCGGGACCCGCAGGACGCCGCCCCCGACGACCTGGCGTGAGCGGCGCGGCCCCCGGCGGGCTCCTCGTCCTCCTACGCCACGGCGAGACGCTCTGGAACGTCGAGCACCGCTTCCAGGGCCAGCACGACACCGACCTGACGACCGTGGGCGTGGAGCAGGCCGTCGCGGCCGGTGAGGCCGTGAGGCGGGCGGTCGGCCAGCGGGAGGTCAGGCTGGTCTCCAGCGACCTGTGCCGGGCCAGACGGACGGCCGAGGCTCTCGGCGACGCGCTGGGCATCGGCGTCGGGCTGGACGCGCGGCTGCGCGAGATCTCGGCCGGCAGCTGGCAGGGTCTGCTCCAGCCCGAGATCGAGGCCCTGGACGCCGCGGCGTTCGCCGCGTGGCGCGCCGGCGAGGACGTGGTGCTCGGCGGGGCCGAGCGGCCGACCGAGGCGGGGGAGCGGGTCCGCCTGGCCGTGGCCGAGCACGCGGCGGCGTGCCAGGACGGTGAGCTGCTGCTGGTGGTGGGGCACGGGGCGAGCATCCGATCGGGCCTGTCGGCCCTGCTGGGCCAGCCCGAGCTGCGACGCGTGCTCGTCCCGCTCGGCAACACGGGTACCGCGGTGCTGCGGGCCGCGACGACATCCGTCCGGGCCTGGCGGCTGCACGGCTGGAACGTCCCGCCCAGCGCTCTCGTGGACGTCCTCGGGACCCGGTCGAAGGCCTCGACCGCGGTCACGTAGCGCCGCCGCAAAGGGTCCTTGAGCAGCGGTTTCGTCGCCACGGCCGATTCCGTCTAGACTCTCCTACCGCGGGGCTGTGGCGCAGCTGGTAGCGCACCTCCATGGCATGGAGGGGGTCAGGAGTTCGAATCTCCTCAGCTCCACCCGCACGGCAGGCGGTCCACCTCGGTGGGCCGCCTTCGTCGTGCCCGGGCTGCCCAGCGGCGGCCACGCCGCCGGTGAGGTGCGTCGTGCGTGCTCGGGGCCCCGGACCAGGGTGGCCCCGCGACACCGGCCGGACTACGACCCACGCCGGGTTCGGGCCGCGCGCTATCGTGACGGGGTGCCGCACCGCGACCTCCACCTCGCCGGGCCGCGCTGAGCAGACCGCCACGACCGGCGGACCAGCGCGGCGGCCCCTCTTCGTCGAGGGGCTTTTTCGTGCCCGGGTCGCGGCCGCACCACTCGACAGCAGGAGAGCCCCATGACGACGCAGGACGACATCACCACGGCGGACGGCAGCACGGTGGACGGCACCACGGGTGAGCCCGAGCGTTGGGACCCGCACGCCATCGAGGCGCGGTGGCTGCCGGTCTGGGACGACGCCAAGCCGTTCGCCGCGGGCGCGGCCGGTGACGACCGGCCCGGCAAGTACGTGCTCGACATGTTCCCCTACCCCTCCGGGGACCTGCACATGGGTCACGCCGAGGCCTACGCCCTGGGCGACGTCATCGCGCGGTACTGGGTGCAGCAGGGCTTCGACGTGCTGCACCCGATCGGCTGGGACGCCTTCGGCCTGCCGGCGGAGAACGCAGCGATCAAGCGCGGTGTCGACCCCCGGGTCTGGACGCGGGAGAACATCGCGCAGCAGAAGGCGTCGATGCGCCGCTACGCGTGCAGCTTCGACTGGGACAGGGTCCTGGCCACGTGCGAACCGGAGTTCTACCGCTGGAACCAGTGGCTGTTCCTGCGCATGCACGAGGAGGGTCTGGCCTACCGCCGCCCCAGCCAGGTCAACTGGTGCCCGCAGGACCAGACCGTGCTGGCCAACGAGCAGGTCGTGCAAGGCCGGTGCGAGCGCTGCGGCACAGCGGTCACCAAGAAGAAGCTCACCCAGTGGTACCTGCGGATCACCGACTACGCCGACCGGCTGCTGGACGACATGGAGCAGCTGCAGGGCGCCTGGCCGGACAAGGTCCTGGCCATGCAGCGCAACTGGATCGGCCGGTCCAGCGGGGCCGACGTGCGTTTCGTCCTGGAGGGCCGCGACGAGCCGGTCACGGTCTACACCACCCGCCCGGACACCCTGTACGGCGCGACGTTCTTCGTCGTCGCGGTGGACTCCGACCTGGCCGAGGAGCTGGTGGCCGACGCGGCGCCCGACGTCAGGGAGGCGTTCGACACCTACCTGGAGCAGGTCCGCGGCACCACCGAGATCGAGCGGCTGTCCTCCGACCGCCCCAAGACCGGGGTGTTCCTCAACCGCTGGGCGATCAACCCGGTCAACGGGGAACGGATGCCGGTCTGGGCGGCGGACTACGTGCTGGCCGACTACGGGCACGGCGCTGTGATGGCGGTGCCCGCACACGACCAGCGCGACCTGGACTTCGCCCGTGCCCACGACCTGCCCGTGCGGGTCGTCGTGGACGTCCGCGACGAGTCCGGCGAGCCGCTGCCCGACCCCGCCGTCAGCGGCGTCGCCACCGCCGGCGACGGCGCACTGGTCAGCTCCGGCACGCTGGACGGGCTGCGAAAGGTCGAGGCGATCGAACGCATCGGCGAGCAGCTGGAGGCAGACGGCCTGGGCGGGCCGAGCATCACCTACCGGTTGCGTGACTGGCTGATCTCGCGGCAGCGGTACTGGGGCACCCCGTTCCCGATCGTGCACTGCCCGGACTGCGGAGAGGTCCGGGTCCCCGACGACCAGCTGCCGGTGGAGCTGCCGCCGTCCGACGGCCTGGACCTGAGCCCCAAGGGCCGCTCGCCGTTGGCCGCGGCCACCGACTGGGTCCGGACGACCTGCCCGTCGTGCGGGGGCCCGGCCGAGCGCGACACCGACACCATGGACACCTTCGTCGACTCGTCCTGGTACTTCCTGCGGTTCCTGTCGCCCGGGCTGGAGACGGCGCCGTTCTCGCGAGTCGAGGCCGACCGCTGGATGCCCGTCGAGCAGTACGTCGGTGGCGTGACCCACGCGATCCTTCACCTGCTGTACGCCCGGTTCTTCACCAAGGTGCTTCACGACCTGGGCATGGTGACCCCGATCGAGCCGTTCGCCCGGCTGCTCAACCAGGGCATGGTCCAGATGGACGGTTCGGCGATGAGCAAGTCCAAGGGCAACCTGGTCAAGCTGGGTGAGCAGCTGGACACCCACGGCGTCGACGCGATCCGCCTGACCATGGTCTTCGCGGGTCCGCCCGAGGACGACGTGGACTGGGCCGACGTGTCCCCGGCCGGCTCGGCGCGGTTCCTGGCGCGGGCCTGGCGGCTGGCGCGCGACGTGACCTCCGCGGCCGGGACGGACCCGTCGACCGGCTCGCCGGCGCTGCGTCGGGTGACGCACAAGGTGGTCTCCGACGCCGGGCAGCTGGTCGAGTCGCTGCGGTTCAACGTGGCCGTCGCCCGCACCATGGAGCTGGTCAACGCGCTTCGCAAGGCCATCGACGACCCGGCCGTCGGCCCGGGTGACCCGGCGGTCCGCGAGGGCGTCGAGGCGGTCGCGGTCCTGCTGAGCCTCGTCGCGCCGTACACGGCCGAGGACATGTGGGCCACGCTCGGGCGCGAGCCCTGCGTGGCCCGGGCGGGCTGGCCCAGGGTTGATGCCGACCTGCTGGTCGCCGACACCGTCACCGCCGTCGTCCAGGTCAAGGGCAAGGTGCGCGACCGGCTGGAGGTCCCCCCGGGGATCGGTGAGGACGAGCTGCGCGGGCTGGCGATGGCCAGCGAGAAGGTCATCGCCTCGATCGGCGACGCACCCGTCCGACGGGTGATCGTCCGTGCCCCCGGCCTGGTGAACGTCGTCACGGGCTGAGCATGCCCAGGACCGTGGTCGTCACCGACTCCACCGCGCGGCCCGTGCCGCCCGGTGCGGTCGTGGTCGACCTAGACGTGGTCCTTTCCGGTGCACCGGTGCGCGAGGCCGACACCACGACCGTCGTGGTCCTCGCCGCCGTGCTGGCCGGGTCGACCGTGGGCACCAGCCGCCCCTCGCCCGACGGCTTCGCCCGGGCCTACGCCGACGCCGAAGCTGCGGGTGCGTCGGCCGTGGTGTCGGTCCATCTGGCGGGGGCGCTGTCGGGGACGGTGGACGCGGCCAGGCTGGCCGCGTCCGGGACGCCGCTGCGCGTCGAGGTCGTCGACACCGGGGCTGTCGGGGTCGTCCTCTCCGTGGCCGTCAGGGCGGCCTCGGCGCTCGCGGCCGACGGTGCCGACGCGACCCGTGTGATGGCGCTGGCGGAGGCCGTGACCGCCCGCTCCCGGACCTGGTTCTCACCGGCGTCCCCGGGGCAGCTGCGCCGCGGCGGCCGCGGCGGTGCGGCGACCCGGCCCGACGCGCCGGGGCTTGCCGCCCGCCCGGTGCTGCTGGTCGACGGCGGTCGGCTGGTCCCGCTGGAGCGCACGCGCACGACGGCTCGGGCCCTGGACCGGCTGCGAGACCTGGCTCGGGAGCGGCTACAGGAGGTCGCCTCAGACCCGACCACCGAGCTGCTGGAGGTGGTCGTCCAGCACGCCGGGGGCCAGGAGGACGCGGCGGGTCTGCTGCGGCGGATGACGCAGGTCGTCGACGCCTCGGTCCTGAGGGTCGAGGAGGTGGGCCCCGTCCTTGCCGCCCACGTCGGGCCGGGAGCGGTCGGGCTCGCCGTCGTGGCCGGACCCAGGGGCGTCCGCGTCCGCTGAGGACGTGGCGCTGGTCCGGCTCCCGCACGGTCCTGCTCCGCTGGGGCTCGCCCGTGGCCCATCGGCGGCGTCGTGTCCACAGCCGGCGAGGGGACGGTTCTGTCCACAACCGGCTCGCAGCGGGGTCGGCGGCCGGGCTGGGCTGCTTAGCGTCGCCGTGTGGGCAGGGGTGGCGGGGGTGACAGCGCGCGGCTGCTGGACCGGTTGAGTCGTGGGCCGGGGCGCGGGTCGCGCGGTTGGTCCGACGGAGACGGACCCGGACGCGTCCCGACGGCTGAGGACCCGGACCCGTTCCCCGCCGGGGTGGGAGGGGACGGGGTGGGACGCCGGGGCGAGCGGGGCCGCCACATGCACGGGTCCCCGGCGGCTCCTGGCGCGGGGTGGCGGGTCTCGGGCGTGCCACCGGGGCTGGCGGTGCTCCTGCTGCTGGTCGCCGGGCTGGCCGTGGTCTTCCTGGGTCGCGTCGGTGGCTCGGAGGAGGTGCTCGTGGGCCCGAGCGTCACCGGCTCCGGCTCGGTGGTGCAGGACGGGGCGGTCGACGGTCCTGCGGACTCCGGGACCACGGTTGACGACGGGGCCGACGGGGTCGACCGGGCCGATGGGGTCGACCGGGTTCCGTCCGTCGACGTGCCGGGCGACGGGGCCCCGGGCGAGATGGCCGCGGTCGGTGCGGACGTGACGGGTGAGGTGGCCGGTGGGGGAGCTGGCGCACTGCAGCCGTCGGCAGGCGCGAGCGGTCCGATGGTGGTGCACGTGGACGGGGCCGTGCAGAGGCCAGGCGTCGTGCAGCTGCCGGCGGGGGCGCGCGTCGGGGACGCCGTGCAGGCGGCCGGCGGGGCGACCGAGGAGGCGGACACCCGTCTGGTCAACCTGGCGCGGCCGCTGGCCGACGGCGAGCTCGTGGTCGTACCGCGCACGGGCGACGTGGTCGCCGCCCCAGGGGGCGCGGCTGGGCCACCGGTCGACGGTGGCGCGGCGGCTCCCGGCACCACGGGCGGGGGTGCCCAGGCACCTGCGGCTCTGGTCGACCTCAACACCGCCAATGCCGCAGCGTTGGACGCGCTGCCGGGGATCGGTCCGGTCCTGGCCGAGCGGATCGTCACCTGGCGGACGGAGTCCGGCCCGTTCGTCGGCGTCGACGACCTGACGTCGGTGAGCGGCATCGGCCCGGCGGTCATGGCCGACATCCGGGACCTGGTCACGGTATGAGCAGGGGAGCCGCCCCGAGCAGGCCGAGCACGGTCCACGACGTCCGGCTCGTGCCTGCCGCCCTGCTGGCGTGGGCCTCCGCCTGGTGGGCCGTCGCGGCGTCACCGACGGGCAGCCGGGCGGCCGGGATCGCGGTGCTGCTCGGCGGGGTCCTGGTCGCGGCTGCCCTCCGGGCGCGCAGGGAGGCCCTGCGCGCGGTCGCGGGCGTGGCCGTCCTCGCCTGCGCGTCGTGCGCCGTGGTGCTCGGGTTGACGTCCTGGCACGCCGAGCGCCGGGCCCCGCCGGTCGTGGTCGACGTCGCCGAGCGGTCCGGGACGGCGCTGGTCGAGCTGGTGGTGGCGGGCGACCCCGTCAGGGGAACCGGTGAGCAGGCCTGGCAGCGGGAGCAGGTCCGGTTACGGGTGGTGCTCGTGGGCGTGGCGGACCACGACGGCAGCGGTGCCGTCCTGCCGGTCCGGGTGCCCGCGTCCTTGAGCGGTGACGAGGGGTGGTCCTCGGCCAGGTGGGGGGAGCGGGTGAGGGTGCGCCTTGCTCTCCAGCCCGCACCGGCGGGCGCGCCCTACGTGGTGTTCGCGCGACCGGTCGGGCCCGCCCAGGTGCAGGCGGGACCCCGGTGGTGGTGGCGCGCGGCCGAGCAGCTCCGGTCCGGCCTGGTGCAGGCCTCCATCGGCCCGTTCGGCTCGGTCGGGCCGGTGGGCTCGGTCGGGGCTGGTCCGGCGGGGGCGGTCGCCCGCTCCGACGCCGCAGGACTGCTGCCCGGTCTGGTCGTCGGTGACACCAGCACCCAGGCCCCGGACCTGGTGTCGGACATGCGTACCGCCGGGCTCACGCACCTGACGGCCGTCAGCGGGGCCAACGTCAGCATCGTCTGCGGCGGTGTCCTGCTGCTGTGCGTGCTGCTGCGCGCGGGCAGGCGTACCGGCGTGGTCCTCGCTGCGTTGGCGCTGGTCGCTCTGGTCGTGGTGGCCCGGCCCGAGCCCAGCGTGCTGCGGGCGGCGGTGATGGGCTCGGTCGGCCTGGCCGGGCTGCTGCTGGGCCGGCGAGGCGGCGGGCTCTCGGCCCTGGCCGTGGCGGTGGTCGTGGTGCTGCTGGCGGACCCGTGGCTCGCCCGGGCGCCGGGTTTCCGGCTGAGCGTGCTGGCGACGGGCGCGCTGGTCCTGTGCAGCCTGCCCTGGGCCCGGGCTCTCGGGCGGGTGCTGCCGCGCTCGCTCGCGCTGGTGCTCGCGGTGCCGGCTGCGGCGCAGGCCGCGGTCACCCCGGCCCTGGTCGGGCTCGAGCCGGTCCTCAGCCTCTACGCGCTGCCCGCCAACGTACTGACGGCCCCGGCCGTGGCCCCGGCGACCGTGATCGGTGTGGTGGCCGCGCTGCTGTCCGTGGTGCACCCGGGGGCGGCCGCTGTCGTGGTCACACCCGCCCGCTGGTGCGCGGGCTGGATCGCCCTGGTGGCGCGGACCGCGGCGGACCTGCCCTCCGCCGCC
>Ga0105045_10005122_pt1 | contig 11496 bp, 10 predicted proteins | sample MAT02_FD_78089 | JGI IMG/M metagenome (GOLD analysis project Ga0105045, IMG submission 78089) | Freshwater microbial communities from Lake Fryxell liftoff mats and glacier meltwater in Antarctica - MAT-02 (megahit assembly) | ecosystem: Environmental > Aquatic > Freshwater > Ice > Liftoff... | reverse complement strand
CGATTTCCTGGCCGAGCAGGTGCGCCGCCAGGAGCCCATTTACGGCGTTTCCACCGGCTTTGGCAGCAATGCCGACAAGCTGCTGGGCGCGCACCGGCTGCGCACCGGCCTGCCGGGCGCCTCGACGTCCAGCGACAGCGTGTTGGAAGAGCTGCAGCACAACCTGATCATCACGCACGCGGTGTGCGTGGGCGAGCCGTTCGCCACCGACGTGGTGCGCGCCATGATGGCCATCCGCATCAACACCCTGATGCGCGGGCACTCCGGCATTCGCCCGGCCGTGCTGCAGGCCATGACCGACATGCTCAACGCCGGCATCGTGCCGGTGGTGCCGCGCAAGGGTTCGGTGGGCGCCAGCGGCGACCTGGCGCCGCTGTCGCACCTGGCCATCGTGCTGCTGGGCGGCGGCGAAGCCTTCTTCGACGGTGAGCGCATGCCGGGCGCTGAGGCGCTCGAGCGCGCCGGCCTGGCGCCGGTGAAGCTGTCGCACAAGGAAGGCCTGGCGCTCAACAACGGCACCGCGCAGATGCTGGCCACCGCCGTACTGGCGATCGAACGGCTGGAAGAACTGCTCGACACCGCCGACCTGGCCGCGGCCATGACCCTGGACGCCTTCGCTGGGCGCCTGCGCGCCTTCGATGCGCATGTGCACGCGCTGCGCCCGCACCCGGGCCAGGTGCACGTGGCGGCGCAGCTGTGCCGCCTGCTGCAGGGCTCCACCCTGTCCGACATCGCCTACCACCTGGTGCCGCGCTTCGAGCAGTGGCTGCCCGAGAGCTGGGCCACGCCGGCGCAGCAGGCGCTGAGCTTCGACATCGGCTGGGACTGGGTGCCGCTGGGCCAGCGCCACGGCCGCGAGCGCTTCTACCAGCGCTTCCGGCCGTTCCGCGGCGGCAAGAAGCACCAGCCCCAGGACAGCTATTCGCTGCGCTGCATCCCGCAGGTGCACGGCGCCGTGCGCGACGCGCTCGACCAGGCCAAGCGCGTGGTGGACATCGAACTCAACGCGGTCACCGACAATCCCTTGCTGTTCCCCGGGCTGCCCGGTGCGCGCGAAATCGAAGACCAGGTGGTATCGGCCGGCCATTTCCACGGCATGCCGCTGGCGCTGGCCATGAGCTACCTCAAGGCCGCCATCCCGGTGCTGGCGTCCATTTCCGAGCGCCGTCTCAACAAGCTGGTGGACCCGGCCACGAATGACGGGCTGCCGCCGTTCCTGATCGGCAACGAGGACGGCACCGAAAGCGGCTTCATGATCGTGCAGTACACCGCCGCCGCGCTGGTGAACGACCTGTGCAGCCGCGCGCACCCCGCCAGCGTGTATTCCATCCCCACCAGCGCGAACGCCGAAGACCACGTGTCCATGGGCGCCAACGAAGGCCGGCACGTGCTGGAGATGACCGAAGACTTGGCGCACGTACTGGCGCTGGAGCTCTACACCGGCGCGCAGGCGCTGGACTACCGCCGCGACATGATCAACGCCGCGCGCCAGCTGGCGCGCGAAGCCGACACCGAAGCCCTGGCCGCCAAGGTCTCCGGCGCGCCGCTGCCGGGCCATCCCGACCGCGCGGTGTTCCTGGCCGAAGTGGAGCAGCTGCGCACCGAGCTGGCGCAGTCCGACGAATTCCAGCCGGGTGTGGCCGTGGAGGCCGCCTGGGCCGCGCTGCGCGAGGCGATTCCGTTCATGGGCCGCGACCGCGCGATGGACGGCGACGTCGCCACCGCCGTGCGGCTGGTGATGGAAGGACGCCTGCTTTCCGCGGCGCGCGCCGCGCTGGGCTGAGGCTCAGTCCGAGGTCACGCCGTCCGCGGCGTGCACGCGGTTGCGGCCGGCGTCCTTGGCTGCATACAGCGCGTCGTCGGCCCGGTGCAGGGCCTGGTCGGCGCTGATGCCGCTGCCCGGCCGGACCAGGAACGCGCCGATGCTGGCGCTCATGCGGATGTTGTTGCCGGCGTAGCGCACCGGGTCGCTGCAGACGCACTGGCGCAGCTGTTCGGCGATCCGCAGCAGGCGCTCGCCCTGGACATCGGGGATCACCACCACGAACTCTTCGCCGCCGAACCGCGCCAGCAGCGCGTCGTGTTCGGCCAGGGTGTCCTGCAGGCAGCGGCCCAGCCAGCGCAGGCACTCGTCGCCGGCCAGGTGGCCGTAGGTGTCGTTGATGCGCTTGAAGTGGTCCAGGTCCATCAGCAGCACGCCCAGCGGCTGGCGGTGTTCATTGGCGCGGCTGATCTGGTGTTCGAACATGTTGCGGAAGTGGCGGCGGTTGAACAGGCCGGTCAGCGCGTCGCGGCGGTTGGACTCGCGCAGGCGCTGGTTGGCGTCGGCCAGCTGTTCCAGCGCCGCGGTCAGCTCGGAGGTGCGGCGGGCGACGTGGCGTTCGAGCTGTTCGTTGTGTTCCCGCACCAGCTTCTCGTTTTCGCCGCGCAGGCGGGCGTAGCGGTAGGCCAGCGCGAACGAAAGCAGGATCATCTCCAGCGCCGAACCGATCTGGATGCCGTACTCGGTGAAGAAGTTCTTCTGCACCAGGCCGAACGACACCGACGCATACAGCGCCGTGCCGATCAGGAGGAACGCCCAGGCCAGCAGGAACACCCTGGCCGGCGCATAGCCCTTGCGGATCGCGTTGATGGCGAGGTAAAGAATGAACAGCGCGCCGGGGAACACTGCCAGCGTCATCGGCCGCACGGCCGCCTGGTAGTCCAGGAAGAACGACGCCAAGCCCATGACGATGAAGAACGCGATGAAGCCCTGCGCCACCCGGTCGGCGTTGGGCTGGCGCTGCTTGAGCTCCAGGAACACGCGGCAGAACTGGTGCATGGCGATCTGTGAGATGGCCATGGACACCGGGATGGCCTGGTTCGCCCACCAGGGTGAATTGGGCCACAAGTACTCGAAGGCCAGGCCGTTGAGGCAGAACATCACCAGGCCGAAGCCGCCGACGTGGCACATGTACCAGAAGTGGCTGGCGTCCCGAAGCGACAGCCAGAGCACCAGGTTGTAGCTGAAAAGCGCCAGCAGGATGCCGTAGAACAGGCCGATGCCGAACTGCGAATCGCGCTCGAGCTCGGCAAACGCCGTGGGCGTGTAGAGCGCCAGCGGCACCTGCAGCGAGCTGCGCGTGGACACCCGCACCAGCAGCTCCACTTCGGTGCGCTGGGGCAGCTGCAGCCAGAAGTTGGGGTGCCGGTAGCGGATGCTGCGCGCGCTGAAGGGCAGGGTGTCGCCCGACGCCATGTGCTCCACGCGCCCGTCCGGGTAGCGCAGGTAGATGTCCACGTTGTCCAGCAGCGGGTAGTGCAGCACCAGCAGCCAGCGCTCCTCGGTGCGGCTCTGGTTGAACAGTCGGGCATGGAACCAGTACGCGCCCTGGGTAAAGCCGAAGGCGGTGCTTTCGCTCGGCAGCGGCATGAACAGGCCGCGCTCGGTCTGGGCGAACAGGGTTGCGGCGTCGGCGCGTCCGTCCGGGTCGATCTGGTAGGTGAGATGCGGCGTGAGCGACAGCGCTTGCCGTCCGCCGTCGAGCACGGCCGGCGCGCCGGCTTGGGCCGGGGCGCCGAACCAGGCCAGCACGAAAGCCAGCAGCAAGCTGATGATGCGGATGACTGGCAAGCGGTGCCCCCCTGCCTGCACTCTAAGTCGGCCGGGCGTGGGATGGCCACGCCCGGTGGGGCTTGCTTTTGTAACAGCGCGCTATTACATTAGCGCAGTGAAACGCCGCGACCCCGCCATCAAACCACTCGACCCCGCCCTGGAAGGCCTGGTCCAGGCCCTCCTGAGCCTGCGCAGCCCCGGCGAGGTGCGCGCTTTCCTGGAAGACCTGTGCACGCCTTCCGAACTCGAGGCCATGGCAGACCGCTGGCGCGTGGTGCCCCTGCTTACCGCGGACGTGCCCTACCGCGAGATCCACGACCTGACCGGGGTGAGCGTCACCACCATCGGCCGGGTCGCCCGCTGCCTGGACCTGGGGTCCGGCGGTTACCGCATCGCCATCGATCGGCTCGGATCCCCGGCCAACGACGCGTCGCACTGAATCCACCCGTTCACTTACCCGGAGGGCGTCATGAGGACGCACGACCGTTTACGCATTGCCATCCAGAAGTCCGGCCGCCTGTCCGACCCTGCGCGCGACCTGCTCGCCCGGGCCGGCCTGGTGTTCCGGGAAAGCCGCGACCGGCTTTTCTGCTACGGCGAATCCCTGCCCATCGACCTGCTGCTGGTGCGCGACGACGACATCCCCGGCCTGATCGCCGAGGGCGTCTGCGACCTGGGCGTGGTGGGCGGCAACGTGCTGGAGGAACAGGCCTGCGAGCGCCTGGCCGACGGCCGCGGCGAGGCCTTCCAGTCCATCCGCAAGCTGGGCTTCGGCCGCTGCCGCCTGTCGGTGGCGGTGCCCAATGAGTGGGACTGGACCGGCCCCCAGCGCCTGGCGGGCCTGCGCATCGCCACCAGCTATCCGCAGCTGATGGCGCGCTGGCTGCGCGACCACAGCGTGGACGCCGAGCCGGTGATGCTGTCGGGGTCGGTGGAAATTGCGCCGCGCCTGGGCAAGGCCGAGGCCATCTGCGACATCGTTTCCACCGGCGGCACGCTGATGGCCAACCAGCTCAAGGAAGTGGCGGTCATCCTCGAAAGCGAGGCCATGCTGGTGGCGCCGTCGCAGCCCTTCGACGACGAACGCACCGAGCTGGCGGCCATGCTGCTGCGCCGCCTGGACGGCGTGATGAGCGTGCGCGCCAGCAAGCTGGTGCTGTTCCAGGCCAGCCGCGACGCGGTGCCGGGCCTGATCAAGCTGCTGCACGACGCCGAACCGCCCACCGTCACCGCCATCGAAGGCCAGGCCGGCCAGGTGTCGCTGCAGGCCCTGTGCCGCAGCGCCATGACCTGGCAGCGCCTGGAAGACATGAAGCGCGCCGGGGCCTCCGGGCTGCTGGTGCTTCCCGTGGAGCAGATGCTGGCATGAAGCGCATTGTCTGGAACCAGTTGGATACGGCCGAACGCGCGGACTGCCTTGCGCGCCCGGGCGCCGAAGGCCAGGCCGAGGTCGAAGCGGCCGTGCGCCGGGTGTTCGAACAGGTGCGCGCCGACGGCGACAGCGCGCTGAGCGCGCTGACGCGCCGCTTCGACGGCGTTGAACTGGCCGCGTTCGAAGTCACGGCCGACGAGTTCGCCGCGGCCGTGGCCAGCGTGCCGGCATCGCTGCGGCAGGCGCTGGCGGAAGCGCGCGAGCGGCTGATCACCTGGCACCGCGCCGGCATGGCGTCCGAGTTCGAAGTGGACACCGCGCCGGGCGTGCGCTGTGGCCGCATCCTGCGGCCGATCCGTCGCGTGGGCCTGTACGTGCCGGCCGGCACCGCGCCGCTGCCTTCCACCGCGCTCATGCTGGGCGTGCCCGCCGCGCTCGCCGGCTGCGAGGAAGTGGTGCTTTGCACGCCGCCGCGCGCCAACGGCAGCGCCGATCCGGCGGTGCTGGCCGCCGCTTCGCTGTGCGGCATCCGCCGCGTGTTCAAGCTCGGCGGCGGGCAGGCCATCGCGGCCATGGCGCTGGGCACCGAATCGGTGCCGCGCTGCGACAAGCTGTTCGGCCCGGGCAACCGTTTCGTCACGGCGGCCAAGCAGCTGGCGGCAATGATGTCGGGCGGCCCGGCGATCGACATGCCGGCCGGTCCGTCGGAAGTGCTGGTGATTGCCGACGCGGGTGCGCCGCCGGTGCACGTGGCCGCCGACCTGCTGTCGCAGGCCGAACACGGCCCGGACTCGCAGGTGATCCTGCTCACCGACGACGCGGCCCTGCTGGACGCGGTGAATGCCGAGGTGCTGAGCCAGCTGGCCGAGTTGCCGCGCGAAGCCATCGCCACCCGCGCGCTGGAGTTCGCGCGCCTGGTGCTGGTGGATTCGCTCGACGACGCCTTCGCCATCAGCAACGACTACGCGCCCGAACACCTGATCCTGGCGCTGCGCCAGCCGCGCGAGTGGCTGGGCCAGGTCAGCTGCGCCGGGTCGGTGTTCCTGGGCGATTTCGCGCCCGAAGGCCTGGGCGACTACTGCTCGGGCACCAACCACGTGCTGCCGACCAACGGCGCCGCGCGCGCCTGGAGCGGCGTCAGCGTGGCCAGCTTCCAGAAAACCATCAGCCTGCAGGAAGTGAGCCGCGAGGGGCTGGCCCTGATCGGCCCCTGCGCGGTGGAGATTGCTCGCGCCGAAGGGCTCGAGGCCCACGCGCAGTCCGTGCTGCGCCGCCTGGAGACCCTGCCATGAGTTCGCCGATTTCCCTGGTCCGCGACGACCTGCGCGCTTTCGCCGGCTACAGCTCGGCGCGGCGCGCCGGCGTCACCGGCTCGATCTGGCTCAACGCCAACGAAAGCAGCTGGCGCAACCCGGCCGATGGCGGCCTGGGCGCCAACCGCTACCCCGACCCGCAGCCGGCCGCGCTGCGCGAGCGGATGGGTGCGATCTACGGCGTGCGCGCCGAACAGGTGCTGGTGGGCCGCGGCAGCGACGAAGCCATCGACCTGCTGGTGCGCGCGCTGTGTGAACCGCGCCGCGACGCGGTGGTGGTGTCGCCGCCGGTGTTCGGCATGTACGCCGTCAGCGCGCGCCTGCAGGCTGCGCCGCTGGTGGAGGTGCCGCTGCTGGACGACGAGACCGGCTTCCGGTCCGACCTCGCGGCCATCGGCGATGCGGCCTTGAACGCTGGCGCCAAGCTGGTGTTCCTGTGCTCGCCGGCCAATCCCACCGGCCAGGCCATCGCGCCCGACGACATCCTGGCGCTGGCGCGCCGGCTGGAAGGCCGCTGCCTGGTGGTGGTGGACGAAGCCTACGGCGAGTACTGCGACCACCCCTCGATGGCGCCGTGCATCGACACGCAGCCCAACCTGGCCGTGCTGCGTACGCTGTCCAAGGCGCACGCGCTGGCGGCGGCGCGCATCGGCTGCCTGCTGGCCGCGCCCGAGCTCATCGCCGTGCTGCGCAACTGCCAGGCGCCGTATCCGCTGCCTTCGCCGTGCGTGCAGCTGGCGCTGGCCGGCCTGTCGGAGCCGGCGCTGGTGCAGACCCGCAGCCGCGTCATCACCGTCCGGGCCGAGCGCGAGCGCTTGCACCACGAACTGCTGGGCAGCCCCGGCGTGCGCCGCGTCTACCCGTCGCAGGGCAACTACCTGCTGGTCCGCTTCCACGACGCGCAGGCCGCGTTCCAGCGCCTGCTGGCGGCCGGCGTAGTGGTGCGCGACATGCGCGCTTCGCCGCAGCTGGGCGACGCGCTGCGCATCAGCATCGGCAGCCCGTCGGAGAACGACGCCCTGGTCCAGGCCTTGGCCACCGGGAGGGCCGCCGCATGAGCGGGCAGCGCATCATTTTCGTGGACCGCGACGGCACCCTCATCGAGGAACCGGCGGACTTCCAGATCGACAGCTACGCGAAGCTGCGCTTCGTCGAAGGCGTCATCCCGGCCATGCTCAAGCTGCGCGACGCCGGCTTCGAGTTCGTGCTGGTGACCAACCAGGACGGCCTGGGCACCGACAGCTTCCCGCGCGACACCTTCACCGGCCCGCACGCGCTGATGGTGCAGCTGCTGGCATCGCAGGGCATCGGCTTCCGCGAGGAAATCATCGACGAAAGCTTCGAGCACGAGAACAAGCCCACCCGCAAGCCGGGCCTGGGCCTGCTGATGCACTACGTGCGCGACCGCGGCATCGACCTCGCCAATTCGGCCGTCGTCGGCGACCGCGACACCGACCTGCAGCTGGCCGCCAACCTGGGCTGCCGCGGCTTCAAGCTCAAGCCCGGCCCCGACACATGGGAAGGCATCGCCCATGAATTGGCCGACGCGCCGCGGGTGGCCACGGTGGAGCGCGTCACCAAGGAAACCCGCGTGCGGGTGACGGTGGACCTGGACCGCGCCGCCGATCCGCTGGTGATGACGGGCCTGGGCTTCTTCGACCACATGCTCGAACAGCTGGGCAAGCACGGCGGCTTCAGCCTGCAGCTGAGCTGCGCCGGCGACCTGCACATCGACGAACACCACACCGTCGAGGACAGCGCCCTGGCGCTGGGCCAGGCGCTCAGGGAGGCGCTGGCCGACAAGCGCGGCATCGCCCGCTACGGCGATTCGGCCGGCCAGGGCGCCATCACCCTGCCGATGGACGAGACGCTGGCCAGCGCGGCGGTGGATTTCTCGGGTCGCCCCTACTTCGTGTTTGAAGGTGCCTTCCCGCGCCCGGAAGTCGGTGGCCTGGCGACCGAGCTGGTGCCGCACTTCTTCCGGTCGCTGTGCGAAACCGCGGGCCTGAACCTGCACCTGCAGGTGCGCGGCGAAAACACCCACCACATGGTGGAGGCCTGCTTCAAGGCGGTGGCGCGCGCGCTGCGCCAGGCCATCCGCCGCCAGGGCCGCGAGCTGCCGAGCACCAAGGGCGCGCTGTGAACGTGGTGCTGGTGGATTCGGGCGGCGCCAACATCGGCTCGGTGCGCTATGCGCTCGAGCGCCTGGGCGTGCAGGCGACGATGAGCGCCGACGCGCAGGTCATTCGCGCCGCCGACCGGGTGATCCTGCCGGGCGTAGGCGCCGCGGGTCCGGCCATGGCCCGGCTCAACGAGCTGGCCCTGGTGGACGTGCTGCGTTCTCTCACCCAGCCGCTGCTGGGCATCTGCCTGGGCATGCAGCTGCTGTTCGAGGATTCGGAAGAGGGCGGCGTCGCCTGCCTGGGCCTGGTGCCGGGGCGCGTGCGGCGCATGCCCGAATCGCCCGGCGTGCGCGTGCCGCACATGGGCTGGAACCGCCTGCACCCGACGCGGCCGTCGTCGCTGCTCGAGGGCATTGCCGACGGGGCGCAGGCCTACTTCGTGCACAGCTACGCCGCGCCCGTCACCGACGACTGCCTGGCGCGCTGCGGCCACGGGGAAGACTTCGCCGCCGTCGTGCAGCGCGGCAACGTCGCCGGTGCGCAGTTCCACCCCGAGCGATCGGCCGCGACCGGCGCGCGCCTGCTCGAGAATTTCCTGAAGGCGGGCCTGGCATGACCGACTACGTTCTCTATCCCGCCATCGACGTGCGCGAAGGCCGCGTGGTGCGCCTGCGCCAAGGCGACTATGCGCAGGAGACCCGCTATGCCGACGAACCGCTGGTGCTGGCCTCGCGCTACGCCGAGGCGGGCGCGCGCTGGCTGCACCTGGTGGACCTGGACGCGGCGCGGCTGGGCGGCTACACGCTGGCGCCCCTGCTGGCCGGGCTGAAGTCGAGCACGCGCCTGAAGGTGCAGACCGGCGGCGGCGTGCGCAGCGAAGCCGATGTGGAGGCGCTGCTGGCCGCAGGCGCCGACCGCGTGGTGATTGGTTCGCTGGCGGTGCGCGAACCCGGGCGAGTGGCGTCGTGGATCGCCCGCTTTGGCGCGCAGCGCATCACCGTGGCCCTGGACACGCGCCGCGACGACGAAGGCCGCTGGCGCCTGCCGGTGCACGGCTGGACCGAGAGCGGCGGCAAGGAGCTCGACGTGCTGGCCGCCGCTTACGCCGAAGTCGGCCTGCGCCACCTGCTGTGCACCGACATCAGCCGCGACGGCATGCTGTCGGGGCCCAACCTGGATTTGTACCGGTACCTGTGCGAGCGCTTCCCGCGTTTGGCCGTGCAGGCGTCGGGCGGCGTGCGCGAGGCCGCCGACGTCGCGCGGGCCAAGGCCGCGGGCTGCGGCGGCATCGTGCTGGGCAAGGCGCTGCTGGACGGCCGCTTCGCGCTGTCGGACGTCATCGCGGAGCAGACGCCATGCTGAGCCGTCGGCTGATTCCCTGCCTGGACGTGAAGGAAGGGCTGGTGGTGAAGGGCGTGCGCTTCCGCGACCACGTCGTGATGGGCGCCATCGAAGACCTGGCCCTGCGCTACCGCGACGAAGGGGCGGACGAACTGGTGTTCTACGACATCACCGCCAGCCCCGAGGGCCGCGGCGTGGACGTGGCCTGGGTGGAGCGGGTGGCGCGCATCATCGACATTCCGTTCTGCGTGGCGGGCGGCCTGCGTTCGGTGGCGCAGGCCCGCGCCGTGCTGCACGCGGGCGCCGACAAGGTGTCGGTGAACACCCCGGCGCTGGAGCGGCCGGAGCTGGTCAACGAGCTGGCGGCCGAATTTGGCGTGCAGTGCGTGGTGGTGGGCATGGACAGCCTGCGCGACGCCGACGGCGAGTGGCGTGTGCGCTCGCACACCGGCGATCCGTCCAAGACCCGGGCGCTGCGCCAGCGCACGCTCGATTGGGTGCTGGAAGCCCAGCAGCGCGGCGCCGGCGAGATCGTTCTCAACTGCATGGGCAGCGACGGCGTGCGCACCGGCTACGACCTGGAGCAGCTGCGCGCGGTGCGCGCCCTGTGCCGCGTGCCGCTGGTGGCGTCCGGCGGCGCCGGCAGCGCGCAGCATTTCGTCGACGTCTTCCGCGACGCCGACGTGGACGCGGCGCTGGCCGCCAGCGTCTTTCATTCCGGCGCGGTCCGGATCCCCGAGCTCAAAGCCACCCTGCGCGCGCAGGGCATCGAGGTGCGCGATGTCGCCTGAACAGATCCAGGCCCTGGCCTGGGACAAGCAGGGCGGCCTGCTGCCCGCCATCGTGCAGGACGCCGGCACCCGCCGCGTGCTGATGCTGGGCTACATGGACCGCGCGGCGCTGGACGCCACGCTGGCCACCGGCCGCGTCACGTTTTTCAGCCGCAGCAGGCAGCGGCTGTGGATGAAGGGCGAAACCAGCGGCGACATCCTGGAGCTGGTGTCGCTAGAAGCCGACTGCGACGCCGACACCCTGCTGGTGCAGGCCAAGCCGCGCGGCGACACCTGCCACCTGGGCCGCAAGAGCTGCTTCCCGGACGCGCCCGGCGATTTCCTGGCCGAGCTCGACGCGCTGGTGGCGCTGCGCGAGCGCATGCGCCCCGAAGGCAGCTACACCACCAAGATGTTCGAGGGCGGCGTGCGCCGCATCGCCCAGAAAGTGGGCGAGGAGGGCGTGGAGACCGCGCTGGCCGCCGTGGTCGAGGACGACAACGCCCTGCTGGGCGAGGCCGCCGACCTGACCTTCCACCTCACGGTGCTGCTGCGCGCGCGCGGGCTGGGGCTGGTTGACGTGGCGGCGGTGCTCAAGGACAGGCACGCCGCGGCCCAACGCTAGCGCGGGCCGGTTACGCGCCATAATCCGGCGGGTTACCCGGAGGTCCCATGAGCCACGCCATCCTGATCGCCGCCTTGCTGTCCGCCGCGCCCGCCGCGGCGCTGCCGCCGACCTGCAACGGCGGCGTCGTCTTCCATGACAAAAATGTCGACGGCGTGCGCGGCCAGGACGAGCGGCGTCTGGCCGGCGTCGCCGTCTCCGACGGCACTCGCGTCGTGCGCACCAACGCCCGCGGCGAATACGAGCTGCCGGTGGAGCCGGGCCGCACCACATTCGTGGTCAAGCCCGCCGGCTGGCAGCTGGCCCGGCGCGGGGACGGGTTGCCGGACTTCTGGCGCCACCTGCAGCCCGGGCCTG
>Ga0105045_10005121_pt1 | contig 11496 bp, 6 predicted proteins | sample MAT02_FD_78089 | JGI IMG/M metagenome (GOLD analysis project Ga0105045, IMG submission 78089) | Freshwater microbial communities from Lake Fryxell liftoff mats and glacier meltwater in Antarctica - MAT-02 (megahit assembly) | ecosystem: Environmental > Aquatic > Freshwater > Ice > Liftoff... | reverse complement strand
GAAATTTTTGAAACCATGACCCACTCAACGGCCGACCCGTATTTTTATGCGCATAGTAAATCGGCACCTGACCAACATTTTGTGGGAATGTAGCTGACAACTTGCCTGAGGGATTAACATCGCCAAACAATACATCAGCAATTGCACCTCCGGCTTCACTTCCACCAAACCAAACATTAAGAATAGAAGGCACATTTTCTTGTTCCCATGCTAATACCAGAGGCCTTCCTGTAAATAATACCAACACAACTGGCTTACCGGTTTTTAATAATGCCTTCAATAAATCCCGTTGTGTTTCAGGAATTTCAATACTTGTTCTGCTAGCCGCTTCACCACTCATCTCAGCGGCTTCACCAACAGCGGCAACAATTACATCTGAATTTTTAGCAATGCGTACAGCTTCTGCAATCAACGCAGAAGCAGTTCGCTTATCGCGATGAAGCGATTTGCCAAACAACGTTGAGTTAGCTTCCAGTACTTCATCGTCTGTTAGGTTCGCTCCTTTCGCGTATAAAACCTTTGCATTCGCGCCAACCGCTTTCTTTAAGCCTTCAAGCACAGAAATCGATTCTGAGAACCTAGCTGCAACACTCCACGTACCAGTCATATTTTCTCTCGCATCCGCGAGTGGACCCACCAATGCAATGGTACCTGATTTTTTTATTGGAAGAACATTGTCTTTATTTTTCAAAAGCACAAAACTCTGCGCTGCTGTACTTCGTGCCTCTGCCCTATTGGCAGCGGTAAACACTTCGCTTTTGGCACGTCCTTCATCACAATACTTATAAGGGTTATCAAACAACCCCAACTTGAATTTTGCCTCTAAGATTCTTCTGCAAGCTTCTGTAATCTGCTGTTCTGAAATTTTTCCTTCCTTAACAGAATTACCAAGAGTGGTTAATAAACCCTCACTCACCATGTCCATATCAAGGCCTGCATCCAATGCACGCGCTGAAACAGTTTGCAAATCGCCAATGCCATGGTTAATCATTTCACTAACACCTGTATAATCAGAAACGATAAATCCTTTGAAACCCCACTGGTTTCGAAGCACATCGGTTAGCAACCATTTGTTGGCTGTTGCCGGAACACCATCAATCTCATTAAATGAAGCCATCACACTTCCTACACCAGCATCAACAGCTGCTTTGTACGGTGGAAAGTATTCGTTATACATTCTTTGATGACTCATATCAACCGTATTGTAATCACGACCCGCTTCTGATGCTCCATAGAGTGCATAGTGTTTCACACACGACATAATTGTATTGTTGGCCGAAAGATCATTACCCTGAAACCCACGCACCATTGCTTTAGCAATTTCAGAACCTAGAAATGGATCTTCCCCACTTCCTTCTGAAACACGACCCCAACGCGGATCGCGCGAAATGTCGACCATAGGAGAAAATGTCCAATTGATTCCATCGGCACTTGCTTCTTGCGCGGCAATGCGCGCACTGCGTTCAATCAAATCCATATCCCAGCTACAACTTAGTCCCAACGGAATTGGAAAAACTGATTCATACCCATGAATAACATCCATCCCAAAAATCAATGGAATTTTTAGTCTGCTCTTTTCAACGGCAATCTTTTGCATTTCTTTAATGTTGGCAACTGTCTTTATATTAAAGAGCCCACCCACTTTACCCTCTTCAATTTTTTTTGCGATGTCTGAGCTTTCTAAAGCGCCAGTGGTGAACGCGCCTGCCGATGGTAGATTGAGTTGTCCAATTTTTTCTTGGAGGGTCATCAGATTTAAAACTGAATCAACACGGTGATTGATAGACGAGGTTTTGTTTTCTGATTGTTTGGCGCAGGATGCCAACAATATGACAACGATGACAAGTGGAAATGTTTTCATATGCTAACTGTTCTAATTTTTAACAAAATCCAATTTGTCCATACCTTGCTGCACCTCTGGAGCCGACATAAATAAATTCCACAACAATCCGGTTCGATAATTTTCAATCATCACGATGATGGGACCTTGATCAATGGCCAGATATGAATTAGCAAACCAGGCCTGCGATAAATTAAATGAATCATAAAATCCATAAGAGCCCCACATGCGATCACCCAGTGTATAATAAAAAAAATGAAGCGCCTTCATAGATTCTTCAGGTGTATATGGAAAAGATGAAAGCGCAGCGGTGGGTGTAATTACCCCTAGGTCGTTGCCCGGTGAATGTCCATTATAACCACTGGGGCCATCACTACTGGTAAGCCCCCAGCAAAAATCGCTATACCCGAGATAGTTTTTAGGATTGTCTATACAATACGCCTGATTGATGCGGCTTGCATTTACATTTTGTTCCCAGTAGTCTACATAGTCATCCGAGAAATGAGGATCTAAGCCTAAGTAGGAATAGTGCACCCAGAACAATGGAAATAAACCACCTACCTTCAATGGAATAGTGTAATAAGTATTGTTACGTACAAAAGTTCCGTTTCTGGTAAAACCATTTACATACACACTTTTAGGAACACCATGCGTAGGTGATGCAGCAGCCAGAAAATAAGTAATCTGTTGTTCAAAATATCCGTACAGAGGGAAATTCATATCCCAATTATAATTAGGCGACCAATGCCAATATAAAACCTGCTCATTATTCTTTCTATACCAATCCCATTCAACTCCGTGCCATAAGGTAGTGATGCGATTGATAAGATTATTTCCTACTGTATCTGCGGGTTCAAGGTATTGGCGAAACGTAATCAAGCCTTGTACCAGAAAGGAAGTTTCTACTAAATCGCCCCCATTGTCTTTGCTGCTAAATGGAATAACCTTACCCGTAATACTGTTAATCCAATGTGGCCATGCACCATGAAAGCGCTCTGCGGTTTCGAGAAACGAAACAATTTTTTTCATTTGATCAATACCATGTTTACGGGTGATAAATTTTCTTTCGATGCCAACCACTAATGCCATAATTCCGAAGCCTGAGCCACCACTGGTAACTAAATCACCTGATGTATTTCGCTCACGCGCCATGCCGCTAACGGGATGGGCAAAATCATAAAAATACTTGAAGGTTTGTTGTTGCACTTTAGTGAGTAACTCATCATCTGAGATTCGGGGAAACTTATCCTTTACATCTAAATCGGTAAATATTTTATATTCAAGGTAGACTCCAAACTCTTTATTGGTTTTTGATTGCAAAGCTGCATCTACAAACAAACTGTAACGGGTAATGCCTTCGAGCTGAGCCTGTGGTGTAATGATCAGTGCGCTGTCATTATTAGCGAACACGTAGTTACACGGAATGGTTATCAAGCCTTTTTTAAAAACGATCTGTGTCTGGGCAGAAGCAACTGAAACCGGTTCTGAAAAAAATAATTTTAACTGAAGTGATCGCGATGTATTGACGGAGGTAGTAGTAACCTGAACATTATTGACAAAAAACTTTGTGAGCGTGAAGGGTAATATTACCTTCGGATCTTCCTTATCCTGACAGGCGTTCAAAAAGATTAACGAAAATACCAGCGTATGGAAAAAAATTCTTTTAATCATTTGATCGGTATAAAAATAAGAGGGTGATACTGCTATCACCCTCTATCACGTACAAACTAAATACTATCTTCCTGCTTTACCAAGATTAAATAAGGCCACAATTTCAGCACTCGACAAGGTGGTGTTATAAACACGCACATCATCAATCGATGCATTTGCAAGCACATTAAAGCTTCTTGCTGGGGCACTTGTAAACCCAATATCACTATGTGTCAAACTTCCAAATACAGGTCTCACAGGTGTTCTTTGAACCAATATAGGAGTATTACCACGATCGCTATAAGCACCTACGTTTACACCATCACCAAAAATTTCAAATTTATGGGTTGTTCCATTCCATCTCACAACGTAATGAGCCCATCGTTTAGCACCTAAAAAGTGCTTTCCAACATCGCCATTAATAACGCTGATGTTATCTTGCAAACTCTCGCCACCACCGGGCAATAAGGTTTTAAGCAAAGGCTTAAGCAAAAGTGTGTCAGAGCCTGGCAAATGTGCACCGGTTTCTGCTGCGAGTGTTATGTTACCCCAAATATCAGTATCAGCCTGATAATTAAGCGCAAAAAAGGAAGTAAAGCCAGATTTAGCCGTTGCTTTATTACCCGCAACATTTACCCATAAGCTTACGGTAAAGTTATTAAGCGAGTTAGCTTCTCCTATGCTTGCAATGCTTGGATAAACTAAGGCACCTCTCGTTAATTTCAATGCTTTACCAATTTGGCCTTCGGTAAAACCAACTGTGCCAAAAGTACCACTAGGAGCTGTGCTGGAAAGACGCTCGTTGTTAGTGTCATCAAAAGTCCAATGAGCTTTCAAATTTGTAGCTGCTACTTCATTCGAATTGTTGTACCCATCAATTGCTGGCAATTGATCATCGTCTTTACACGATACCAGCGCGAAACCGCCCCACGCCATTATGGCCAAGACAAATAAAAATTTAATTGTGTTCTTCATTGTTTTCTGTTTTTTAGTTTTAAAATTATTGTTTTTGATCTGTGTTATTTATTTCATTCTAAAAGGTATTAATAGTTATTTTGTGTTAGCTGACCTCCACTTAATAAAATCTGAGAGTTAGGTATCGGAAGTAACTCGTGTGTGCCCGAAACAAAGTTTGTTTTTCCTGCGGCTAACATTACCTGAGCAGCTCTGCCTTGGCGCACCACATCCCAAAAGCGATCATGCTCCATAGCAAACTCGATGTGCCGCTCCTGCCATACATCATTAACAGTTACACCCGATTTTGGTGAAAGACCTGCCCGAACCCGAATGGCATTTACGCGTGCATCAGCATCACCCATACCAATATTTAATCCCGCTTCTGCGTTCATCAACAATACATCGGCATAGCGAAGTATGCGTATATTTTTTGGTCTGTTTTTAGATTGAGGCCTTGCAAATTGCTCTTTATCGCGGCTTGTGTATGCCTTATAGTTATAATACAAATTTTGCACGGAGTCAGAACTCGGAATTCGAAATCCATCCCACAGGGTTGTACCAACATAGGTACCCGAATTATCGATAGCAATAATAGTAGCCGCCTTGCGCAAATCACCTGATTCGTATGCATTTAATAAACTAAGGGAAGGATTATTAAAGCCAAATCCTAAGTCATCCCAACCTCCAGCACCTCCCACACGGGGTCCTTGGCTAACGATGTAATTATCGATATCAAGGTTTTCGTCGTTGAATTCCCCTGTTTGAATTTCAAAAATTGATTCAATGTTATTGTCACCTACTTGTCGCCAGATAGTAGCATAATCGGATACTAAAGCAAACTGTCCGGATTGAATCACTTCATTTGTTAATTCAAAGACTTTATCCCACTCACCCCGATACATGTGCACTTTGGCTAGCATAGCTTGTGCTGTGCCTTTGTTTACGTGCCCAGTAATGGTTAGATTTTTTATCTGAAGATTTGCAGCTGCATACTGCAAGTCGCGTTTGATACTATCATAAACAACGGAAACATTGGCTCGTGCTTGAAACACAGGATCGGTGTTTGCATCATTGGCATCAACTGGCACACGAAGCACGAGCGGCACACCACCAAACATGCGCACCAGATTAAAATAGATGTACCCGCGTATAAAACGTACTTCGCCCATTAACACTTTTTTTTCTGCATCCGGTATGTTGGCTACTTGCAAAGCCTTAAGTGCCTGATTCGCTGCTCCTATACTGTTATAATGTCCGCTCCAGAGCGATTCGCAAAAACGATTGGTGGGTGTTAAGGTGAAGTTGTCAATATCTCCGATGGGCACCGCCTGATCACCCAGCGTACTGCCTTTATCAGCATCATCCGAAATAATACTGGTTACTGAAATAAAGCCCCAACCGTGCACATCACCATTGCCAAAAGCATCGCCTTGAAGTAAACTATTATAAACCCCCGTCACTAATTTTTGAGCGAGGTTCGGATCCGTTTCGGTAGTTACTCCTCCTTGCACTTTGATATCCAGAAAACTATCACTGCAAGAAATTGCAAGTGCCATAAGCACCGTCAGAAAAGCCAGACTTGTTTTTTTTAAAGAATATTGTATTAACTTCTTCATGTTTTTAATCATTAAAATCCAACCGAAATACCTGCAGCCACTGTGCGTGTGGTTGGATACGCACTCAATTCAATACCCGAACTAATCGGATCGCCCGGCAACTCAGGAGTAAAGCCACTATATTTTTTCAGGGTAAATAAATTTTGCGAAGTAACGAACCCACGCAGACTTGTCAATTTCAATTTACTGAGTTGCAAAGCTGGGAACGTGTACCCTATGGTAATATTATTAATACGAATAAACGAACCTGACTCAATAAAGTAGGATGACGCTAACTGATTGCCGGTATTGGCACCAGGCTCAGTCTGCGAACGATTGGCTGCAGTCCATCGGCTATAAACAACTTCCTTTTCTACATTGTCACGGCCTTCAATCCTCACGGCCTTCTTTCCATTATATACTTCGTTTCCCACATTGCCATAGAAGTCAATACTGAAGTCCCAGTTTTTAACATTGAATGAAGTATTTAATCCAAAATAAGCCACAGGTTGGTATGAGCCAGCGAATACGCGATCTTCATCATCAATAATACCATCCGCGTTTACATCGCGATATTTAAAATCTCCAGGTTTAGCAGTAGGCTGAATAATTTTACCTTCTGTATTGGTGTAGTCTGTTACCTCTGAAGTGGTATTAAAAACACCGATTGGCTCCAATACAAAGAAACTTCCTACAGGTAATCCTTTGTCAGTAAGCGTTGTGAATCCTTGTGATACTCCAATGCTGCCGCCTCTAATGGCCCGGCCACCATTGAGAGCCAGCACTTCATTTTTATTGAAGGTTACATTACCGCCTATACTATACGCGAAAGTTTCGGACACACGTTTTTTCCAATTGAGTAAAACTTCTACGCCTTTGTTTTGAATGGTGGCTGCATTGGTTAGCACGACCCCGTCTGCATCGCCTACCGTTCTCGGTATGGGCACATTGATAAGTGCGTTGGCTACCTTCTTATCATAGAAGTTTATTTCACCAGTTAGTTTTGATTGAAACAACCCAAACTCAATGGCCAGATCATATTCCTCAGTGATTTCCCAATTAATGTTCGGATCGATAATCTGGTTAATCTGTGCTCCATTGGTGGCCGGCTCTACACTTCCATTAAAAGGATAGGGTCGATTGATGGAAACCGTTTGTGTGAATGCATCGGTAGGGATTTGATCATTACCAACTTTACCATACGAACCTCTCAGTTTTAGCAGATCAAAAATATTTTGGTTTTGCATAAACCCTTCCCTTGTCAATAACCACGCCACACCAAAAGAAGGAAAAGTTTGCCACCTGTTTTGTGTTGGTAACCGCGAACTACCATCGACACGCGCTGTTGCAGTAAGTAGGTACTTTTCCCTAAAAGCGTAGTTAAGTCTTGCTAAATAAGAGTTACGTGCCCAGGCATCGCCACCACCACCATTCTGAGAAGAGTTAGCATCCCCCACACCGATATACCAAAGATTTGGATCTGCGGGCACATCATTTCTATTGGCTGAAACAAAATTTACATTAAATTTTTCAGCCGTAATGCCCGTTAGTAAGGTGAAATCGTGTTCACCAACACTCTTCACAAACGTAGCCGTGTTATCCCACACCCATCGAAAAGCCTGGGTTTGCTGAACCACTAATGAACTTTGAGCCCGAAGCTGATTGCCACCAGAAATTAAAAATGTGTTTTCGTCTGCATTAAACTGATAATAATAACCACGGTTGAGCGAACTTCTCCAATCTGCACCCAACGATGAACGTAGTGTTAGCCACTCTACAGGTTTATACGATAAGAATGTGGAGCCTTGCAAGCGGTTTTCATTAACCCGAATGCTGTTATTGTTGATATCGAGTAAGGGGTTTCCTACATTTTGATAGGTTGAAGTATTACCATACCGACCATCGACACGGCTCGCAATTGTTGGAGAAGCCCGGTAAGCATTATTATACACAGCACCAATATTTCCAAACGCGTCAATGTTTATGTTGCCAAATGCATTTTGGTTAGTACTATTACCAAAGGATGTCTGATATCCAAATTTAAGTTTTTCGCTTAATTGATAGTCACTATTAAATCGAACTGTTAATCGTTTAAAATCATTATTAATTACAATCCCCTCATCTACCAAGTACCCTACATTAAAAAGGTAAGTACTTTTATCGGTTCCGCCCGATAATGACAAATTATGGCTTTGCTGAATTGCTGTTCTTAAAATTGTGCCATACCAGTCTGTATTAAAAGAAGAGGCTGGGGGCGCATTGCCAGTAGCTGCCTGAGCGTAATTACTATATTCGGTGCTGTTAGCCATCTTCACCAGATTAGCTGCCTGGCGGAAGCCGATATTATTATTGTAATTGATTTTTAATTTCCCACTACTCCCCTTTTTGGTGGTTATTATAATTACACCATTGGCACCACGCGAACCGTATATTGCTGCCGAAGACGCATCTTTAAGAATGTTCATTTCCACGATATCAGCAGTGTTTACATTTGAGATATCATCAGTGAGCACACCATCCACCACAAATAGTGATGTTGTACCTCCTAATGCAGTGCCTACCCCGCGCACCCGAATTTGGGGCGAGCTACCTGGTTGACCGCTTGTAATTATTTGCACTCCGGCAACCTTTCCTTGAATAGCCTGAGTGGCTGTTAAAACAGGTTGTTTGAGTAATTCATCGCCTTTTACATTGGCCGTGGAGCCTGTGATGTCACTTTTTTTCTGTTCACCGTATCCCACTACAACAATTTCGTCTAGCTGAGTAGCTTCCGATTCCATTGTAACTTGTAGCTCAGTTTTTGATCCAACAACAACTCGTTGAGTTTTGTATCCGATAAATGAAAAAACTAAAACATCTTCGGTAGACTCTAGCTGCACTTTAAAATTTCCTTGCGCGTCCGTTGAGGTGCCCCTTGCGGTGCCATCAATGACTACATTAACCCCAGGTACGGCTGTACCATCAGCCGGATCTTTAACAACCCCTGAAATAGTCCTTATTTGAGCAAAAAGAAACGAAGGTGCAGTCAACAACACTACAAAAAGTAACCTTTTTATCATGTAACTTATTGGTTTACAAATGTTTGAAATTACAACAATCGATTCTTGGTGCTTGGTTTATGATAACGATTGCGTTATGAATTTATATCATCCAACCAAGGTAATCAGAGTTTTATCAACTTTTGAGCTAAAGAAAGCAGAGAAATGTCATGAATGGATCGGGAATGTTTTACGCTTTATAAACATAGATTACAACCGATTTCGGCTATAATTCAGGAGAATTGAGAAGGCAAAATTCCATTTAGGAAACATACCTTTTTAAACTGATCAAACAACTACGGTTTTTGTAACAAATCCGCTCTTTGCTTTAAGGATTTAACTTTACCATTTTCATCTGTAAGAATTATCTCATGCCATTTAGATGTGTTTGGAATTCGACCCTTCTTTTCTAATTCAGCAATTTGGGCTTTCACCTTATTCTTGAACCCCCAAATCGTGTTAATTCTGATAGATAACATATTAGACAAAGCTTCTAGCGTGTAGCTCTTTCGGTCTGTCACTGATAAGTAGGTAACAAAAAATGCCTTTTCGATAGGAAATTTTACGTTGTGAAAAATTGTGTAGGCAGTAATTGATTCATTGTAGCCACAACGGGTGCATCTTTTTGAGAATTTTTGAACGCCATCAAAATATTTAGTATTTGAACACTTCCGGCAATAAAAATCCTTCTCCCACTTTATGGTCTCCAAAAAACGATAACATGACATTGTATCTGGATACAATGTTTTAAACTCATCATAGTCCATCGTCTTTTCCATCAATCGCTCCTCCAATACCTCCTTAATCCGGTTCTTCAATTTCCAGTTGTCGAGGTCAAGCACTGAATTAATCTGATTGATTTCTTGAGTTTGTATAATCAACCTGTTATTGCTTGTTTCAAGTTGGGCATTCTTACTATTCAACTCAGTAGTTCGCTCACCCACCTTTTGCTCTAGCTCCTTGTTTACCCTATCCTTCAGTTGCATGTTCAATTCATGCTGATGAATAATTCTTTTTAAAGCACGATCGCGATTGTCTTTAAGGATTGTTATCCTATCGCCTAAGGCAAGGGTTAGAAACAACATTTCAACAACAAAGCTAAAGTGAAGGCTGTAATGAGAAATGGTCGTCAATTCAATTACATTAAAAAATACAAGCGATCGCAAAAAGAAACCCATTAACAGAAGTCCGTAAGCAATCACAAAATACCTTGCTGGTCTATAGCCGCGTAACCAAACATGCATGCCCGCGTAAAAAATCAGCGCAAGAGGCAGTACCTCAATGAAACGAAAGGCAAAAAATTCAGGGTAAAAGAAAAACTCAAACAGGAAAATCAGAGTTCGAACACCAATCATCGCCTTGAGCACTTTATCAAGCATAGGGGCTTTAGCGCGCGTGCTTAAAAACCGTCTGGTGAAGATAAGCGCCCACAAGATCAACGAATAGAGAAATATTCCACTGGTATAATTGTTCCACTCTGGGTGGTTTGGCCATAAGTACTGAAAGCCTATACCATCCAAACTCATGGCATAGAGTGCCACACTTACTATGTAAAAAATGTAATAGATATTTTTGATTTCACGAATAGCCAGGAAGACAAGAAAATTATAAAGTGCAATAATGAAGATCATCCCGTAAAAGGTGCCGAACAGAAAATATTCATTTAGAGCGTAAAATATGAATCGGTTAACAGATCGAAATGCGATTCGGATATCAGCAAATTCATGGGATTGTACTTTAAAATAGTAGTACTCAATACCAGCAGAGCGCGGATCTAGTTGTACTTCAAAATTTTTATGGAAAAAAAAACGATGATTGAAAGGACGCCCATCACCCAGCGCTAATTCTCTATAAGTTCGATTTTCATTTGGTAAATAAGCTTCGATCAAATCGATTGTTTGATCATAAAATTCAATGAGCCAAATTTTATTCGATGGTTTGTGTTGAACCGAAAACCGAATCCAATACGAGTTTCCTGATTGATAATCCTTATTTTGATAAGATTCTCTTCGCTGAAATTTATCAGCATGAGATGGATCAACAATTTGAGAAAATGTAAGTGAGTTGGTTGAGTCAATAAAAAACTCAAGATCCTTCAAAAGAAAAATCCGTTCGTCAACCTGATCATCCACAGTAGCCGTTTGAGCCAATGTTAATAGGCTAAGCAATAAACCAATAAATAATAATGCAATTCGCTTCACTCCACGTATTCATTCAATCCTCGATAAAGATCGGAAAAAAATAAGAAAAGGATAAAGTATTTATGTTCCGTGTATTGGTATATCAATTTTCTGTTATCGAAACAAATAGTCGCGCAGCATAATTATGGGCATCTCTAAAAACTCCGCTTACCCTTCTCTTTTGGAGAAGGGACAGGGGTTGAGGTAATGAGAGCAAGGGTTTTTAGAGATGCCCT
>Ga0105045_10005120_pt1 | contig 11497 bp, 7 predicted proteins | sample MAT02_FD_78089 | JGI IMG/M metagenome (GOLD analysis project Ga0105045, IMG submission 78089) | Freshwater microbial communities from Lake Fryxell liftoff mats and glacier meltwater in Antarctica - MAT-02 (megahit assembly) | ecosystem: Environmental > Aquatic > Freshwater > Ice > Liftoff... | reverse complement strand
TTCTATGTCCTCGTTTCGTGCGTTTCTATACTTTAAAAAATTGGTAACTCAAACTGTGAAATTTCCGAACAGTCCCATTACCGTACGACACGTTATTGCAACAATTAAAGCTCAAACGAATCTTCGTTATATGTTTGTTCAAAGCGGCAATGGGTCGACGATACTGTTGGGAGGCGACTGCAGTATGGGACTGTATTTCTCCGTTGGTAATTTGCACAATATTCGGCATAGCGTTTGGTGGTGTCTTGGGTGTTTTCTTTGAACGGACGATTGCCTCTGATTATGAGAAAAGTCGAACCCAAGTAGATATCTTGGAATAAGAAATGGTAAGTAACAAACCTGTGCTTCCATAATTTTAGAGGGTAAGCACAGAAAGATATCGCCAAAGCTATGGGCTCGGTTGAGGGGACAAACCCGCCATCTTTTCAATTACTTCACAAGGTCGATTGGCTTGATGAGCAGATCAACAAAGTACTTCGGCGGTTTAAAGCCGAAGTTATTCGGTTGGTACTTCTCAGAGACCTTGACGCTCGCTTTCTCTGGAATCTTTGACTCAAGCCCCGTCATCCAGTACGTTGCATTCACAACCAACCGTCGAAGGTCTTCGCAGAGCAGATCGTTGGCGGCTCCCATCGTCGTGCAGAATAACTTGCCTGTCTTTCCGCCAGGCATCTGATAGTCCTTGGTCCATGCCAAGGGCATCATCGGGCTGTTCTTTGGTCCTTCGAGTGGAGGATCGGTTGGGTTCATCCCTTTTAGTATTTGCCCATCGAGCAGAACCGTGGCGGTGCTTGGCAAATGAACTACGCCATAAACATCGGATGGGCCAAACACATCGCTAACACCCTTGAGAATCGGCGAGGCTTTTGCAGACTCGACGATCACGCCTCGGGTGGCTTGGGAACCATGTGCGCCATGGTGCGAGTGCCAAGTTTCACCAATGATCTGCTGTCCGAAACCACCTTCCCATTCCTTGCTATTGTATGCCCACTTTTTAAAGGGGGACTTGGAGTCTCCAGGAAAAGTGAAGGGGTGCGTTGATGTTCTTAGGGCGATAAATGGCTTGCCTTCTTTCATGAACTTATCAAGGTGTGCCATTTGCCAATCCGGCAACGAACGAAAACGCAAACACATGATCATTCCATCGGCATCATCGAGATGATGTAAGCCTGGGATGTTGTTTTGGTAGTTTGGATCGACGGTATGTGTTTCTGGATTGATGGAGAACAACACAACGCAATCATAACCGTGCTGCTCGGACAAAATTTTTGCGAGCATAGGCATCGATTCTTCAGATCGATATTCTTCGTCGCCGGAAATCAGAACGATCTTCTTTCCTTTGCCAGGTAAATTTGCGTCGGCGGCTCCAGGCATGACCAGCCATGGATCAATTTCTTCACGCAATCGCCGAGCCCAAATGTTTCGGAATCGGGTCGAGTTGCCGTGATCTTGTAATAGTAGGTGACCCTTAGCTGGATGCGCCTTGTAATTCGCAAGCTCTTGGTGGGCCATTGGGCCGATCAGCTCTTTGGCGTTTTGGACCAAAACCCCATTGTGGAAGATGGTAGCCCGAGCGGGCCTGAGCAAAGTTTCACCGTCGAAGCGAGGTGCTTCGAAGATGATGTCGTAAGCGTTCCATTGGCCAGGCGCTTTCGTTACGTTGACCTGAGGAGGAAATTGACCATAGATCGACCCCGCTTGACCGTCCGCATAAGTGTCGTTGTCGTAGCTATCGAGAACTTGAATTTCGTAGCGGCCCATAATAATGACTCCACTATTGCCCCGCTCTTGCGATTTGCCTTTGACGACCTCTGGCGCAGACCATTCGATGTGCAATTGCATGTCGCCGAACTCTTTGCGAGTCACAATCGAGCCGCTGCCACCGACCGCTTCAAAGAAACCATCGCCGACCTTCCATGGAGCCGCATCGTCCTTGCTCCCAGCCTTCTTCCACTCCGACAAGTCTTTGCCGTCGAACAGAATCGTTGCATCCGATGGAGCTTGGCCAAGCATATCGCCAGCCTTGACGACAGTAGGACGCGGGCGGTATTTGTCGTGAACTCGCCATTGGCTGTTCGGTAGAACAGGTGTGTTGGTATATCCAACGCCAGGTCCCAAGGGCGGTTGAGCAATAACTTGTCCCGCCCCGATCAAGGCGATCGAAACCAACGCGTACAGCGACAGTCGGCAGAGAGGGAAAGCGAAGGAGAGGAAGTGTGTTTTCATTTTGAAGTTCTCGAGGCAAATAGGCGAGTAGTTAGAGGCGAAATGCGAAAAGTTCATCGCGAATGCAGATAAAGATTGTATCGTTTGCGACGATGGGCGTGGTGTAGCATGCAGAACCCATGTTAATTTCCGCCAGGACGTTCAGCTCCAAAGAAAGTTCGAGAATGAGAGCATCTCCGTCTTCATCGGCAAGATAGACTTTGTTGTCGGCGATCAAGGGCGAGGCCCAGGACGCGGCCTGGAGGTCGTGTGTCCAATTCGCAGCGTCACGTCTAATTGAGGTTTTTTCTGAATCTTGCGGTACGATCGTGTCGTCGGAGAGTGAGCTGGATATGGATATAATCATAAGGAGGATAAACGCCAACGACTGGTCGAGGTGAGTGAACCGACGGCGCTAGCCGCGGGCTGCAGTCGAGTTGACTTTTCCATCAATTCAGGCCCGAAGCTAGCGCTTTCGGTTCACAAAGTGAGTGCCATTTGGCTAACGCCCGTTGGCTAATTTTCGCCAACTATAATTGAGCTAAGGCATAGTGTTTGGACGGGACGGTGGTCCCATCCTACCTACTTCACTGGTTCGCTTTGCTTGCCGGCTTCGATTGCAAAAATCCGGTTTCGGTTTGCGATGTAAATCGATTCGTTGGCCGCGACTGGCGTTGTGTAAAGAGCCGAGCCGAGGTTGATTTCAGCGATGATGTTGATCTTGTCCCCGACTTCATTCTTGAAGATCGTAATGTCGCCATCTTCGTCGCCGATATAGACCTTGCCGTCCGCGATGAGCGGCGAAGCCCAAGAGGCGGCTAGCATATCGTGCGTCCAGTGAGCGACACCGGTCTTGGCATCCAGGCAGTGGAGCATTCCTGAGAAGTCCGCAATGTAAAGAATATTGTTCTTAATTGCGACGGTACCGCAGGTTCGGTGCATGGTCGTTTCGAATTCCTTCGGATCGTTGCCGAGGTAATGCCAAACCGCTGCAGAGTTTGGATTGTCGCGTTCGACATCGCCTTCGGCTGCCACCATAGCTTGCTTGCGTTTCGGAGCAATTGACTTGGTCATGTCTTTCGAGTTGAAAACGAGAGTCGGGCTAACATCGCCACGTTTGGTAGGGTCGATGCACCACAGATGGCCTTGTCCCTCACCGTGTTCAGGGTCTTCGCCGACCGCGACGTAGATCAGTCCGTCGTAAACGACGGGCGTTGCGATAATATGGTTCCGGGTGGCACCATTGAGGCTGTATTTCGAGTCCTTTGGGTTGCAGTCGAATTTCCAAAGCATTTTGGATTGCTTGGCGCTACCTCCGCTGCCCTCAGGTGTAAAGCTATAGAGCCAGCCATCTCCTCCACCGAAGATCACTTGATCTTGTCCGCCCAAATTAGCAAACGAAGGAGAGGACCATTGACCATGAAGGACGTTTGCTCCAGGTGTATTATCGGTCCAAAGCACTTCTCCGGAATTCTTATTCAAACAGATAAAGCTGGGAGCTTTTTCTGCGGGAACGGTAATGTGTGCATCGTCAACGCCATTTGATGTATTGACGAACAGATAGTCGCCAAATGCGGTAACGGAGCAGCTGCACATGTTGTGTTGCGAAACACCGAGCTGGGCCATCATATCCAGTTTCCATACAACGTCCGCTTCGTCCTTGTTTTCGTTCGGTTCTTTGGTAAAGGGACCATCGTTTTCGCTATCTGCAAAGCCTTCCACGTCGAGACATGCCACTTCGCCGCGGCTGGTGACATACCAAAGTCGGTCCCCTTCGATCATGGGTGCACAACAGATGCCTTGGTTTGGCCAATCGTGAACTCGGCCGGTTGGGAGTTTTTCGCTGCTATGTTGCCAAAGCATCTTGCCATCTTTTTCGTCGAAGCAAAGTAAAACTCCGAGGTCGACGGTGTTTGGATAACGTTTGATGTAGCCGTTTCCGTTATTGGTACCTACGTAGACTTTTCCGTTTGCGATCACCGGATTTCCGTAGGTTTCCGAGCCGAGAGGCACCGACCACCGAATATTCATGCCCGTTTTAGTGTTGAATTCGATAGGCATCGGTCCTGTTTCGGGAACATTATTTCGTTCGGGCGAGCCACCCCATTGAGGCCAATCTTTTGCACCGACCTTCATTTTGGCGATGGCGGCTTTTGCAACTGCCGTTGGATCGTAATCGTCCGCAACAGCTAGATTTGAGCCGATATTGCAAAATATCCCGATTCCGCAGAAAGCAAGGGTTTGGACCGGAAGAAATCGTTGAAATGCAAATCGCATATGTTTTGCCTTGTTTGCCGGGTGTTGGAAAACGACCAGAGGGTGGTCGTAAATGGGTACGGAAGGACATACAATTATAGCGTAAGAGTCACCAGCCGGGGAATAGCCTGAAATGCTGGACTTTTTCGACGAATTTGGACGAGATAGGGCCAAGGGAAAATTCTGTGCTAGGTAAGTTGTAATTTGGTTGCTTGCTCGCAATCTGTCGTCAAAATACAATATTGAGCAATCCTCACTCGCCCGTTTCCGGCTTCCCTCGTTGTTTTTCAAATAGAATCTTAACCAATCCATGCTGAATCAATTCTCTCGACGCGATTTCCTGACCACCGCATCTGTTGGACTGGGAGCTGCGTTGGCCCTTCCCAAGAGCAGTCTCTTTGCTCAGGCCGAAAAGCCAAAGCCTTTCAAAATTTCGCTGGCTCAATGGTCGCTCCATAAATCGCTCCAGTCCAAGAAAATCGATAATCTAGATTTCGCCAAGCTTGCAAAAGAAAAGTTCGGAATCGAAGCGGTCGAGTATGTCAATCAATTTTTCAAAGACAAAGCCAAGGATGAAACCTATCTCAAGGAGATGAAGACCCGAACAAGCGACCTTGGTGTCACCAATGTGCTTATCATGGTGGATGGCGAAGGCGGGCTTGGCGATATAGACGAGCAGAAACGAAACAAGGCGGTTGAGAATCACTACAAGTGGGTGGAGGCAGCAAAATTCCTCGGATGCCACTCAATTCGAGTGAACGCCGAGACCAAAGCTGAGTACGAAGAAGGCAAAAAGTTGGCCGCCGATGGTCTTCGACGTCTCTCCGAGTACGCCAAGCCGATGGAGATCAACGTGATTGTTGAGAATCACGGAGGCCTTAGCTCCAATGGCAAATGGCTTGCTGAGACCATTCGATTGACAGGTATGGCGAATTGCGGAACATTGCCGGATTTTGGTAACTTCTACGAATATGACCGCTATCAAGGTGTCACCGACCTAATGCCGTTAGCAAAAGCTGTGAGCGCCAAGAGCTATGACTTCGACGCAGAAGGCAACGAGACCAAAGTCGACTTCCCAAAGATGATGAAGATCGTCATGGATGCCAATTATCACAGTTGGGTTGGCATCGAATACGAAGGCTCGAAGATGAGCGAAGAAGATGGGATCATGGCGACCAAAAAGTTACTTGAAAAATGCATGGCGGCTTTGGCCTAAGCTTTAGTTCATCCAGTCGGGATCGACACAATGACTACCGAAACAGTTTATGTAGTGGAAATGCCAGATGCTTTGGAGCAGGAATACCGAAGCATTCTTCTTGTCGATGACAGCTACGTGCTTCGTGATCGGTTGGCGGAAGCGTTTCAAGAACGCGGCTTTCGCGTGATGGTTGCGGGGACTTGCAACGAAGCGGTCGAAGTGTTCAAAACGGATCCAACGGACTTGGCCGTTGTCGATTTGAGAATGCCAGGCCGCACCGGACTAACGGTGATTGGAGATCTAAAAGCGATTCGGCCGGATGTCCAAGTGTTGATTTTGTCCGGATTCGGAAGCATCGCGACAGCGATTGACGCGATTCGTTTGGGGGCAGTGAATTTCCTTCCGAAACCTGCGGATGCGGACGACATTTTAAACGCGTTCAAACGTGGTGGTTCGGAAGTAGAAATCGTGGATAGCGACGAGTTGATTCCTGTGCCCACGCTGGCGCAAGCGGAATGGGAACACATTCACCGCATCCTGGCCGATTGCAGCAATAATATTTCCGAAGCGGCACGAAGGCTGGGTATTCATCGACGGTCGCTACAGAGAAAGCTTCGCAAACGCGCACCTTAAGTTATGGGCTTTTTGCTTTAGTCGAAGACGCCATCGAAACAATTCGTCAATTGGCGTTAGCCCCGGTTTTTGGGACGACTAGCTTCGGGCCTGAATTGATTGAAAAGGTTACGAAACTGCAGCCCGCGGCTAGCGCTCCCGGTTCAAAAAACTCGAAAGTGAGCGCCATTGGACGCAAAGCCAACGTTTTTCTTTTACCGATTCCGAAAACGAATCCTGAAGAGACGGAATCGCAAAGTGGCCAGCCTGAAATTTCCCGAGGGACCCTGACGAGAGTTTCGTCCGATGAGTAGAATTTCCGGCATTGCAGAGCACGTTGTTCTTAGACGCGGGATTGAATAGTGGCGGGCATGAATGATTCGGGCGTAGTGATCGCAGTTGACTTGGGAGCCTCGAGCGGGCGCGTGATCGCAGCCGAACTCAAATCGGATCGAATCCAGCTTACCGATGTCCATCGATTTGAGAACGCTCCCGTCAATATAGGCAACCGATTGCACTGGAGTTTGCATGGGCTCTGGCAGCAAATCGAACACGGCCTCACTCTGGCGGCTAAACAATACGGAGATCGAATCGCGAGCATCGGGGTGGACACATGGGGCGTCGACTACGTGCTTCTAGATCGCAATCATGACTTGGTCGGACCCGGGTTTTGCTACCGAGACCCAAGGTCCAACGGCATGATGAAACGTGTGTTCGATTCGATTTCCCAAGCGGACATTTTCGAACAAACCGGTGTCCAATTCATGGAGATCAACACCCTCTATCAGCTCTATTCCATGCGGGCTGAGAACTCTCCGTTGCTCGATGTTGCTGAACACTTCTTGATGATTCCCGATTTTATCAATTGGCTTCTCACAGGCCAAATGGTCAACGAGTACACCAACGCGAGCACCACGCAATTGCTGCACGCGACCAACGGCCAATGGTCCACCAAAATTCTCGATGCTTTGAATATCCCAAAAAAGATTTTCAAGACTCCAGTGCAACCTGGAACACAACTCGGCGCATTGCGACCTAATGTTCGGTCGCGAACGGGATTGCACGAGAACATTCAAGTGATTGCGCCCGCCACGCACGACACGGGTTCTGCGGTGATCGCAGTGCCCGCTGACGGATTTGCGAGTGCGAAGCCAAACTGGTGTTATATCAGCAGTGGCACTTGGTCCCTGATGGGGGTCGAGCTAGCAGAACCGATCCTATCGGACGCTTGCCGACAGTTGAATTACACGAACGAGGGTGGCGCCAACGGCAGCGTTCGATTGCTTAAAAACATTGCGGGACTTTGGCCTTTCCAGCAATGCCGAGCCGCTTGGCAACGCATGGGCACGCACTACGAGTGGAGCAAATTGGCGGCCATGGCGGCTAGAGCAAAACCCCTCCAGTGTCTAATCGATTTGGAACATCCGAATTTCGTAGCTCCAACCAACATGCTCGAAACCATCCTTGATTTCCTGAAACATACCAACCAGTCTCCGCCGGAAGATGACGGTGCCATCGCTAGGGCTGCGTTGGAGAGTCTGGCGCTTCGCTACCGAATTTGCTTGGGAGGGCTTGAAGAGCTTCTGGGTTATCGATTGGAAACGATTCATATTGTCGGAGGTGGTGTCCAAAATGCGTTGCTATGCCAGATGACCGCCGATGCTTGTCAGCGACCTGTCATTGCCGGCCCCGTTGAAGCGACAGCTTTGGGGAACATCATTTCCCAAATGGTTTCGCTCGGTCGATTTTCATCGATTGCCGAAGGTCGACGCTGGATGCGATCGATGAGCGATATTGTGCAGTACGAACCGAGATACGGCGGCGAATGGGACAAGGCAGCCGAACGTCTCAAGTCCTATAGCGAAATAGCTCACAGCTGGTGAAAGAGATTTGCTGATGTCTTTGCCGATCGTCATCTTACCAACCGAGGAAAAGTGGGACTGCCATCAATGCGGTATCTGCTGTCGAGGTAGTTTAGTACCGCTCAACGATGCGGACGTCGCGAGGCTGGAAAGCCAAAAATGGAACGAGCATCCTGACTACCGTAACACTCCGGTCATGGTCCGCTATCGATCGGCCAAGAAGCGGTTTCGCTTGGCCCAACGCGTCGATGGTAGTTGTGTTTTCTTAAGTGACAAAGGGCTTTGTCGCATTCACTCGGACTTAGGGTATGAAGCCAAGCCGACAATTTGCCGAGTCTTTCCGTTGCAGCTCATTCCACGCGATGGCGTTGTAGCGTTGACTATTCGCCGAGCTTGCCCATCCTCGGCAGCAGATAAAGGCTCTCCGCTAAAAGAACACTTGCCCTTCGTGCAGCAGTTCCTTCGCGAAGGTCGGCTGACGAGCAAACGAATTGATCCGCCGAGTCTCAAGACGGGAGAGAATCGGGAATGGAAGACGGTCGCGCTCGCGTTGGAGACCGCATCGGAATTGTTGTTGGATCAACGCTTCCCTCCTGTACGTCGTTTGGTGCACACGCTTCAGTTTGCGAATTTGTTGGACAAAGCCAAAACCAAGAGTATGGATGACAAGAAGTTGGCCGAATTGATTGGCGCGTTGGCTGAGATCGTCCCTGTGGAGTCGAAGCCGTTTTTTAGCGATCGGCAATCGCCAGGAGCTTATGCGAAAATGCTCTTTCGATCGATGGGGATCGAGTACGCTCGGTTGCATCCTCAATTTCTCGCAGTCCCAACCTGGTCGCATCGTCTCGAATTGGGTCGAACTCTATTTCGATTGGCGGTGGGCCGAGGCCGATTGCCGGATGTTCGGCCAGCATTTCCGATGGGGAAATGGCGTGATTTGGAAGAGCCACTCGGACAGCTTGCTCCCGCAATCGACTTCCCCTTGGCACGTCTCATCGAAACCTCATCGGCTTCGTATATCTATGCATTAGCAGATCGACGAGGCTGGTCGGTAGTCGATAGCATTAGGGGGCTGGTGGCTACCTTCCCGCTTGGATTATGGTTGTTGCGTTGGTCTTCGCTTGGTCGTGAACCGACTGCCGAAGACATGGTGCAAATCGTAGTTGCTTTGGACCGCGGACAAGGCTTCGCACCGCTGACTGGACAACTTCAGCGGCTGAGACTCCATTTGCTTGCGAGCAATAACGAGCTAGAGCGGATGATCGTTTGGTACGCTAGGTAAGACAAACGGCAAGTTGTGAACGTAGCGGAAGCCGCCAAGGCTTTCGGTGGTTTCCTCGCCAGAGTTTCAGGTTTACGCCGAAACTCTGGCGAGTTCCGCTACCCAAAAATCAAATTTCGATGAAACGCGTCGGTACGATGAAAATTTCGAAGAAAACCGTTACTTTCCATAGCTTATCCGGTATCATTTTGGCGGATTCTTAACGGCCTTTATAGGGTAAATATCTTGCGCAACTTGCGTCTCAAACTCACACACGTTTTACTTTTTCCTGTTTTCGTTTTCTCAATCGGTTATGTAAACCCTACGTTCGGCCAGGCTTCCGATTGGGAGCTGATGAAGACCATTGTTCCACGGAGCTATGTTTGTGGAACTGCCAAGGCTGCGATCCAAATCGATGGGAAGCTCGATGATGCGGCCTGGAAAGACGCACCGTGGACAGAAGATTTTGTGGATATCGAAGGTGCATTGAAACCGCTCCCAAAGCTTCGGACACGAGCCAAGATGCTCTGGGATAAAGACAACTTCTATATCGCAGCGGAGTTGATGGAGACACATCTCCAAGGCACGCTGACTCAGCATGACGCTGTTATCTTTCAAGACAACGACTTCGAAATCTTCCTCGATCCCAATAGCGACAATCATGAGTACTTCGAGCTTGAATTGAACGCGATGAATACGACCTGGGATCTTTTCTTATCTCGGCCATACAAAGATGGTGGCTCGGCCGATGATCGTTGGGAGTTTGCAGGTCTCAAAACCGGCGTGCATCTGCAAGGGACACTCAACGACACTACCGACCAAGATACATCGTGGTGCGTCGAGATTGCGATTCCATGGAGTGCCTTTGCCAAGTTCACGAGCAAGCCCGGTCCGCCGGCCAATGGTGACCAATGGCGAGTCGATTTTTCTCGCGTGGAATGGCAGTTCGAAGTAGTCGATGGCAAGTACACGAAAGTACCCAAGACCAAAGAAGACAATTGGGTATGGTCCCCCCAAGGCATCGTCGACATGCATCGTCCTGAACGATGGGGCTTCGTCCAATTTTCCACGGACCTGCCAGGCAAAGTTGAATTCAAGCCGGAGTCGAGCATTGCAAGCCGCGACGTTCTCATGGAAATTTATCATCGGCAACGGACCTTTCACGCCAAGCACAATCGTTGGGCAACCGACTTGGCAGAGCTTGAGTTTACTCCGACTCTCGCTCCAACGGAGTCTGCCAATAATTTTTCGCTTTGCTCGACGGTCGATGGCTACCAAGCGTCCGTTGTCGTTACCAAGTCGGACAGGACGCAAGAATTGTGGAACGTACGACAGGATTCCAAAATTTGGAAGCACACGGAGGGCGAACTGGTTTCAGTCGCATTGTCTCGTGCTGGAGACAACCAAGCTCAGTTGCGTCTTGCATTGGACTCAACGCCCATCGAACAGCGCGAAGGGATGGAGTTTCTCATCGTGAACATGCCTGATTGCGACTTGAAAACATTAACGGCCGAATTCCTGGTCGACGATGTTCGCTTGGCCTATCTGACTTGGCAAAAATCTCCCTGGAAGAAAGGTGTTCCGAAAGAAGTATTCTTCAACAACGTTTTACCTTATGCAAACATCAATGAACGACGCGATACGTGGCGAAAGGATTTCAACGAAAAGTATCTGCAGCTCATCGAGGGCGTAACGTCGCCATCTATCGCAGCGGCACGACTCAATCAAAAACTCTTCCCACTCATCAATGTCCGCTACTCGACGCAGCGTCCGAAAGCAGATCAGAGTCCTTACGAATCGATTAAATCTGGAACAGCTTCCTGCACGGGACTTTCGGTACTCCTCATTGATGCATGTCGAGCAGTAGGTATACCAGCCCGATTTGTGGGAACTCCGCTTTGGTCCGACAATAGTGGCAACCATTCATGGGTCGAAGTATGGGATGAGGGCTGGCACTTTACAGGCGCCGCTGAACCTAACGGTGATAAATTGGACGCGGCTTGGTTCATCGATCGAGCTTCGACGGCAAAGCGCGATGATGCAATGAACGCAATCTACGCCGTGAGTTTCGAACGAACACCGGTTCGTTTCCCGCTCGTTTGG
>Ga0105045_10005119_pt1 | contig 11499 bp, 7 predicted proteins | sample MAT02_FD_78089 | JGI IMG/M metagenome (GOLD analysis project Ga0105045, IMG submission 78089) | Freshwater microbial communities from Lake Fryxell liftoff mats and glacier meltwater in Antarctica - MAT-02 (megahit assembly) | ecosystem: Environmental > Aquatic > Freshwater > Ice > Liftoff... | reverse complement strand
AGGGAAGGCCAAAAAAACAAGAAACGAAGAGGAGAGTTCCTCGAACTATACACTTAAGGGGGGACGCGCATCGATCAAGGGATTCAATGAGTCTACTGACCCTTTTGGGTGGTCTTAAAATGGCAATCCAAGCTTGGCAGCAACCATTTTTGACAGATGCTCGCGGAGGGCTTCGTCTTTAAAGCGCTGGAGAAGGGTTTGGAAAAATCCATTGACGATGAGCCGCCTTCCGGAGGTCTTTGAAATGCCTCGGGCTTCGAGATAAAATAACTCCTCCTCGTTGATTTCGCCGGCCGTCGCGCCATGGGTGCAGCGCACGCCATCTGCAAGAATTTCCAACCCGGGCATGGAGTTGGCTTCTGCGGTATCGCTGAGCATGAGATTACGAACCTTCTGATAAGCGTCTGTGCCATGAGCCCCGATTTCGACTTTGATGAGTCCGGCAAAGATCGAACGGGTTTCATCATCAAGGGCATTCAAATACAGCAGATCGCTGGAGGCCGAGGGCGCGGCATGATCCTGCAACGTCCGTTGATCGATCTGACGTTTTCCATCCAAGGGATTAAGAGAAAGCATTTCACTGCGGGAGCCTTCGCCGATCATGCGGCTGAGAGATTCTCCACGGATGAATTGGCCCCCAAAATTCGCGGCAAGGGCTGTGCATTCCGAATTTTTGTTCACCAAGGTCGAATTGATGTGAAACGCCAAAGTTTCATCCGACCATTCTTGGATGGCGATGTAGTTCAGTTTGGCACCGGGGGAAAGATGGAGGTCATTCACGCCACAGGCAAAGGCGCGTTTTTTGTCAGCGCTTCGGAAGGAATCGATGACGGTGACCTTGCTGTTTTCGCCGCAAATAATGAGCGTGTGTGGGTAGATCGAGGCATTTTCGCCTTCCACCCAATGGAAAATCTCGATGGGCAGGGCGACTTCCACATTGGCAGGCACATAGAGAAAGGCGCCTGTCTGGAGATTCGCACGATGCAGAGCCGCATATTTGTGGGAGCCAAGTTCCACGGGCTGCGCCATAAAAAATTCTCGAAACATCGATTCATGTTCGCGAGCGGCCACCTCTAACGGTTTGAAAAGGACACCTTCCGGCAGGGCGGGGGTTTCTTGAACGAGCAGGGCATTGTTTCCAAAAACCATCTTCGCAGCAAAAGCAGGCAGGCTTTGGGAGGCATTAATGATTCGTCCCTCGCTGCTGACTGGCCCCGCAGGCACAAAACCCGTAAGGTCAATGGCTTTCAGATTCGAAAATCTCCATGGTTCGTCCCGTCGGGTCGGGGCAGGCGTGGCTTCAAAATCTTCGGCCGCTAACTTCTGAATTTCTGAAAACCAAGTCGGCCAAGCCGATTCGGGTTCCGCCACTTTGTTTGACTGTTCCAAGGCTTCCAGCACGCTCATCCCACCGAGCCCTCCATCTCAAGATCAATTAGACGTTTCAACTCCACGGAATACTCCATCGGAAATTGTTGCACGAGGTCATTCACAAAACCATTCACAGCAAGACTCATCGCCGCCGCTTCGCTCAAGCCCCGCTGTTGCATGTAAAAGATCTGCTCTTCGCTGATCTGGCTCACGCTGGCTTCGTGCTGACACGAATTACCCTGACCCCGCACCGTGATCGCCGGATAAGTGTCCGTGCGGCTTTTAGAATTGATGAGAAGGGCATCACATTCGGTGTTGTTTTTGCAGCCCTTCAGATGCTTTGGCATATGGACGAGGCCACGGTAGGTCGCGCGACCCGTGCCAAGGCTGATGCTTTTGCTCACGATGTTGCTTGTGGTCTCATCCGCCGCATGAACCATCTTCGCGCCAGTGTCCTGATGTTGACCGTCACCGGCCAAAGCAATCGAAATCACTTCGCCACGGGCTTTGCGGCCCTTCATCACCACGCCGGGGTATTTCATGGTCAGCCGGGAACCAATGTTGCAATCGATCCATTTGACTTCGGCCTCTTCGTGGGCCAACCCGCGCTTGGTAACTAAGTTAAACACATTCGGGCTCCAGTTTTGGACTGTGATGTATTGGATCTTGGCTCCCTTGAGGGCGACCAATTCCACCACAGCGCTATGCAGCGTGGCCGTCTCAAACTTGGGAGCCGTGCAGCCTTCCATGTAAGTGATCTCACTGCCCTCGTCGGCGATGATGAGAGTGCGCTCAAACTGACCAAAGCTTTCGGCGTTGATTCGGAAATACGCTTGGAGCGGGTGTTTGACCTTTACTCCCGGTGGAACATAAATGAAGGAACCCCCGGAGAAAACCGCGCTGTTCAGGGCGCTGAATTTGTTGTCACCGCTTGGGATGACCTTGCCAAACCACTTGCGGAAAATCTCCGGATGTTTATGAAGTCCCTCCGTGGAGCCCACAAAAATCACGCCTTGGTCGCCCACAGCAGACTTGATGTTTGAATACGCGGCTTCGCTGTCAAATTGGGCCTCAACCCCCGCCAAGAATTTCCGCTCTTGTTCAGGAATCCCGAGTCGCTCGAAAGTGCGTTTGATGTCTTCCGGCACTTCGTCCCATGTGCGTTTGGCCTGCTGGCTTTGCGCAAGATAATACCGGATTTTCTCGAAGATAATATTCTCCAAATCCTTGCTGGCCCAATGGGTCGGCATGGGCTTATCAAGGAATTTCTTGTAACCATCCTTGCGGAAAGCCCGGACCCAATCCGGGTCGTTTTTGACATTGGCAATATAATCCACGGTGGCCTCGGTCAGACCCACGCCGGCATCATAAGCGTAATCCATTGGGTAACTGAAGTCGCCCAATGAACGGTCAATGGCGATGTTAGGGTTTGTTAGGGTTTGGTTCATAATATTTGTATGGTTTAGGCGGTTGCCAAGGCTTGTTGCTCGACCCAGTCGTAGCCTTCGGCTTCTAGTTTAAGGGCTAAATCTTTTTCTCCGCTGATGACGATCCGGCCCGCGACCATCACATGAACCACGTCAGGGACGATATAATCCAACAATCGTTGGTAGTGGGTGATAACCAAAAGACCACGGTCAGGTCCACGGAGCGCATTCACGCCTTCGGAAACAATTTTGAGGGCATCAATGTCGAGACCGCTGTCTGTCTCGTCCAACACGGCATAAAGAGGTTCCAACATCGCCATTTGCAGGATTTCACAGCGCTTTTTTTCGCCCCCCGAAAACCCGTCATTCACAAAACGTGCCGTGAAGTCGCGGGGGATCTTCAGCGCATCCATCTTGCTGTAAAGCCGCTTGTAATAGGCCACCGCATCCAAATCCTCGCCTGCGGGAAGCCGTGCTTGCAGCGCAGCTCTCAAGAAATTGGCAATCGTCACCCCTGGGACTTCCATTGGATACTGAAAGGCCAGAAATAGACCAGCCCGTGATCGCTCGTCAGGCTCAAGGTCCATGACGCTGCTCCCGTCCATAGTGACATCGCCGGACGTGACGGTATAGGCCGGGTGGCCAGCCATGACTTTTGCCAAGGTGCTTTTTCCGGAGCCGTTTTTTCCCATAATGGCATGGACTTCGCCTTTGGGGATTTCAAGATTCAAACCTCGGAGGATTTCGGTTTCTCCGATGGTTGCGTGAAGATTATCGATTTTTAGGGACATAAATATTAAGTGTTGCAGTTGTTGCACAACCCGCGAAGTGTGACTTCTGAGCGGAGCACGGTGAAGCCCTCGGGCACCTGCCATGTCCGGTCCAGCGATTGGCCGGCAGCCAAGGTCACATCAAAAACTTTTGCACACCGATCACACACAAAATGACCGTGCTCGTCCAAATTTGGACAATATCGTGTGGCCTCGCGCTCCACATTCACCTGCTTGGCCAACCCACAGTCAACCAGTGTCTCAAGGCAATTGTAAACCGTTGCCAGAGAGATTGTTGACATCTTCTGCTTGGCACGAATAAAAACTTCCGTCGCCGTCGGATGATCGCGCTCCGACAACAAAACGTCATAAACTTCCCGCCGTTGAGGAGTCAAACGATGGCCACTATGACCCATCGTCTCCTCGTATCCCGCTTGCGTCTCATTGGTTGCTGACATTGAGACACATTCGCATAAACAAAGCGTTGATCAAGAATTATTCTAAATAAAAGATTCTGAGGAAAAACGCAGGTTCTGATTTCAGGGCATAATAGAAAGAGCACGCGAAAGTTTTGGAAACTGATTCTGGCAGAAATCCCATGGTGCTGTTAAAGACCAGCACCATGTCTCAGAAACTACACCCTCTTCGATTCCGCCAGGTTCATCTTGATTTTCACACCTCTCCCCATATCCCCGGGATCGGCAAAAAATTCGACAAAGCGGCATGGCAGGAAACACTTCAGGAGGCCGCTGTTGATTCCATCACCCTATTTTCGAAGTGCCATCACGGCTGGAGTTATCATCCGACTGAGGTCGGCCGGATTCATCCTCATTTGGATTTTGACCTGCTCCGGGCGCAATATGAGGCCACAAAGGAGGTCGGCATCAATGCGCCGGTGTATCTCTCAGCCGGGGTGGATAATTTAGCCTCTTTCGACCATCCTGAGTGGCGGGAGATCAACAAGGACGGTCAATACACGGGGTGGGCAAAACGGGTGCTTCAGCCGGGTTTTCATATGATGGATTTCCACAGCCCTTATCTGGATTATCTCTGCGAGCAGATTCGTGAGGCGGTCAGGCTGTTTCCGGGCTGTGATGGGATCTTTCTTGATATCATCTCTCAATCGGAAGCTTGCGGACGCTGGAGTCTGGATTTTATGAAGGCCGAAGGGCTGGACCCTGAGAAGGAGGCAGACCGCAAGGAATCATCGCGTCTGGCGCTGGAGAAATATTATCAGCGCACCACCGAGGCCGCAAAGTCGGGGCGCTCGGACATGCCGATCTTTCATAATTCCGGTCATATTCCCCGCGGACGGCATGATCTCCTCGCCTATTTTAGTCACAACGAGCTGGAGTCTTTGCCAACCGGAGGGTGGGGGTATGACCACTTCCCGATGTCGGCCAAATATGCTTGCAATCTTGACTTGGACTTTTTGGGAATGACGGGAAAATTCCACACGACGTGGGGAGAATTTGGCGGGTTCAAGCACCCGAATGCCCTGCGTTACGAATGCGCTGCGATGCTGGCTTTTGGCTCCAAATGCAGCGTGGGGGACCAACTCCCGCCTTCGGGCGAACTGGACCGCTCAACCTATGGAATCATTGGGGAAGCCTATCGCGAGGTGCGGGACAAGGAACCATGGTGTCTTGGCTCGAAGCAGGTGTTCGATCTTGGCGTGCTCTCCAGCGAGGCCGAAAATCACAGTCATCGGGAATCGCTAAGCGATGAGGGGGCCACGCGGATCCTCTTGGAGAGCCACTTCCTCTTTGGGCTGGTTGATCGCACCATGGATTTTTCGCAATACAAAGCCTTGGTTTTGCCGGATGAAATTCGAATTGACGCTCCCCTCAAGGAAAAGCTCGACGCGTATATGGCGGCGGGCGGAAAGTTGATCCTCTCCGGCGAAAGCGGGTTATGGCGGGATCGTGACGAATTTGCCTTCGATTTGGGGGCTGATTATGACGGGTTGAGTCCGTTTTTTCCGCCTGTTGATGAGGGCAATCGGGGGCATGACTATTTGCTTCCGATTCCCGAACTCCGCCCCGACTTTGTGAACAGCCCGCAGATCATGTATGATCGTTCGCATCGCATCCGCGTGACGTCTGGCTCTTCGCTTGGTCAAATTTATGACCCCTATTTTAACCGCACCTGGGAGCACTTCTGCAGCCACCAACACACCCCCAATCAGGATGAACCCTCCGGATTCGATGCCGGCACGCGGAAGGGCGCGGTGCTCTACTTTGCCCACCCGGTTTTCTGCCATTACCGCACTTATGGAGCCGTGGCTTATCGCGAATTTGTCTCCAAAGCCATTCGCGCGCATCTTGACCAACCCACAACGGTCACAACAAACCTGCCATCAACCGCCCGCATTTCACTCACCCATCAAGCCTCTGAGAACCGGCACATCCTCCACCTCCTCTACGCGCCGACGATCAGCCGGGGAGGGGTGATTCAGCTCTCTGGCGGTAACGCTTCTGTCGGGCGCCCGGTGGAGGTCATCGAAGACCTGCCACCACTTCACAACATCGAAGTCACTCTGGATTGGGAAGTCACCTCCGCCCGCCTTGTGCCGGAAGGACGAGACATCACGATTCAAAAGGACCTGGGGAAAACCACGTTGCAGATCGATGAGTTTTCCTGTCATCAGATGATTGAGATTCGCTGATGTCAGGCAGGACGGGTTTGATTACCGCTGTGATATTATTTTCCTGCCTCACCCGCTGCTTTTAATCACGCCCTGCAAAGGGGGCGGATCTCCAAAAGTTGCAAAAGGTCAATACGTGGCAGCTTCGCTGCGATTACGCCCCAACAGAGTGGGGCGGCTACAACAAGCGCGAGCGTGATCGACACGCCTTGCGTTGTAGCCACGTCACTCCTCCTTCGCCAAGGCTATGGAGGACACGTCTGCTGACGTGTTCCTACCCTACGCACGCTGTGCGCACTCCTCAGATTTTGCAACTTTCGGGTGCCCACGCAAGGCGTCTGAGGATCATAACATTTGCTTTTCAGCCTCCCGCTCGCTATGGAGGTCGCCGTGTTTGCCAAAGGCCTCGGCGACACTCTCGGCCGCCTGTTTTTTATTCGACTGCTCTGAGAAACGGACACTCACTAGCTTGCTGATGCCATGTTCTTCCATCGTGACACCATAGAGCATTTCTGCGCGGCTGATGGTGCGTTTGTTGTGGGTGATGACCACAAACTGGCTCTGATCCACGAAGCGGTCGAGGATCTTGATGAATCGGGAAATGTTGGATTCATCGAGCGGCGCATCCATTTCGTCAAGCACACAGAACGGACTGGGCTTGACCATATAAATTCCGAAAAGCAGGGCCACGGCAGTCATGGTCCGTTCGCCGCCAGATAACAGGCTAATGCTCTTGAGTTGTTTTCCTGGAGGTTTGGCAATGATTTCAATGCCGGATTCCAGCGGATCGCTTTCGTCCACGAGGAGCAGGTTGGCTGCGCCGCCGCCAAAGAGTTCGGTGAACATCACTTGGAAATTATCGCGGATCTTGACGAAAGTATCAGCAAAAAGTGCGCGGGTGGTGCGATTGATTTTTGAAATCACCTCCATGAGTTCGACCTTGGAGTTTACGAGATCGGCATTTTGTTTTTCGAGGAAAAGCTGACGCTGTTCGAGTTCCTCAAATTCCTGAATGGCATCAAGGTTCACTGGCCCCATGGATTCCACACGCTCTGTGAGGTCAGCCACAATTTCTTCAATCGTGTCCCACGGGATCCCTTCGGGCTCTTCCGGAAGCGGTTCTGGGAGTTCTTCAATCACGACCGCCTCGACGACAGCGGGCTGCTCAACGGGCTCGGCGGTTGCGTTGGCGTCAGGGGAGTCGGAAGCTTCTGCGGACTCCGGGGCTGAGGATTTTTTCTTGGTGCGTTCGCGAAGGGCGGTGATGAGGCTGTAAGTATCAGGCTCAAACGCTTCGAGGTCAGTTTGGTAACGTTGCGAGACGTGGCTACGAAGGTTTTCGGCACGCATTTCGACTTGGGCTGCTCGAACTTCCAATCGGCCTTTTTGGTCCTGAAGCGCCAGGAGTTGAGAGCGGGCTGAGCGAAGGGCGATCTCCAAGGCCTCGGCCTGGGAGCGGACTTCATCCCTTGCTGCAGAGACCTCCGCGATGCGGGCCTCCGTGCCAGCGAGTTCCGAAGCGAAGGATTCCAAGGAAGCCTTGAGAGTCTCGCTTTCGGACTCAAGCTCCGTGATCCGCCGCTCGTAGTTTGCGATGTCCCGATTGCGGGCCGCGAGCAACTCGGCGAGCTCATTGAGGCGGGCGTTCATGGGGCCGCGCTGACGGGCCAGATTTTCCTGCTGCTGCCGGTTCGTGGCAACTTCGACACGCACTTCGTTGAGGGCCTCAATGGCTGAAGCCTCACGATCCCGCGCGGCTTGCACATCCTGCTCAGAGGCTCCTTTGCGGGCACGGGACGCTTCCAATTCGGAAAGCGTTCCTGAAATTGCGGTTTCTAATTCGCTAAGTTTGGCGTGACTTGCCCGCAAAGACTCTTCGATTTGAATAACCTCTCTGCCGAAGGCGGAGGTGCGGGCTTCCAGGTCAGCACGCTGACGCTCACAAAGCTGCTTTTCGTTTTCGCACGACGCATTTTCCACTTGGGCTGATTGCACGGCCTCGCGGCTTTCCATCACGCGGGCTTGAGCGGCTTCAAGGGCTTCCACAGCTGCTCCACGCGCGGTGGTCGCCTGTTGGAGCTTGGCGATTGCACTCCCAAGATCGCGGTCCAAGGCTTCAATCTGCGCTTTGCGAGCAAGGGTCGAATGACCCGAATTCTCCCCGGACTGGCCGCCGCGAATAATGCCGGTTCGGTCAATAAATTCGCCGGAGAGCGTTGCGATAGCTAACTCGCGTTGTGCCTCTTTGATTTGGAAGGCGGCTTCCAGATTTTCCACCACCACAACACCTTCCAAAAGCTGAGATGCCAAGGCCCGAGGTTCACCTTCCCCATTCACGAAATCAGAAGCCCAACCCAAAGCTTGAGGCGGCAATTCGTGATTTCCAAGCTGAGGGGAGGGGATCCACTCCCTTGGGATCGCCGCCGCGTGGCCGAGCTTCTTGGTGGTCAGCCTTTCGATGGCCGCACGGGCCACGGAGTGGTCTTTGAAAATGATGGCCTGAAGCGTTGCCCCCAAGGCGGCTTCGATGGCGGGGATGTAACGCTCTTCGACCCGGATGTGATCAGCAAGTGCTCCCAGGATCGCAGGCTTAAAGAGTGTGGGGTCATCCAAGCCGCGCAGCACGGCTTGGGTTCCCTCGCCGAAACCTTCCCCTTGCTGTTGGAGCTGACGAAGCACCTCCAAGCGGGACTCGACTGCGGCTGCTTCTTTTGAGGCCACGTTGAGTGCGTATTCGGCTTCCTGACGCAGCTTCTGGGCTCCTTCATAGGCCGCAGTGGCCGAGGCTTGAGCGGCGCGTGCGGATTCCAACGCGGCGGCAGATTCCGCACGGCGGCGCGCGATCTGCTCAAGGCGCGCCACAATCTCAGCGACGGCAGCAATCGCGGCTTCCGATTCTCCCTGAAGAAGCCGTTGACGGGTTTCCCCCGACTCACGACGGCTGGCGGCTGAGGAAATTTCTGTCCTCAGCGAACCCAGCTTTGCTTCCAGCCGGGCGGCCTCATTTGAGATTTGGTTGATTGCCTGCTCATGGGCTGAGCGCTCGGCTCTGGCAGCGGCAACTTTTTCCTCTTGGGAGGCCAAGTCGGCTTCACGGGCATTCATGGCTTCGATCATCGACGCAATTTGCTGCTCGGTTTCTTGCAACTGATTCTGCTGAATCGAAATTTTTTCCTCGGCGGCGGCAATATCTGTGTGGTGACGGGCCACAAGTTCGCGACCCTCGGAAACACGCTCAGCATTGGTGGCAATGCGGTTTTCCGCAGAAAACATGCGGTTACGAACCTCTTGCGAGGCGTCTCTCAGTCCAATGATCTCAGAATCCCGGGCAGAAATTTCCGAGCGGAATCCCTCCAGTTCCGTCTCCTGTTGGCCGATTTCCCGGTCATGAATCGAGCGCACATCCTCGATCCCGTGCAACTCAGTGCGGATGGACTCCAACTCCCCGCGCAATTCCCCATAGTTTTTATGCGAAAGATGGGTGTCGAAGGTACGAAGATCTTGCATGATCCCCTGATACCGACGGGCTTTGGCGGCCTGTCGCTGAAGCGAGCCGATCTGACGGCGAACCTCTTTGATGATGTCTTGGACCCGCAGGAGATTCGCTTCCGTGTATTCAAGCTTACGGAGCGCTTCTTTCTTCTGGGCCTTGTATTTGGTGATGCCGGCGGCTTCTTCAAAAATGGCTCGGCGATCTTCCGGCCGACTGCTGAGGATCAGGTCAATCTTGCCTTGCTCCATGATGGAGTAGGCGCTGCGCCCCACGCCGGTATCCATAAAGAGCTCATGGATATCCTTCAACCGGCACGCGGATTTGTTCAGAAAATACTCGCTCTTGCCGTCCCGATGGACCCGCCGTGTGATTCGAACTTGATTCCATTCCACACCCAATTCCTTTTCGCATTCGGAAAACGTTAAGGAAACCTCCGCCATTCCCAAGGCCCCACGGCTATCCGTGCCTCCAAAAATAACGTCCGCCATTTCCCCGCCCCGGAGCGCTTTGGCTGACTGCTCACCCAAAACCCAACGCATGGCATCCAAAACATTCGACTTTCCACAACCATTGGGCCCGACCACCGCCGTCACTCCCCGGTGAAAATTGAGAATCGTCCGGTTGGCAAACGACTTGAAGCCGATCATTTCGAGGGATTGAAGATACATAAATGGGGCAGGTGGTTAAAATCGCATCTTGTGGTCTGATGTGCCCGATTGCAAGCAAAAACCACTACATATAGATCTTTTACTGTTTTATAAACCACAACCTGTTGATTTTCATGGGTCAAAGTCGGATCTGATGGCAAGAGGGTTCGCAATCGTCTCGATCAAGAAAAAACAAACCACGGATTGCACAGAACGCACAGATAATCCTAAATTCAGAGATGAGAACCGCAGCCGACCAACGGGAGACAGACTGCCAGGAGGCAGCCCGCAAGGGTGAGCAAAGCGAATCAAATTACACAGAACATACAGATGATGGGGGCGGGCCTATAATTAAATGTTCTCACATAGAAGGTGTCAGTTTTCCAGCCTCAGCCAAACCGTGGGCAGCGTCACACGCAACGCCGGCATCACCTACGGTTTGAATGGTCACCCCAGCACGCTCACCTATCCCGCCGGGTTTGTGATTACCTATGAACACCATGTCGATGGACAAATAGAGAGCATCAAAAAAGAATATTAACCACGGATTTCACGGATTATCACGGATTAAATCATGGATAAGAATTGCTGAGCATCCGTGCTTATCCGGGTTTTATCCGTGGTTAAAAACTCCGTTGTGAACAGCCGACCGCCTCGACTCGATCACCGTGAGCCAAGGCAGCATAGTCCTCTGGGCCGAACGCTACGGCTACAACAACGCAGGAGAACGGATCTACACACTCCACGGAGGGAGCGGCACCGTAGGCGACGCACGAGCCATGGCTCGGCAAAACCTGGCGTCCAAGCGAGATTGAGCTCGTGAAATAATCTAACGCTCAAACTCTGGATCAAGCGGGTCGCTCCTTTCCGGGAGCGACCCGCGCATTCAGAACCGAATCACCACGGTGTCTGACACCGCTGTGCTGCGGCGTGTGGCGCCTCCCGCCGCTCCCCGCATCGATTCATTGAGTTGCCAGCCCGCGCCCGGTCACCCTCTGTCTATGCCGGAACCCACCCGCGAAGCGATCTACTCGGCCATCTTTCATTGAAAATCCTACCGGCAGTCACGAGGTCAGGGCGCAGGAAGTCCACAGCTTTCTTGACATCTGTTTACAAACTTGTATTCTGCATACGTGAAAACTGT